>ENA-OPRX01000931-OPRX01000931.1-human-gut-metagenome-genome-assembly--contig:-NODE-931-length-16845-cov-2.808398_pt1 | contig 16845 bp, 11 predicted proteins | sample MGYA00241450_ERZ501892 | MGnify/ENA primary metagenome ERZ501892 (study PRJEB25962, sample SAMEA2042223) | human gut metagenome | biome: human gut; feature: human-associated habitat; material: faeces...
GGTTCTGGTAATTATTTTTATTGAAAATTTATTACGATTGAAATGAATCACATAATAACCAGTTCTTCTCCCGAAAAGGGGAAGAGTAGACAATTGTTATTGCTTACGAAAGGTTTGATGACGACCGTTATGGCGATTCTTTTGTTTCTGGTGCCATCTGAAGTGTTTGCTCAGAAACTCACTGTATCAGGTTTTGTCAAAGAGGCCGCTACCAATGAGCCTGTTCCGGGGGCGGTTGTAATGGTTAAGGGCACATCTGTGGGTACATCGACTGATGCGAACGGAGCGTACACCCTCAAGGCTGACGCCAACGCTGTCCTTGTATGCCAGCTTTTCGGTTATAAGACTGTAGAGGTTAATGTCAGCAAGAGAACAAAATTGGACATCCTTCTTCAGGAAGACACCCAGATGCTTGACGCGACTGTTGTGGTCGGTTATGGTACTCTCAAGAAGACTCAGTTGGTGGGAGCCGTCGAGAACCTGTCGGGTGAGGAACTTGAAGGCAGGACCAACTCCAATGTGACAAGGTCTCTTCAGGGACAGATCCCGGGATTGAACATCGTCCAGGCTGACGGTAAGCCTACCCATCAAGGGTCTATCACCATCCGTGGCAATGGCACTTCATATCAGTCCAGAAAAAAGGTCGGTGGTGGCGCAGGCAACCAGAAGCACTCGATCGGCCAGGGCAGCAGCGCCCTTGTCCTCATCGACGGAGTCGAGGGAGACCTCACTACAGTGAATCCAGAGGACATCGAAACTGTCGCTGTCCTTAAGGATGCTGCCTCCGCTGCCGTATACGGTGCCAGAGGCGCTTTCGGTGTGATCCTTGTGACAACCAAGGCTCCGAAGACCGACAAGATTTCCGTGAACTACAACGGCTCTGTCTCATTGAACAGAAGAAACATCATGTGGGAGGACGAGCTTGTCACAGATGGCCTTCAGTGGCTTGATACCTTTGTTGAGTTCTTCAGGAACGACAAACGCACTCCGACTTCCGCCGGTTCTTTGCCTGGTAATGTCAATAACAGGTCCAATACCTATTCTGAGGCTTATCATGAGGAGTTCCGTCGTCGTAAAACTGATCCTACCTATGAGAATTACGGTAAGATTTATGGTGACGGAAAGGATGTCGGTTTCGGCGGCAACTATGCTTACTATGGAAGCACCAACTGGCTTGACATGTTCTACAAGGACATGAACATGACACAGAACCATAACCTCAGCATCAATGGCGCGTCAGAGAAGGTTAGCTATGCCATCAGTGGGCGTTATTATGGACAGGACGGTATCTATAAGCTTGGCAATGAGGACTTCAACCAGTTCAATCTTCGCGCCAAGGGTTCCATAAAGATTACTGATTGGTTGAAATTGACCAATAACACCTCGGTGTTCAAGCGTAAATATCACCAGCCGATGGTGTCAGGTGGTTCACAGCCGCTTCTCCGCCAGTTCGAGCATAGAGGACAGCCAATCTATCCGGCATTTAATGAAGACGGTACGCTTACGTTCTATGGCGCTTCTTGTATGTACGGTGCGTTTGAAGACGGTAATACTTATCAGGAAAATAACAAACTGGATATTATCACATCCACCACTCTTGATTTCGAGCCGATCAAGAACGTCCTGAAATTCACAGGCGACTTTACTTACAAAGCCATCCGTTCCACTCAGGCAAGAGTCTCTTGCATCCAGAGTGGTTATAGTGCCCCAGGTGCTTTGGAGACTTACAATAGTTCCTCTTATAAGTCAGACTGGCGTTTCAACACTGATTACATCTCCTCAAACATCGTCGGGACATACACTCCGAAACTTGGTGACAACCATGATTTGAATATCGTGGCTGGATGGAATCTTGAGAAGACGAACTATCGCCGTTTGTATCTTACCAGAAAAGACCTTCTGTATCCTTCCATCCCTTCATTTGAACTTATGGCGTCTGACGAGTATGGTGTGGAGGATCGTGGTCACGACAAGAGCATGGTCGGTTTCTTCGGGCGTGTGAACTACACTCTTCTCAACAGGTATATTGTCGAGGTGGCCGCACGTTACGATGGTTCCTCATTGTTCCCTTCATATTCACAATGGGGTTTCTTCCCTTCAGCGTCCGTAGGTTGGAGACTGTCCGAGGAGCCTTGGATGAAATGGGCCAAGTCTTGGATGAACAACTTTAAACTCCGCGCCAATGTGGGTTCCCTCGGTAACGCGACCATCGACCCTTACTCATTCCTGGAGCTTATGGGTGTGTCAAAATCCACAAAACTCATCAACGGGGAAAAAGTTCCTTACACAACGGCCGCCGCGATCATTCCTGACAACCTTACCTGGGAGACTGTCACCACTTATGACGTGGGACTTGACGCTGATTTCCTGAAGAGCCGTCTCTCGATCTCGGCTGACTACTATGTGCGTGATGTCAAGGATATGTTCATTCAGGGTCCGGATCTTCCTGAGGTGCTTGGTGATTCCACCCCTAAGGGTAACTACGGCGCTATCCAGACAAAGGGTTGGGAAGCCACGATCGGCTGGAGAGACTCGTTCAAACTCGCCGGTAAGGATTTCAATTATAACATCAAGGCCAGTGTCTGGGATTCACGCACTTGGGTGAAGACGTACTATAACATCAACGGTGACATCCTCAACTACTATGAGGGTAAGGAACTTGGTGAGATCTGGGGATTCAGGACCGACGGGTACTTCCTCAGCAATGAGGAGGCCAACAACTGGGCGACCGATAAATTCCACAAGAACGGATCCAACTTCAGGGCGTATGCCGGAGACCTTAAATTCATAGACATCAACGGTGACGGAAAGATTGACTACGGCAAAGGTACTCTTGATGACCATGGCGACCTTGAGCGCATCGGCAACCAGAGCCCACGCTATTATTTTGGTATCAACCTTGGCGCCAACTGGAACGGAATCGGCGTCAGTGTCTTCCTGCAAGGCGTAGGCAAGCGTGACTGGTATCCAAGCTGCGAGTCCGGATTCTTCTGGGGAATGTACAACCGTCCTTATGGCTATCTGCCGAAGATTCATACTCAGGACGCTGTGGAAGTTGATTACTCTACTTCCAACTGGGTGGTCACCAACGCCGCAAGCAAGCCTTACTTCACACGTCAGGTGGCATACGCCGCGAACAGAAATGACGGCCCTCTTACGTTCGAGAATGACTACTACATGCAGAATGCCGCTTATGTAAGACTTAAGAACCTCACTGTGGACTATACTTTCCCAAGCAAGCTTACCAAGAAGATCCGCGTCGAGAAGCTTAAGGTTTACTTCTCCGGTGAGAATCTGCTGACTTTCTCTCCGATTTACAAGCATACCAAGATGTTTGACCCTGAGACCCTTGGTTTCGGTGATTCTGACTTCGGTGACAATGTTGGAGGTCTTAGCGGTGTGGGACAGGGATATACCTATCCTATGCTCAAGACATACACCTTCGGTCTGAACATTACTTTCTAATTTGAAGGAAGATAAACTCTAATGAATTTTAATATGAAATCAAGTATAGCAGTTAAATTACTTTTGGGAGCCGCGTCTGTTCTCGCGTTGTCTTCATGTCAGGATTTTCTCACAGCTGATCCGGTCAATAAAATATCAGCCGAGAATTTCTTCAGGACAGAAAGTGATTTGGAGATATATTCCAACGGACTGATTGAGGAATATCGCCCAAGCGGAGAGACTGTCGGCAAGGGTGATAATTATACGGATCTCATCTGCACCCAGACCTCGACGGATTTTTATCGTCCCGGCATTTGGAACTCTGTAAAGCAGACCGGTTGGGCTGTAGGGGACTGGAAAGGCATCCGCAGGGTCAACAAGATGATCGAAGGCATTGAAAAGAACAGAAGTCTCTTTAAGGATGAGGTCGCCAATCATTATCTTGGTGTCGCCCGGTTCTGGAGAGCCTATTTCTACTTCTCGAAAGTGAAGACTTTCAGCAATGTTCCGTGGATTGATCATGTCGTGAATGTTGATGATCCTATCCTTACCGCCGGCAGGGATGACCGTGAGCTTGTAATGCACAATGTTCTGGAGGATTTGAAATTCGCAAGCGAGAACATGTCCGCCGATCTGAAGACTTACAGTGGCGTGATCAACAAATATGTCGCATTGGCATTCATGTCAAGAGTCTGCCTGTATGAGGGCTCTTTCCGTAAGTACCATACGGTGAACCCGGCTACAAACAACGCATGGTCAGGACAGTATGAGTCTTCTGATGATTTCTTCAACGCCGCCGCCACAGCCGCCAAGTCTGTGATTGATTCCAAGGAGTTCTCTCTTGTTACCGGATCACCTGTCTCGGTTGCCGATGGTAAGGAGGTCGCTTCCTTGTATGACAACATTTGGAGGAGCACTGATTTCGGCAAGTCCCAAGAGGCCATCTGGACCGCGGAATATGAAGGTGGTGACCTTAACGTGTATAACGAGCTTACTTGGGTTGTGAACTCAAGTACGTACGATCAGAAGGCCGCCCCTACCAAGAACCTTGTGCGTATGTTCCTTAACCTTGACGGAACACCGGCAAAGCCGGATGTGTCTGTGACGAAGGAGTTTGACAATAAGGATTGGCGTCTTTTCAACACTGTTCACGGCCCGGGACACTTGTACACGACGTTAGCAGGGGAATCCGTCCCAAAGAAACTGAACTTTACATATACATTCAGCGGGTATCAGTTCAGGAAATGGAGTCAGGAAAAGGAGGAGAATTATTCTAAAGGAAGGAATGATAATGATATTCCTATCCTGCGTTACGCGGAGGTTCTTTTGAACTACGCCGAGGCCAAGGCTGAGCTCGGTCAGATTGATGAGACCATCTGGAATGAGACCGTCGGAGAGCTTCGCAAGCGCGCAGGTGTCAAGAATATTTATCCTGCATCCGCCGGTTATGTCGAGGATGCCTGGCTGAAGTCATACTATGGTGATCCAGCTCTCTCAAACACCATGCTGGAGATAAGAAGAGAGAGGGTTACAGAGTTGATCTGTGAGAACCTCCGCGCTTCGGATCTCAGCCGTTGGGCTTGCCAGAATCTGATTGTGGATCGTGGTACAGACAATAGTGGTTGGATGGGTATCTACGTGACCGCCGATGAGTATAAGAACGGCATCCAGTTCAATGGTGGAACGTATAAGTTCAATGCATCTAAAGTTTCTCAGTTTGCTTATAAAACAGGTACCTCAACCGCAGACCAGAACTTGACTCTCTCTGAGGGCGATCATGGATATCTTATTTACAATTACAAGCTTGAGTGGAATGACAGGGATTATGTCCGTCCTATTCCATCGACAGCCTTGACAAAGAATCCTAATCTTGGCCAGAATTATGGTTGGGAGGATTAAAATCTTAAACTATTAAACATGAATAAATTACGATTTAAAAAGAGTTTATTCGGTCTAATGTCTGCAACAGCCCTCATGCTGGGGGTTGTTGCTTGCGGTAAGAATGGGGCCGATGATCCGACTCCGGACAAACCGGATCCGAAGCCGACTCCCGGAACGGAGACGGTGATCAATGGCACCTCGATTGAGTCCACAAACACTCTTGTCGGACTGATCACAGATTCCAAGACCGGAAAGGGCATCGCTGGTGTACCAGTCACGGACGGGTATTCCTTTACCACGACAGATGCCAATGGCGTTTACCAATTCAAGGCGAACCGGTATTGCCGCAATGTGTACTATACATTGCCGTCAGAGTATAAGGTGGCGTTGGACAAAGAGACCAAACTGCCTTTGTTTTACTCCACATCGACTATTTCCTACAACCGTCAGAACCGGAACGACTTTGTTTTGGAACCGCTTGATTCTCCTGAGAAGAATTTCACTTATCTGGCCATTGGGGATCCACAGTGTAAAACTGATTCCGACAGAGAGAGATTCCGTACGGAGACATTGCCGGACATGAGGAATTTCATTTCGACCTCACAGGCGAATGGTAAGTATAAGAATGTGTACATCATGTCAATGGGTGACATCACATTTGACAACACCGTTCAGTGGAAGCCAATGCGTAATGTCATGTCAAAGTTCTCGGCCAACGGCACTGATTACATTCCGTTCTATAATATGGTCGGCAATCATGACCATGACGCATCGACAAACACGCGGTATGAGTCAACGCAAAACTATGTCGATCTTTTCGGCCCGGTGGATTATTCTTTTAACAGAGGCGATGTTCATATTGTTGTGATGGACAATGTCCTTGTCACTACTACAAGCGGCAAGACCTGGGATTATGATGCTGGAGTCACGAGTTCTCAGCTGAAATGGCTGAAGGCGGATTTGGATCTGGTGAAAGACAAACAGAACAAGATGATCCTGTTCTGCGCCCATATTCCTTTCAGAGGAGGCGCAAACAGTGGCGGCGCCTCTGTGAACAAGGATAAGAATTATGCAGAGATCCTTAAACTTCTTACGGAATTCCACGAGGCTCATATCATGGTCGGTCACACCCATTATCCTCAGAACTGGATTCACTCCTCTTATGTAACCAAGGGTGGCACACCCGTTTACGAGCATGTCCATGGTGCCGCTTGCGGTGCATGGTGGTCATGCAATATGAATGTGAATGGCGCGCCTAATTGCTATAGCCTTTATGAGATCGAAGGGAACAGCATCAAGAACTGGGTTACCAAAGGCACGAAGAATGAAGTCGGGTATCAAATGCGGGTTTATAACGGCAGCCAGATTTATGGTGGTACGGATGGCACACCTTCAGGAAAATATCGGTACACATGGTACGATGGTGGTAAAGGAGGAACCGCCAATATTGCCGCCAAGGGTAATTCAAATCTGAAAGGATCTTTTGTCGCCGCTATATGGAATGACGATGACAAGAACTGGAAAGTGGAATTTTTCCAGAACGGTCAGAAAGTCGGTGACATGAAGAGAGTTCCGTCCAAGGTTCCTGATATATGTGTTGTCTCATATTATTTCAACAATTTGGGTAAGAACACGACGACATGGACCACAACGACTGCTCAGCATTATTGGTACATTGAGGCTCCTGGCGGTGATCCGACCAAGGTGAAGAATTGGGAAGTGCGCGCCACGCAGACAATCCCGACCAGCGGAGAAGTCAATGTCTATTCCTGCACGGATTTGCAGACGGACTATAGCGGATTTTAGAATCCATACATAGGTGTTTTGGAACGGGGAGATTTCCCCGTTCTTTTTTGAGTACTATTTGCTTCGAGAATACAGATGATGAGAATATACAGAAATATTGCATTCTTGATTGTAGCGATGACGTTCATGTCTGCGTATGTGGCCGATGCTATGAAACTGAACGGCACTCGCATAGACAAGAAAAACAATCTCTTTGGTTTGGTCAAGGACTCCCGGACAGGGAAGGGCATCGCGGGGGTGCCGGTGACGGACGGGTACACTTTCACGGTGACGGACAGGAACGGGGTTTACCAGTTTGTGGCGGACGAGAAGTGCAGGAATGTGTACTACACGCTTCCGGCGGAGTACAAGACGGCGCTGGATCCAGTCACGAAACTTCCTCTGTTCTATTCCACGACCCCGATTGACAGGAGCCGGCAGAACAGGAACGATTTCGTGCTGGAGCCGCTTGACGCTCCCGAGAAGGATTTTACTCTGGTGATGATCGGGGATCCTCAGTGCAAGACGGACTCTGATGTCCACAGGTTCGAGACTGAGACGCTTCCGGATCTCAATAGATTCATGTCCGAGTCACAGGCCAAGGGAAAGTACTTGAATGCCTACGCTGTCACCCTCGGCGACCTGACGTTTGACAACACGGTGCAGTGGGGGCCGATGCACAAGGCCCTCTCGGGGTTCGCGCTGGAGTCTGGGGATTATCTCCCGATCTACAACTGTGTCGGCAACCACGACCATGACGCGGCCTGCGTTGATGACTACACGGCCACACAGACCTACGTCGACCTCTTCGGCCCCACGGACTACTCGTTCAACAGAGGAGACGTTCACTTTGTGGTTATGGACGACGTGGCTGTTACGACGACCAACGGCAAGACCTGGAAATATGCCGACAACATTTCCGACCGGCAGCTGGAATGGCTCAAGTCAGACCTTGCCCTTGTGAAGGACAAGGAGGAAAAGATGATTGTCTTCTGCGCCCACATCCAGTTCCGTCACAACGCCGACAAGGACAACCCGGAAAATATCAAGAACATGGCCGCAGCAATGGACTGCCTTACGGACTTCCACGAGGCGCACGTGATGATCGGTCACACGCATTACGCGCAGAATTTCATCCATCATGACTATATCACGAAGGGAGGCACTCCCGTTTACGAGCATATTCATGGAGCGGCCTGCGGCGCTTGGTGGAGCTGCAACCTCAACCTTGCCGGCTCTCCGAACGGCTACAGCGTTTACGAAGTCTCCGGGAAGACGATGAAAAACTGGCTGGCGAAAGGTACAGGCGAGTCGCCTGATCTCCAGATGCGTGTCTATGACGGCAACCAGATCTACGGCGGAGCGGAAGGTCATCCTTCCGGTGAGTATGAATATTCATGGACGGAAGGCGGCATCGGCCCGAAAGGCGCCCAGGCGCCGGGTTTCTCCGGACTCAAGGGCTGCTTCGTGGCATCCATCTGGAACAGCGACGAGGACAACTGGAAAGTCGAACTCTTCCAGGACGGGAAAAAGGTCGGAGACTTCAAACAGGTTCCTTACGAAATCGGGGATGTCTGCGCCATCTCGTTCTTCTACAATGACTTGGGACGCAAGACGGCGACATGGTCACGCAGCACGCCGCAGTACTATTGGTACATAGAGGCTCCGGGTGGCGATCCGACCAAGGTTCAGAACTGGGAGGTGCGCGCCACGCAGACCATCCCGGGCGGCGGAGTGGTCAATGAATATAAATGCTCCACGCTTCAGACGGACTATTCCGGATTCCGAAACGTGGAGTAAGGTCAGCGAATATCCCTCTTCTAGAAATCTATGGCGGCCCGCATTTCAGGGATGGTCTCGGAAAGAGCCATCCCTTTTCTATAGATTCCCGCGGTGCCGCCTACGAATATGTCGGCTCCCATTCCGGCCATGAGATTGGCCCTTTCATTGCTGACGCTTCCGTCAACGCTGATGAGGATGTCCTCGCGGCCGTTGGTGTCGAGGAATCTGCGCATTCCGGCGACTTTGTCCATGATCCCGTCCACCATCTTAGCACCTGCGGCTCCTGGGTGCACAAGCATCAGGGTGACCGTGTCAAGCACGTCAAGATACTCCTTGATGGCTTCCACATCGGTCTCCGGGTTGACCGCAAGGCCGAAAAGCCCTCCTGCCTCATGAACCTTGGCTGCCAGCGCGCGGTAATCTTTCTTGACCTCGATGTGTGGGGACACTATGTCGCCTTTGCGGACCGGGAACTTGCTCATTATGAGCTCCGGATCATCGACCATAAGGTGAACGTCCACCGGCATTGTCGTGACTGCCTGCATAGCCTTTATGAAGTCCGGCCCGAATGTGAGATTAGGAACAAAATGAGCGTCCATCACATCGATGTGCAGCATGTCCGCGCCGTTCTCTTCCAACGTCTTGATATCCTGCCCCAGGTTCATAAGGTTGGAGCACATCACCGAGACGGAAATATACCTATGTTTCATATTGTCTGTTTTTATTGAATACTCCACTCGGCTCCGTCCTTGGTGTCCTTTACGGTGATGCCGAGGGCCTTGAGGTGGTCACGGATGGCATCGCTGGCCGCCCAGTCCTTCGCTGCCTTGGCCTTGGCGCGTTCCTCAAGCACCATGTCCATCAGTCCGGAGACAATCTCCTGACCCTTGCCGGATTCGGCGGCGGACTCGTCCTTCAGGCCGAGGACACCGAACACGATGTCATCAAAAAGCTGCGTCAGAGTCTCCAAATCACCCTTGCTCAGTTTTAGTTCTCCAGCCTTGGCGGAGTTGACAAGGCGTACCGCGTCGAAGATGTGCGACAGTGCGATCGGCGTGTTAAGGTCATCGCAAAGCGCCTCATAGACAGCGTCAAACAACTTTTTGACCTCCTCGGAAGTCGCCGGGCAGGTGTCAGGAGCAATGGCGGTGATGAACTCGCCGTACTGCATCGCGTCCACAGGATCGCCTTCCGTGCCCTTGGCCGTGTCAGTGATTCCTGCCGCCGAAGCCAACGCACGCAGATCCTTCGCCGCCTGCATCACCCTCTTCAGACCCTTCTCGGCAGCCTGCAGTGCCTCGTTGCTGAAATCCAGCGTGCTGCGGTAGTGCGCCTGGAGGATGAAGAAGCGGACGGTCATCGGGGAATATGCCTGCGCGAGTTTCTCGTGCTGTCCGGTGAACAGCTGCGGCAGGGTGATGAAATTGCCCAGGGACTTGCCCATTTTCTGGCCGTTGATCGTGATCATGTTGTTGTGAACCCAGTAGTGCACGCCTTGTGTGTGGCGGCTGGCCACATTCTGGGCGATCTCGCACTCGTGGTGAGGGAACATCAGATCCATTCCGCCGCCGTGGATGTCGAACTCGTTGCCGAGGTATTTCTCGCCCATCACGGAGCATTCCAGATGCCATCCCGGGAATCCCTCGCTCCAAGGACTCGGCCAGTGCATGATGTGTTCCGGCTCGGCCTTCTTCCAAAGGGCGAAATCGTACGGAGCCTTCTTGTCGCTCTGTCCGTCAAGTGTGCGTGTTCCTTCACGGGTGTCGTCCAGAGTGCGCCCGGAAAGGATTCCGTAGTGGTGATCCTTGTTGTATTTCTCCACGTCAAAGTACACGGATCCGTTGGAGATGTAGGCGTAGCCTGCGTCCAGAATCTTCTTGACGGTCTCGATCTGCTCGATGATGTGTCCCGAGGCTCTCGGCTCGATGGATGGCGGCGCCACGTTCAGCAGGCGCATCGCCTCGTGGTAGCGGAACGTGTAGGTCTGCACAACCTCCATAGGCTCAAGCTGTTCCAGCCTTGCCTTCTTGGAGATCTTGTCCTCTCCCTCGTCGGCGTCGTGCTCAAGGTGTCCCACGTCGGTGATGTTCCGCACGTAGCGGACCTTGTAGCCAAGATGCCTGAGCAGTTTGAAAAGGACATCGTAGGTTACTCCCGGACGGGCGTGTCCGAGGTGAGCCTCTCCGTAGACCGTAGGCCCGCAGACGTACATCCCCACGTGTCCCGGCTGTATCGGCTTGAAAAGCTCTTTCGTTCGAGTAAGAGTATTTGTCAGAAATAAAGGTCTCATATTCAATGAATATTATGTTGCCAGTCTATTCGCAAGTCTATCATGGCATCATGGTGATGGTGCTTGTAGCAACCTCAAATGTACTAAATTTCAGGAGATTCCCGAAATTTCAGTGATGATTTTAGCAGAATATCTTGAATTCCCGCTCAACCATTTTTGCCGGTCAGACGCTCGTAGACCGTCCTGTAGGCTTCGCCGACATGGCCGTTGTCCTTGCGGAAGCGGTCCTTGTCGAGGCGGTCTCCCGTGGCGATGTCCCAGAAGCGGGCGCTGTCCGGAGTGATGTCGTCGCTCATCACGAGACTGCCGTCACAGAGGTGGCCGAACTCTATCTTGAAGTCCACCAGCGTGATGCCGATCTCCTTGAAGACCGGGGTCAGGATGCTGTTGACCTGCTTTGTCAATGAATATATCCGCTCAAGTTCTTCCTTGCTCACGAGGCCGAGGGCGACGGCGTGGTAGTCGTTGATGATCGGGTCACAGAGGATGTCCGACTTGTAGCAGAGGTCGTAGACCGGCTCCTTAGGCACGATACCTTCCTCCAGCCCAAGCCTCTGGGCCATCGAGCCGGCGATCACATTCCTGACGATCACCTCCATCGGGATCACCTGTGATTTCCAGCAAAGCTGCTCAGTGTCAGAGATCTGCTCGATGAAATGCGTAGGCACTCCACCTTTCTGCAACAGTCTGGAGATCTCGCATGAAATCCCGTTGCAGTAGATCCCCTTGTCCTTGATCACCGCCTTCTTGATCTTGTTGATGTTGATGCCGTCGTAGCGGATCTTGCCGTCCTGAATGTCGTAGAACCGGTTGATGAGGTTGGTGATGGTGGTCTTGCCCGCGCCGGTGGAGCCCACAAAGGCGATCTTCTGCCCCGGCTTGGCGAACAGTGACACGTCGTTCAGCACGGTTTTCTCCCCGTCATAGGAGAAGGTCACATGGTCGAAGCGCACGTCGCCCTTCAGCTCCACCAGCGTGCCGTCGGGCTTTTTCCACGCCCAGAAGCCGGTGCGCCGATCCGTCTCCGTCAGGGTGTCGCCGTTTTTCTCCACCCGGACGATGACGGTCTTGCCCTCGTAGCTTGTGTTCCGCAGATGCTTGAGCGCCTCGGCGGAGAAGTAGCACACGCCGTAACCGGTAGCCTGGGTGCGCGCCAGCGAGCCGCCGAAGGTCAGTCCCTTGCCGGTGATGACGCCGCCGTCGAAGCGGTTGACGATGCGCTTGTACTGGCCGAACAGATAGCCGATCTCCCGGCCGCCTACGCCGATGTCACCGGCGGGAACGTCGATGTCCGGCCCGATGTAGCGGTACAGAGCGGTCATGAAGCTCTGGCAGAAGCGCATGACTTCGGCGTCGGACTTGCCGGCGGGATCGAAGTCGGAACCGCCCTTGGCGCCGCCGATGGGCAGGCCGGTCAGGCTGTTCTTGAAGATCTGCTCAAAGCCGAGGAACTTGATGACCGACAGGTTGACCGAGGGATGCAGACGCAGACCGCCCTTGTACGGACCGATCGCGGAGTTGAACTGCACGCGGTAGCCGCGGTTGACCTGCACCTTGCCGCTGTCGTCCACCCATGGGACGCGGAACTCAATGACACGTTCGGGTTCGACGAAGCGCTCGATAAGTCCAGCCTTTTCCCATTCAGGGTGCTTATCGATGACCAGCTCCAGCGACTCGAAAACCTCGCGCACAGCCTGAAGGAATTCCGGCTCGTGCCCGTCGCGGCGCTCCACATCTGCGTACACTCTCTTCAGATATTCGTTTGTCATTTTTTTCCTCCTTGATATAGTAAGCGTTCAGCAGTTTGTCCGTTTAACAATCTGTCTGTATTATACTATATAATCTCGGAGTACACAAGTATGAAAATCGCAAAAATTATACAAAATTCACAATTTTTATATGTAAACCCAGTGGAGTTTTGTTGATTGCTAATTAATAGTCAAACAATGGGCGAGTGTAAATACTATTGTCGTATGTAATCTATCTGCGCAGGTTCCGGCAAGCATCAATCGGCTCTCATGAACTGAATCATTACATCATTAGGTGTAATGGCAAGATACACCAAATCATTATCATATGTGTAGGAACAAATAATATCACCGGAATCGCCGAACTTATAGTAATCTGCATCATCGGTCGATTTATAGTAGGTAATCGTCGCTGTTTTCAGTTCGCCGTTCATTGATAATAATATAGTGCCGTCCTGGGAAACAAGCAGTGTCATAAGGTCAACTGCCGCTTCCAACGGATTGCCTTTCAAGTCGTATATAATTGTACTGCTCCACAGGCCAGCAATTGGGTCTCTCATAGATTTTAGTGTTGTTTCGGGTTCAGGTGTCGGGGTGGGAGTGGGCTTTGGCGTCGGAACAGGGGTGGGTTCGGGAGTCGCTGTCGGGGTCGGCTGCGGCTCTTCTGCGACGGCTCCGCAGCCGGCCAAACATAGCGCGAAGCATAATATAACAGCGATGCAAACCAACAGCAAAGATTTAAAAGCAGTATTTTTCATTGTACCTCCAATATAAAATCGCATTATACTCAAATATCATTTCATCTGATTAATTTCTCCGGAACTGTGCTACGCTGTTGCCGGCATTAATAGTAAGAGTTTCAAGGTCTCTATCATATTTGGCTGTGATCGATAGCCCTACGAGATATATATCATATACATCATCTGACCCAATGTACGTAAAGTCCCCACCCGATGACTTCTCCCCGTCAAATTCTTGTATTGAACTGCCGTCCTCATAGACTGTCAATTGTATCACGCCCGAAGTATCGACTCTCGGATTGCCGGACTCGTCATAAAACACGGCGCTTTTCCATACGCCGATTATCGGATCCTGCGTTGACTGAAGCGTCGTTTCAGGTTCAGGTGCCGGGGTGGGAGTGGGTTCCGGCGTAGGAACAGAGGTTGGTTCGAGAGTCGCAGTCGGGGTCGGCTGCGGCTCTTCCGCGGCGGCTCCGCAACCGGCCAACAGCATCACAGCCATGCATAGCAGCACCAGCAGCGCGGTGTTTTCGGTAAGGTTTCTTCTCATTTTTCTTTCCTCCTTGATATACCAATTTTTCGCGGGTGAATATATATCCGCTCCAATATATGGTTGTCTCTTAGTATACACGAGTTTTCGAAATGTCAATCAAACTATACATATATTGATAATTAAACATCGCATTATGATGGTTATAATTAAAGTGGTGATGCTGAATGATAAGCGAAAAAATCAAAATACTGCGTGACAAAGCCGGAATGTCGCAAGCTCAGCTTGCGAAGAAGCTTGATGTGACACGCAGTTCGGTAAACGCGTGGGAAATGGGACTGTCAACGCCTACGACACAATATGTTGCCGCAATGGCACAGCTTTTCCACGTATCCTCGGATTACATGCTGGGTATCGAGAACCGTATACAGATAACGCTTGACGGATATTCGCAGGAGGAGACAAAGCTGATATTCAACCTGCTGAAATATTTTGATGAGCACAGATAAAAAATCCCACGTCTGTTAAAACAGACGTGGGATTTTTTATCTATTGCCTTGTCTTTTCCCTAATGGCAATAGTCCGAGTCCGGAGCCCCCTTTCCCCAGTGTGCGCACTGGAGACTGTCTCGCCGCGCCGCCGTTGCACTACCCTAAAAGGGGGCAGCGCTCCGCGGCAAAGGTTTAAGATTGACGCGCCGATTTTTATCGAAGCGCAGCATTTGCGGGACGGCCTCTGTCTCGCTCCCCCCAACACAGAAAAAGTACCGTGTTTCCACACGGTACTTTTTTCTGTGATTCTATAAACTATTGCTTATTCAAGCCCCAGCTCTTTGGCCAGCTCGTCGATCTCGTGCTGGAAGAGGGTGCTCTCGCCGTCGGACGGCATATGCAGGCCGGTACGCGGGGAGACGCTGAACGCCTCGACGGCAGGGCCGTCCATCAGGCAGCTGCGCTTGAACTGCTGCGTGAACAGGCGCTTGCAGTAGCTTCTCAGCCAGCGGACAAGCTCCTCGTCCGTAAACTCGTTATGATACGCGATCTTCGCCAGACGCAGGGTCTTGGCTGGGCCGAAGCCGCAGATGAGCATCTTGTGAGTGAAGAAGTCCTGCAGGCTGTAAGAGCCGACGGAATCCTCGCTCTTCTGCTCAATCTGATCGTCATGTATCGGCAGAAGCTCCGGTGTTACGGGGCAGTCAAGCACATCGTAGAGCGCGGCCTTGAGGACGCGATCCTCGGTCTTGCCCGCGATATAGCGGACGTTCGCGCGAACCTGAGTCTTGGTCAGACCCATATTGACGTCGTACATGCTGGTATGGTCGCCGTTATAGGTGCACCAGCCGTCGATGAACTCGCTGAGATCCTCGGTGCCGACGTCAAGGCCGTTGAGCTTATTGGCGATATCCATGAGCACCTGCGTGCGCTCGCGCGCCTGCGCGTTCTCGAAGGCGATGGAGTAATCGTCATGCGCATGACCGATATCGTCAAAGTGCTGGTAGACGCTCTTGCCGATGTCGATAACGCGGACTTCCGCGCCGAGCTGCTCGGCGACGACGATGGCGTTGGACTTGGTGCGGGAGGAGGTGCCGAAGCAGGGCATAGTGCAGGCGACGACGTTCGTCGAGGGCAGCCCCAGCTTCCTGACCGCCATCGCGCTGACCATGACGGCAAGCGTGGAGTCCACGCCGCCGGAGATGCCGACGACGCAGTGGTCAAGGCCGGCGTACTGCATACGCTTGACAAGGCCGGAGACCTGGATGTCGAGCATACGCTCGCAGTAGGCGGGCATATCGGCCTCGTTTGCGGGCAGGTGCGGGTACTTGCGGTAGCTGCGGGTCAGCTCGGTCTCGACCGGCTCGCCGCCCCAGACCGCTTCGTAATACTCATCGGAATCGAGGTCAAAATCGTCGCTGCCGCGGCGGGTATTGACGATGTACTCGACGTCAAGCTCGGTGACGGCCATGCTGTTCTCGCACTCGGAGGCGGCGAGGATCTCGCCGTTCTCGGCGATCATGCACAGGCCGGAGAACACGTTGTCCGTGGTGCTCTCGCCCTTGCCGGGCGCGGCCATGATCATGCCGCAGTGCAGGCGGCGGGACTGGGAACGCAGCGTAAGCTCCGCTTCGTCCGCAGAGGTGACGGTCTCAGGGAAGGAGGCGAGCTGGGCGATAACGGTCGCGCCCGCCTGAGCGTGGCGCACGGAGGGAGGCACCAGCACGTCGATATCCGCGCCGAGTTCGGCCGCGACCTTGAGGTCGGGCAGGGCGGCGCAGGTAAACACATAGTCGGTGCTGAGCACGGCGACATGCTCGGCGTCGATCTCGACTTCGACATAGCTGTCGGCCGGCTCGGCAAACTGCGTGCCGCGGACGTTCTCGCGCGGAACAAGGCCGAGCAGCTCGCCGTCATATATCGCGGCGGCGCAGCTGTAAAGTCCGACGGCTATAGGCAGGCCGACGAACACGAGCATATCCACGCCTTCGCTTGCGGCGATGACTTCGAGCAGCGCTTTCTTCGCGCCGCGCAGGACGACATTGTGGCCGGTGAGGTCATAGCAGGTGCAGCCGGTGAGGACAAGCTCGGGGAATACGAGCATCTTCACGCCCATCTCATCGGCGGCCTTGATGGTCTCGATCACGCGCTGTGCGTTATACTCGGTGTCAGCGACCTTGATGACCGGAGACGC
>ENA-OPRX01000941-OPRX01000941.1-human-gut-metagenome-genome-assembly--contig:-NODE-941-length-16652-cov-3.549979_pt1 | contig 16652 bp, 18 predicted proteins | sample MGYA00241450_ERZ501892 | MGnify/ENA primary metagenome ERZ501892 (study PRJEB25962, sample SAMEA2042223) | human gut metagenome | biome: human gut; feature: human-associated habitat; material: faeces...
TAGCTCAGTTGGGAGAGCGCTTGAATGGCATTCAAGAGGTCAGCGGTTCGATCCCGCTTGTCTCCACCATTTTTTTATAAGTATATATTGTGCCCGTTTATTAAGGACTATAAATTTTTCTGTTTCTGAACACAACAGTAAAATTTGTAGTCCTTTTCGTTTTAATGTAGCATATGGAGATGGATATGATGGAAAAACGCCTGCTCATTTATAAAACTGCGCTGTTGATTATTGGTTCGATAGTTGCCGCTTACGGCATTATGTTGGCTATGGGCGCCGGCTTTGGCGGCGCAACACTGGCTGTATTGTGGCAGGGAATGTCTGTAACTTTCGGAATGTCGCTCGGCATGGCTTCTTTTATTGTAGCGGCAGCCATGCTTATAATTTCCTTGTTTTATGACCGCAGGCAGATAAACGCCGGTACAATCGTATATCAAATTATATATAGTTTTTTCGTTGATGTATTTGCCAAAATTAATGTTTATCCCGAACAGGCTTGGCTGCGTTTGGCAGTTATGTGCGTTGGTATTATAATTTTTGCTGCCGGTACAGGTGCTTACGCTGCTGCTGATTTGGGCAAAGGTTCTTATGAGGCGCTGACGTTTTCTCTGGCAGAAAAAAATAACTGGCCCGTCAAAACTGTCCGTACAGCACTGGATGCTTTATTGGTTGTTTCCGGCGTGCTGCTTGGAGGAAAGTTTGGCATATGTACAGTGTTTACTGTTTTGTGTTCGGGACTTGTTATTCAGCGCAGCGCCGAATTTTGCAGTTTGATGCTGGCAAAAGCGGCGCATAGGGCGGACTAAAATTTGCATGCTGCGGCAGCAAATGATAAAATACGTTTTATAAATTATTTGTTTTTAGAAAGGAACCCTATGAATAACTGGAACATACACGAAGCTGTTGAATATTATAAAGGGCAGGATGCGCCGCAGAATCAGTTTGCGCTGGTGGAACTGCTTAAGGAAGCACAGGAGCATAACAGCGGCGTGCTTACGGACTGCCTTATTGAAGATATTGCCGTGCTTTTAAACATTAAAGTTACTTTTTTAAACGCCGTTATTAAGCGTTACCCAAGTTTAAAAACGGCGCAGGCTCCGTACAGGTTGGAGGTTTGCGGCGGTAAAAATTGCGCTGCCAATGGTTCGGCGGCGCTGTTAAAGCATATCCGCGGGGCGTACGGAGCAGAAAGCGGCGGCATCAGCACTAAGGGCGGCTTTAGTTTTAAAATTTGCGGCTGCTTGAAGCACTGCGGCAAAGGCCCGAATATTAAATGGGACGGCGAAATTTATAACGCGGCAACGCCGGAGCTGATTAAAAAGCTGGCCGGCAGATGAATGCCTGCGGATTAAAGTGCGGCGGTATTGACGATAACAGAGCGGCCTGCTTTTTTAAACGGCAAACAACTAAAATAATGCTTGCACAACTTGCCGCGCTATGCTACAATATATAAGCGTTAATATCGACATGCTATATAGAGTCTTTTGTAAAGTGAGGTGCAATCGAATGAAAGAAGGAATCCATCCGAAATATGGTGAAGTTAAAGTTACCTGCGCATGCGGTAACACTTTTATGACCGGCTCTGTTAAACCGGAACTGCGCGTGGACGTTTGCTCCAAATGCCATCCGTTTTTCACCGGCCAGCAGCGTAACGTAGCTGCCCGCGGCCGTATCGAAAAATTCAACAAACGTTATGGAAAATAATTTACCGACAGCAGAGCGAAAGCTCTGCTGTGTTTGTATATGGAGTTTGTTTGAGGAAATATTATGAATAAGAAACCAAATGTTGGCGGACAGGCTGTAATAGAAGGCGTAATGATGCGCGGAAAAACGCATGTTGCCGTTGCCGTAAGGCAGCCGGACGGTGAAATTTCCGTTGATGTGCGCCCGGTAAACAGTATTTCCGACCGCTATCCAATACTAAAAAAACCGTTTTTGCGCGGCGTTGTGTCGCTTGTAGAATCGCTCGTTATGGGTATGAAGGCGCTGGCTTATTCGGCGCAGGTATCGGGCGATGAAGACGAAAAGCTCGATTCCAAAGAGATGGCGCTGACCATTGCCGTTTCGGCAGGGCTTGCCATTTTGCTCTTTATAGTTATCCCTACCTGGTCAATGCGCTTTTTAACAGGCATTACCCAGGACCACATGGCTTTGAATTTAGCAGAAGGCGTGCTGCGTATGGCAATTTTTCTGGCATATATCGCGGCAATTTCTTCGATGAATGATATTCAGCGCGTGTTCCAGTATCACGGAGCTGAACATAAAACCATTTACACTTATGAAGCGGGCCTGCCTTTAAAGGTAGAAAACGTGCGCCCGTTCAGCACGCTGCACCCACGCTGCGGCACCAACTTTTTGATGATTGTCATGCTGATAAGCATGTTTATTTTTACTTTTCTGGGCTGGCCAAGCCTTTTGGAGCGTATTGCTTCGCGTATTATTTTAATGCCTGTAATTGCAGGCGTAAGCTACGAGCTTATCCGGTATGCCGGTGCGCATACCGATAACCAGCTGGTACGCATTGCCATTACGCCGGGGCTTTTGCTGCAAAAATTAACCACGCGCCAGCCGGATGACAGCCAGATTGAAGTGGCTATTGCTTCGTTGAAAGCGGTTGTGCCGCCGGAAGATTTGGCGCAGGAACCGGAAACTTGCCCGGAAGAAAAATTAGTAGGAGAACCTAATGCAGGATAAATTACAGGCACTTGAAGATAAATATCTTGATTTGGAAGCAAAAATAAGCGACCCCGATGTAATTGCCAATCAGGCAGAATGGCAGAAATACGCGCGTGCGCATGCTAAACTGACCGACGTTGTTGCCGCTTACCGCGAATATAAAATTTTGGATAAAGCCAGAGAAGAAGCGGAAGAAATTATTGCCGACGGCAGCGACAGGGAACTTGCGGCAATGGCGCAGGAAGAACTGAAAGAACTTAAGCCGCAGCTGGCAGAATATGAAGAACGGCTGAAAATTTTGCTTTTGCCTTCCGACCCCAACGACGACAAGAATGCGATTGTGGAAATCCGCGGCGGTGCTGGCGGTGAGGAAGCGGCACTGTTTGCAGGCGTATTGTTCCGCATGTATCAGCATTATGCTGAAAGCCGACGCTGGAGCCTTGAAATAATGGATGCCAGCCCGACGGAGCTCGGCGGGTTTAAGGAAATAGTTTTTCAGCTGAGCGGCCAGGGTGTTTTTGGGCGCATGAAGTTTGAAAGCGGCGTACACCGCGTGCAGCGTGTGCCGGAAACCGAATCGCAGGGGCGTGTGCATACTTCCACCGTTACGGTGGCGGTGCTGCCGGAAGCAGAAGAAGTGGATATTGACATTAACCCGGCTGATTTAAGAATTGACACTTACCGTGCCGGCGGTGCAGGCGGCCAGTACGTAAACAAAACCGAATCGGCGGTGCGCATAACGCATATTCCTACCGGCATTGTGGCGCAGTGCCAGGACGAAAAATCGCAGCTTAAAAACCGCGAAAAATGTATGCGCGTTCTCCGCAGCCGTGTTTTGGAAATGGAGCAGGAAAAACAGCGCGCGGCAACGGCTCAGGACCGCAAAAATCAGGTTGGCACCGGTGACCGCAGCGAGCGTATCCGCACTTATAACTATCCGCAGGGGCGTGTTACCGACCACCGCATTGGTTTAACCCTGCACCGTCTGGACGCGGTTTTAAACGGAGATTTGGACGAAATTTTAGACGCACTGATTACGGCGCAGCAAAGCAAGCTGCTGCAGCAGGTGAAATAAAATGACAGCAAAACCTATATGGACTATTGCTAAGGTGCTGGACTGGACAAAGCAGTATTTCGCAGAGAAAGGGTTGGAAAATCCTCGCCTGGATGCGGAAATACTGCTTTGTTCCGTTTTAAAGTGCCAGCGTATAACTTTATATGTACATTTTGACCAGCCGCTGGAAGAACACGAGCTGGCGCAGTACCGCGGTTATGTGGCGCGGCGTGCGGCGGCTGAACCCTTGGCGTATATTTTGGGCAGCCGCGCGTTTATGAAATACGATTTTAAAGTAACGCCGGATGTTTTGGTGCCGCGGCCGGAAACCGAACTTTTGGTTGAATGCACGGCAAAACTGGCGGGCTTTATTGAAAAACCGCAGATTCTTGACATAGGCACGGGCAGCGGTGCTATTATCGTATCGCTTCTGGATATGCTTCCGGAGGCGCACGGCACGGCAGTTGACGTATCGCCGGGGGCGCTTGCCGTTGCCAAAGAAAACGCGGCAAACGTTGGCGTTGCGGAGCGGCTGCAGTTTGTACGCAGCGATTTGTATTCCGCGCTGCCGCGTGATGCCGTATTTGACGTAATAATTTCCAATCCTCCGTATATACCGAGCGCCGATATTGCAGGCCTTGCGGCAGACGTTAGGCGTGAGCCGCGCCTTGCGCTGGACGGCGGGGCGGACGGGCTTAATTTTTACCGCCGTATTATTGCCGGAAGCACGGCGCATTTAAAAGACGGCGGTTTTATGGCGTTTGAAATTGGCATTAACCAGGGCAGCGCCGTTGCGGATTTATGCCGCAGCCACGGTTTTGGCGTTGTGGCCGTGCGCCGCGATTATGCCGGCATAGAACGGATGGTTTTTGCAGCGAAAGAAGGAACTATTTATGCAGACGCGTTATTGGAACTTGCAAAATGATACGGACGGCGTAATGCTGCGCGAAGCGGCTGCGCTGATAAAACAGGGCGAAGCCGTTGCTTTCCCTACGGAAACGGTTTACGGGCTTGGCGCCGATGGCCTTAACGGCGAAGCGGTGCGCAAAATTTTTGAAGCCAAAGGCCGCCCGAATGACAATCCGCTTATTTTGCATATTGCAGATAAAGAAGATATTTTAAAATTAACAACCGGGCTTACAAAACAGGCGCAGCTTTTAATTGAAAAGTTCTGGCCCGGGCCGCTGACGGTAATTGTTGCCAAAAGCAGTATCGTGCCTGATGAAGTAAGTGCCGGGCTTGACACGGTGGCTGTGCGTATGCCGTCGCACCCGGTGGCGGCGCAGCTTATCCGCCTTGCCGGAACGCCGGTGGCGGCGCCCTCGGCAAATTTATCGGGCAAACCGAGCCCGACCGATGCCGAAACGGTGCTTGCCGATATGCAGGGGCGCATTGCCGGTATTATCGACGGCGGAGCATGCACGGTAGGCGTGGAATCAACCATAGTTGACACTACCGGCGAAGTGCCTGTTATTTTGCGCCCGGGCGGAATTACGCGCGAGCAGCTGGAAGAAGTTTTGGGCAGAGTGGAGCTGGACCCGGCCCTTGCCGGAGCGGAAACCTTAAAACCGCGTGCACCGGGCATGAAGTACCGCCATTATGCGCCGAAAGCAAAAATGTATGTTGTTGAAGATAAAGAGGCGCTGAAGCTTCTGCCGCTTTTGGCGAAGGAAGCAGCCAAATTTACTACCGCAGCGGTAATTTGCGGCGGCGAAGCTGCGGAAACCATGCAGCGCGCGCAGAATTTGCACATTTTAAACTGGGGCGTCGGTACAACGGAACTTGCCGTTAAACTGTACCGCCTGCTGCGCCGGTGCGATAAACTCGGCGTTAGAATTATCTTTTCCGAAGGCGTAACGGAAGACGGCATCGGCCTTGCGGTTATGAACCGCATGCGCAAAGCTGCCGGGCGGCAGGTGCTTACGGCAGCCGATATTGAAGCGCTGTTAAAAAACAGTACGCAACTTAAAAGTTTTGTGTTAAAATAACAATAATAGCAATATATTATAAAAAGACAGAGGGTGACTGTAATGAAAATCGCAATGGGAAGCGATCACGGCGGTATCCATCTTAAAAACCATTTAAAAGATTATCTGGAACTTAAAGGTTACGAGGTAATTGACAAAGGCACTTATACCGAAGAATCGTGCGATTACCCGGATTATGCTGCCAAAGTAGGCCATGCCATTACCGGCGGCGAAGCCGATTTGGGCATACTTGTATGCGGCACCGGTCTTGGTATTTCCATAGCGGCCAACAAAATTAAAGGCGTGCGCGCAGCAGTTTGCGGCGACGTATACAGCGCAAAAATGAGCCGCGAGCACAACAACGCCAATATTCTGGCTTTGGGCGAACGCGTAACCGGTGTTGGCCTTGCCGAAATGATTGTAGATGTCTGGCTGCATACCGAATTTGCAGGCGGACGCCACGAACGCCGCGTAGAAAAGATTATGGCGCTGGAGGCGGAAGGCTGATGAATAAGGAAGAACTTGCTGCCGAAGCGCAGCGGGCAGTTGAAGAACTGATAGAAGTTTCCGGCTGCCGTGCAGGTCAGGTTCTTGTTGTTGGCTGCAGCACCAGTGAAATTGTCGGCGGCAAAATAGGCACCTGCGGCTCTGAAGAAGCGGCGCAGGCAGTTTTTGCAAGCATTTATGCTGCTTCTAAAAAGCACGGGCTGCACCTTGCTTTTCAGTGCTGCGAGCATTTAAACCGCGCTTTGGTAACGGAACGCGAAGCCATGGAAAAATTTGGCTGGGAAGAAGTTACCGTTCGCCCCATGCCTCATGCAGGCGGTTCTATGGCAACTGCGGCTTACGATAATTTTACTGACCCTGTAGTGGTTGAAAGCATTAAAGCGCATCTTGGCGTTGATATCGGCCAGACTTTAATCGGCATGCACCTTAAACGTGTTGCCGTGCCGGTGCGCCTTGCGCAGAAAACTATCGGCGCGGCCATAGTTACGGCAGCGCGTACACGCCCGCCCCTTATCGGCGGTGAGCGCGCGCATTACCCCGAAAAACGCTGATTTTGTTAATTATGCAGTTTAATAAAACTCATGGAGGGACTTAAATGAATTTGGAAAAACTTGCAGTATGTGACCCCGAAATTGCTGCGGCTATCGGTGAAGAACTCGGACGCCAGCGCAATAAAATTGAACTGATTGCTTCCGAAAACTTTGTCAGCCCCGCAGTAATGGAAGCGATGGGCAGCGTGCTGACCAACAAATATGCGGAAGGCTACCCCGGCCACCGCTATTACGGCGGCTGCGAATATGTAGACAAGGTAGAAACACTTGCCATTGAACGTGCCAAAAAACTGTTCGGCGCAGAACACGCCAACGTACAGGCACATTCCGGCGCTAATGCCAATACGGCAGTATACTTTGCCTTTTTGCAGCCGGGCGACACCATTATGGGCATGAACCTGTCGCAGGGCGGGCATCTTTCCCACGGTTCACCGGTTAATATTTCCGGCAAATATTATAATGTAGTCCCTTACGGAGTTACGCATGAAACCGAGCGCATTGATTACGACGAATTTGCGCGCATTGCCAAAGAAGCTCAGCCGAAGCTGATTGTTGCCGGTGCAAGCGCTTATCCGCGCGTAATTGATTTTGAACGCATGGCAGAAATTGCCCACAGCGTCGGCGCTATTTTCATGGTAGATATGGCCCACATTGCAGGGCTTGTTGCAGCAGGCCTGCATCCCAGCCCGGTTCCCTATGCCGATATTGTTACCACAACCACGCACAAAACTCTGCGCGGTCCGCGCGGCGGCCTTATTTTGTGCAAGGAAAAATATGCCAAACAAATCGACAAGGCTATTTTCCCCGGTGTGCAGGGCGGCCCGCTGATGCATGTTATCGCTGCCAAAGCAGTTGCTCTTGGCGAAGCGCTGAAACCTGAATTTAAAGAATATGCCAAACAGATTATTGCCAACTGCCAGGCTCTTGCCGAAGGCCTTATTGCCGAAGGCTTCCGCCTTGTTTCCGGCGGTACGGATAATCACTCCATGCTGGTGGATCTGCGCAGCAAATATCCTGATCTGACCGGTAAGGTGGCAGAAAAAGCGCTGGTTGCTGCTGATATCACGGTCAACAAGAACATGGTTCCGTTTGATACCCGCTCTGCATTCCAGACTTCCGGTATCCGTCTGGGTACTCCTGCCATTACAACCCGTGGAGCCAAGGAAGATCTGATGGTTGAAATTGCAGAAATGATCGAAACCGTGCTTTCCAATGTGGATAATGAAGAAGTAATCGCTTCTGTACGGGCACGGGTGAACGAAACCATGAAGAAGTATCCTATCTTCGCATATTAAATTAAACTGGTGAATATAAACTAAACTTTCGAATCAAATGAAAAAGACAACAAACATCGTAGCTCTGCTGCTCAGCGGATGTCTGATTCTCAGCGGATGCGGTATGAGCAATACGGCCAAAGGAGGACTTATCGGCGGTGGCGGAGGTGCTGCGCTGGGTGCTCTGGTCGGAGGACTGGCCGGTAAGGGAAAAGGTGCTGCCATCGGTGCAGCTGTCGGAGCAGCCGTTGGTACGGGTGCCGGTGTGCTGATCGGTAAGAAAATGGACAAGGCTGCCCAGCAGGCACAGCAGATTGAGGGCGCAGAAGTAGAACAGGTGACGGATAACAACGGATTGCAGGCCGTGAAGGTTACTTTCGATTCCGGTATCCTCTTTACTACCAGCAGTGCAACTCTGAGTTCTGCCGCCAAGGCTTCGCTCAGCAAGTTTGCCAACAATGTTCTGAACCAGAACCGGGATATGGACGTGGCTATTTATGGTTATACGGACAATCAGGGCTGGAGAAATTCTACCAAGGAACAGAGTGTTCAGAAGAACCTGAATCTGTCGCAGGAACGCGCACAGAGTGTATCCAGCTATTTGCTGGGCTGTGGTGTTTCAGCCAGCCAGATCAAGAGTGTGGAAGGTATGGGTGAAAGCAATCCTGTAGCGGACAACAGCACGGAAGCCGGACGGCAGGAAAATCGCCGGGTGGAAGTATATATGTATGCCAGCCAGCAGATGATTCAGCAGGCAGAAGCCGGAACCTTGCAATAAGGAAACGGAATACATAAAAAAACGGGCGGAAGCGTGGACTCTGGGGTCCGGTGCTTCCGCCCGTTTCTTTTACCGGGAGGATCAGTTGTTTTTCTCTTCGGGATCTCCTTTCAGAATTGGCAGGGTGATCTTATATTTCACAGCCAGAATGCGGACAATGAAAACAACGCTTCCTCCGATGATTTCTGACACGTATGATTCCATGCCCAGACGCAGACAGGCCCAGTAAGCGAGCCCTCCGATCACGCAGGCCATGGCATAGATTTCCTTGCGGAAAATCAGCGGAATTTCGTTGATGAATACGTCACGCAATACACCTCCGGCAGCTCCGGTGATGCTTCCCATAATGATGGCTACCCAGAAGGGATAACCGAGTGCCAGACTCTTGCTCGCTCCTACTACCGTAAACAGTGCCAGTCCGATACTGTCGAAGATAAAGAACGTGTTGTTCAGATGGATCAGATATTTGCTGAACACAATGACGAAAAACATGGCGAAGGCTGTACAGCTCAGATACATCGGATCGGTCATCCAGGGAGGTGTAACATCCAGCAGGAGGTCACGGATCGTACCTCCTCCAACGGCAGTGGCCAATCCTACCACGTATGCGCCGAACCAGTCAAAACGCTTGGCCGAAGCCAGGCGGATACCACTAATGGCAAAAGCGAATGTCCCGATCAGGTCGAGTATCTGAACAAACGAAGGCATAGTAAACATTTCTAATTTTATATTATAAGGTTATTGGTTATACGATTACCAGGTATAATTCAAACCAAAGCTCAGCAGTTCCTGCAACTGGAAGTAGCTTCTGTCCGGTTCCCGTGCAACTCCGTCATCGAAACGGCCGTGTACGAAGAGCTTGGTAGAAAGATATTTGTTGAAGGCGAAAGTAAATGTGTTTTCCCATTCACTTACGACCTTCTTATAGTCTGTCGTATATGTGAAGCGGGATTCCCACAGCAACATCGGAATGATCTTCCAGCTGATGTTGGCTTCCAGACGTGAACCGAATTCATTCTCCGTCTTGTGTCCTTCCTTGATGTTAAAGCGTGTCGGATCTACCCGGTCGCTGGCTACGGCATACAGCGAGTAGTTGAGCGGGTTGACCATCACGGAAAGATTGCATCCGCCTTTGGTGTACTTGTAATCCATACCGAGACCGACATTCAGCTTGGCCGGTGAGAAGAATGCTGAGACCAGGTTGTTCGTGTTTGTTTCGTAAGTAGAGAACAACTGAGTTTCGAAGTCAACGGATAAGGTATAGTACCAGTGAGTGATTGCCTTATAACCGAATTTCGTCTTCAGACGCAACAGGTCGTTGTTCGGGGTATAGCTGTGGAGAGTGTCACCCGGACTTGTAATGAATCCCAGTTTCCATTCGAATTTGTTTTCAAACTGGATGCGCTGTTTGTCATCATAGTTTGCCTGCCAGGTGAAACCGGACACCAGTGATTTGGCGCTGTTACCACCTTTATACCAGTTCTTGGAAATATAGTTCTGTGAGAACTGGAGATAACCGTTACCGGTTTGTGTCCAGAAATTCGGTTTGAGTACATACAAGTCCTGCGAAGGCATCTGCCCCATGAAGAGATTGCTCTGTGCAGCATTCAGAATGTTTTCTGTGGGCGGATCCTTCACTTCCAGTTTGTCGGGAGCACCGCTCAGCTGTTTCAGATTGGCTTCGTTCTGGACAACCAGTGTCGGGTAGTTGACATAGAAGTTCAGTAACTGGCGGTTGACCTGGCGGTCAATCTTTTCAGATTTCCGCAAATCAGGCAGCTTGGCCAAATTTTGCATTCTTTTTTCTTCCTGCTCCTTGTGGCAATAGATGGAGGCCGGTTCCCAGCCGTCAATTCCGAATGCCTGCTGTACGGGCGCTTCATAATAAGTGGCAGGGAAAGCCAGCTTGAAGAAGTCCGGATCCGGTTTGATTCCCGTGATCAGCAGGTAGGGATCTTCCCAGCGTTCCAGTGCATCATCATAATCCTTGCGGAAATCTTTAAGGAATGCCGTAAATCTCAACATATAGGGATTGGGGAGAACCCGCACTGCCGGTTTGATTTTCTGTGCCTTGATACTCAGTGTATCTGTCCCTGATACAACAGAATCCTTTGAAGCAGCCAGTTTGTCAGACTGCGTACGTGTCTGGATTCCTTCCTCCGTATTGACAACAGAATCTTCAGACACAGAGGTAGAGGTGATAACGGAATCTTTTTCCAGCTGCTGCAACAGACTGTCTGTGTCTATTACCGTAGCCTGTTTGGCCTGGACAGCTTTCTGTCCGACTGTTTGAGTTGTTTGTGCCCATGTGCTTCCGTAAAGTAGAAAAAGCAAGAGGGTTAATCCAATTTTTCTCATTGTTTATTATATATTCTTAATTTCTTGCAAAAGTACAATAAATTCCATGAAATGGTGCGGTTTCATCAACAAATATTCCGCCATGCAGGTGCTCTTTGGACATGGTGTGAAATGTTTTGCCGGTTTATATCGTGAGTTTCGGCTTTTTTTTATAATTTTGCAACTTTGAAAAGAAGTTGTTATAACGAATATCAATCATTAAACATTCATATTGTGGCAGAAACAAAGTACATTTTCGTAACAGGTGGTGTTGCCTCTTCTTTGGGTAAAGGCATCATTTCATCATCTATAGGTAAGTTGCTGCAGGCAAGAGGCTACAGCGTAACAATCCAAAAATTTGATCCTTACATCAACATTGACCCCGGAACTCTGAATCCTTACGAGCACGGAGAATGCTATGTGACAGTAGACGGTCATGAAGCCGATCTTGACCTGGGACACTACGAACGTTTCCTGGGCATTCAGACTACAAAGGCCAACAATATCACAACCGGCCGTATTTACAAGAGCGTGATCGACAAGGAACGTCGCGGTGACTATCTGGGAAAAACCATCCAGGTAATCCCTCATATCACAGACGAGATCAAGCGAAATGTAAAATTGTTGGGTAACAAGTACAAATTCGACTTCGTCATTACGGAAATCGGTGGTACGGTAGGTGATATCGAATCTCTTCCATACCTGGAAAGTATCCGTCAGCTGAAATGGGAACTGGGAAAAAATGCTTTGTGTGTACACCTTACTTATGTACCTTATCTGGCAGCAGCCGGTGAGCTGAAAACCAAACCGACCCAGCACTCTGTAAAAGAACTTCAGTCAGTAGGTATTCAGCCGGATATTCTGGTATTGCGTACGGAACATGAACTGAGCACTAACCTGAAGAAGAAAGTTGCTTTGTTCTGTAATGTAGACGACAATGCCGTTGTACAGTCTATGGACATGCCGACTATTTATGAGGTACCTTTGCGTATGCAGGAACAGAAACTTGATGTAACGATTCTGGAGAAGATGGGTCTTCCTGTTGGAGAAACCCCTACCCTCGGTCCGTGGAAAGCTTTCCTGGAACGCCGTCACAAGGCTACTGAAAAGGTAAAAATCGGTCTGGTGGGCAAGTATGATTTGCAGGATGCCTACAAATCTATTCTGGAAGCTCTTTCACAGGCTGCAACCTATAACGACCGCAAGGCAGATATCCACTTCATCAACAGTGAGAAACTGACAGAAGAGAATATCGAAGAAAGCCTGAAGGATATGGATGGAATCATTATCTGTCCGGGATTCGGCCAGCGCGGTATCGAAGGCAAGTTTACAGCTATCAAATATTGCCGTACACACAATGTACCGACTTTCGGTATCTGTCTGGGTATGCAGTGTATGGCAATCGAGTTTGCACGTGATGTACTGGGCTATACAGATGCCAACAGCCGTGAGATGGATGAAAAGACTCCGCACAATGTCATCGATATCATGGAAGAACAGAAATCCATTACCAACATGGGTGGTACGATGCGTCTGGGTGCATATGAATGCGTACTTGATCCGAACTCCAAAGTATATCAGGCATATCAGTCTGAACATATTCAGGAACGTCACCGCCACCGCTATGAATTCAACAACGACTACAAGGCTGAATTTGAAGCTGCAGGCATGAAATGCGTAGGTATCAATCCGGATTCAGATCTGGTGGAAATCATTGAAATTCCTACCCTGAAATGGTTTATCGGTACTCAGTTCCATCCGGAATACAGCAGTACTGTACTGAAACCGCATCCGCTGTTCCTGTCATTTATCAAGGCTGCTATTGACAAATAACAAAAACTAATTTTGAAGAAATGGATAAAAACACGTTAGTAGGTTTCGTCCTGATCGGAGCAGTCATTGTCGGCTTCGGCATCTACAACCGTCCCAGTCAGGAAGAAAAAGCACGTGCACAGCACTATCAAGACTCTATCCAGCAACTTGCGATCCAGAAGGAGCAGGAAGCTCTTAAAGCGCAGGAAGCTGCAGAAAAGACAATCCGCCTGGATTCTACTTCCATGTTCTATCAGGCTACCCAGGGAACAGAGCAACTGACTACCCTGGAAAATGATCTGCTTCAGCTGACTTTCTCGAACAAGGGAGGACGCGTGAAGAAGGCTATGCTGAAGGAGTACATGGATCAGCAGAAACAACCACTCGTCCTGTTTGACGGAGAGGATGCTTCGCTGAACTTCGGCTTTGAAGGAAAGAATGAGAATCTGCTGAGTGAAAACCTGTATTTTGAAACTGTCAGCAAGACAGATACATCCGTAACCATGCGTCTGAACGCATCCAACGGTGGTCATCTGGACTTTGTCTACAAGCTGTTGCCCAACTCTTATATGGTAGACTTCAGCATTCAGGCTTCAGGCATGCAGAACTTCTTCTCCCCTTCCACAAAGACCGTCAGTGTTGACTGGAAGCAGCGTGCACGCCAGATGGAGAAAGGATATACTTTCGAACAGCGTTACACTTCGCTGACCTATAAGCCGGTGGACGACAGTTTTGATTACCTGAGTGAAACAAAAGACGAAAAAGAAACTATTCCGGAAGTACTTGACTGGGTAGCTTTCAAGAACCAGTACTTCTCATGCGTGTTCATCGCTGAGCAGAATTTTGAAAAGGCTACACTGGAATCGAAAATGGAACAGAAAGGCAGCGGCTACATGAAGAACTATCAGGCCGATATGCAGACTGCTTTCGATCCGACAGGTGCGAAACCGAGTAATTTCCAGTTCTATTTCGGACCGAACCACTTCAAGACTCTGCTTGCAAGCAATGACTTGAGCTTCAAGGATAAGGATCTGGAACTGGAAGACCTGGTTTATCTGGGATGGCCGATTATCCGGCTCATTAACCGCTGGTTTACAATCAACCTGTTTGACTGGCTTTCCAGCTGGGGCCTGAGCATGGGTATGGTAATTCTGCTGATGACCATTATCGTGAAGATTCTGGTGCTCCCGACCACCTGGAAGTCGTTTATTTCGTCAGCCAAGATGCGTGCTTTGAAACCGTATGTGGACAAGATCAATGCCAAATATCCCAAACAGGAAGATGCTCTGAAGAAACAGCAGGAAACCATGGCACTTTACAGCCAGTATGGAGTCAGCCCGATGGGCGGCTGCTTGCCGATGCTGCTTCAGACACCGGTGTTCATGGCACTGTTCTTCTTTGTTCCGAACGCTATTGAGCTCCGTCAGCAGAGTTTCCTGTGGGCAAGTGACCTTTCTTCTTATGATGATCTGATCAGCTGGAGCACCAGCATCCCATTGCTGGGTAACCACCTGAGTCTGTTCTGTCTGCTCTTCAGTGCAACAACCGTCATCAATCAGATTGTCATGATGAAGCAGCAGGATATGGGTAACAATCCGCAGATGGCAGCCATGAAATGGATGATGTATATCATGCCGCTGATGTTCTTCTTCATTTTCAATGAATATGCATCAGGTTTGAGCTACTATTACTTCATTTCCGGTCTTATCGGTATTCTGACCATGTGGATCATGCGCCGCATGACGGATGAAAAGAAGCTGCTGGCTCAGCTGGAAGCCAATAAAAAGGCTCCGTCGCAGCAGAAGACAAGCGGTCTGATGGCCAAGCTGGAAGCTTTGCAGAAGGAACAGGAACGTCTTCAGAAAGAACGTCAGGAACGTATGAACAAGAAATAATAGCTGATTTAATCAGAATTTCAGCTGAAAAATATGAAATCCCGTCTGTCTTTAATTAGGCAGGCGGGATTTTTTTGTGATTTAGAGAGAATCTATAAAAAGAAAATTTATCTTTGCAAAATCACGAAAACTAATACATGATCTTAAACCGAAAACTATGGATGCAATAGGATGTTATTTTCTTAATAATCTGGTCTTATGTCTGTACGCCCAGCGAAAGAATGACAATGTACTCTTACTGAAAGAGCGGGAGCGTATGCTTTTTATTTCACTTTACGGACTGGATGAAACTGATACCCGGAATCATACAGAAATGGCTGAAGAACTAGGACTGTGCAAGGAGCGTATAAGACAGCTGGAAGTCAAGGTGTTCAAGAAATTTTATCTCTTACAGCGGAGAAAATATGTTCCGGTTATGCGCATTTATAATCTGCTGACAAATCAAGGTCACTATTCCCGGTCAGGAGAAACTGATCATATCCGTTTCCTGATGGAATTCAGGGAAATACATCTTCCTGAATGGGAAATATATCTTTTCCTTCGTTTTGTGAAACTCTTTCTGCGGTTAGAAGGTTCAGAACGGAAATGGATTAACCTGATAAAAAAAACATCATCCCGGAGAAATGTTACAAGAAAGGGGTTGGAAGTCCTTTTGCCCAAAATTATCTGGCCGGAGCAAGTCTCGGTGTTTTCAGAATCTTATCATTGCAACTTTACTCCAATCCGCGTGTATAATCCGGAAATAAAAAAAGAACGTTCACATTCCGGTGAGTTTTATAGCCGGAAAATGAACAGGAATGTCTTTTATGAATCCAAACTGGAAAAACATTTCTTTAAAAGACTGGAACAATCTGATGTGGTTCGGGCATATTGCGAACAGCCTTTTAAGGTACCCTATGAGCATCATGGATCTCATTATTATGTTCCGGATGTACTGGTGTGTTTGACCGACGGACAATGTTTTGTAACAGAGATAAAACCGTTATTGATGATGGTCAGCAAAGAGGTTATGACTAAATATCAGGCCTTGCATGATTTCTGTAACCAACGGGGTTGGGGTACTTTATTGAGCGATGGGGTTCATGATATCTTTGACCTGTTTCACTTTACGCCCAACCTCTGTCTGGAACGGGCCATTTTGCGGGAATTGTCCTTGAACCGGACATTGATGAAGAAAGATCTTGACCGTCTGAAAGAAACTCACCAGGGAAACTCTATTCAGGTGGCACAATGTATTCTTCGCTACAAGTTGTCTTATCGTCCGGTTCCCATGCTTGTCTGGAAGACAAAGGAGGCTCTTTTCTGTCCGGTTTTACAAAGGAGAGGCGAAGAAGAGACCAATGACCGGATTTTAGAACAGAATACATTTTGAGAAATACATTCCGTGTGTATTTTTATATTATCTTTGCCGGAAGACAAAATGACATCTAAAAAACATGAACAGAAATTTTATGACTATGACAGCTGCCATGATGATGGTCACATCAGCCTGCGTCGGTCCTGAAAAAGCGGCACAGGCTGAAGGCCCTATTATCGGCAAGCAAGAAATTACGGTAAAGGAAGGCCGTATGACTCCGGAGACGTTGTGGGCGATGGGACGTATCGGAAGTTCTGCTGTTTCGCCTGACGGCAAACGTATTGCTTATACTGTATCTTATTACAGTGTGAAGGAAAACAAAAGTCACCTGGTGATTTATGTGATGAATGCGGATGGATCTGATAACCGTCTGCTGACGACAACTGCTGCCAGTGAGGGTGAACCGGCATGGATCAAGAATGGCAGGAAGATTGCTTTTCTGGC
>ENA-OPRX01000943-OPRX01000943.1-human-gut-metagenome-genome-assembly--contig:-NODE-943-length-16617-cov-9.800809_pt1 | contig 16617 bp, 7 predicted proteins | sample MGYA00241450_ERZ501892 | MGnify/ENA primary metagenome ERZ501892 (study PRJEB25962, sample SAMEA2042223) | human gut metagenome | biome: human gut; feature: human-associated habitat; material: faeces...
TATTTTGTATTTTTGCACTCCAAAACATTAAGATAACAATAAATATGAAGAAAAAAAATGGTATGAAGGTGGCACTTGCATCAACGGTGATGCTGCTGATGGCAAGTCCTGCTTTTGCTCAGAAATTCAAGGTTGCGAAGGTGGAACGCACTCGCATCCTTATCGACAAACGTTGGGATGCCCAGCCCGATGCTGAGGCGGCTGCGTTCATCGCACCTTACAAGCACAAGGTGGATAGCATCATGGGGCCTGTGGTGGGCAGCATCTCCCACGATATGACCCGCCATCGCCCTGAGAGCGAGCTCAGTAACCTGCTCTGCGACATCCTGGTATGGGGTGGCAGCCAGTTTGACGAGCATCCCGTCTTCTCGGTATATAACATGGGCGGTATCCGAAGCAATCTTGCCAAGGGAAAGATTACCGTGGGCGACGTAAACGATATGGCTCCTTTTGAGAACAAAATCTGTTTCCTCACCCTCACCGGCGATAAGGTGCTCGAACTCTTCCAGCAGATAGCCCATCGTGGCGGCGAAGGACTGAGCCATGCCGTGAGAATGGTTATCACCAAGGATGGCAAACTGAAGAGTGTCACCCTGAACGGCGAACCTATAGACCCGGAGAAGAGCTATCGCATCGCCACCCTCGATTATCTTGCCGAAGGCAACGACCAGATGGTAGCCTTCAAGAGCGGCACCGATGTGTTTGCCCCCAAGCAGAAGGAGAACAACGTGCGCTACATCATCATGAACTACTTCCGCGAGATGAAGGCGCAGGGCAAGGTGGTGGAATCCAAGATAGAAGGTCGTTGTGTAGTAGAATAGGGGGAACGAAGGCTCCGGGGATTTGCAATCCCCACCCCTTTTTTGTTCCCGGGGATTTGCAATCCCCGGCAATCAGGAAAGCTAACTAAATAAGTACAGAAATGAAACATACATTATTATATATAGGGATGCTCCTGGCATCCTTTATGATGCAGCCAGCCGCAGTGCAGGCTAAAGCTCCAAAGCAGGCTAAAGCCCAGAAAGAGGCAAAGGTAGTGAAGCAGCTCGTGGTACTCCATACCAACGACACCCATTCGTGCGTAATGCCCATCAATCCCAACCTTGCCGATACGGCGATGGCCAACCGTGGCGGCTATCTCCGCCGCGTAGCCATGGTCAAGCAGGAGCGCAAGGCGAATCCCGACCTGCTGCTCTTCGACAGTGGCGATTTCTCGCAGGGCTCCCCATATTATTCACTCTTCAAGGGCGATGTAGAGGTAGGCCTGATGAACGAGATGAAGTATGATGCCGCCACCATCGGCAACCACGAGTTCGATTTCGGCATCGACAATATGGTTCGCATCTTCCGCATGGCGAAGTTCCCTATCGTCTGCTCCAACTACGATTTCACGGGCACCGAACTGGCATCCATCGTAAAGCCCTACGTAGTATTGAAGCGCAAGGGTCTGAAGATAGGCGTCTTCGGACTGGGTCCAGAGCTTGCCGGTTTGGTTACCGAAGCCAACTACGGACCCATCAAGTATCTCGACCCCATTGCCAAGGCAAAGGAGATGACAGAGATATTGAAGAAGAAGGAAAAATGCGATGTCATCATCTGCATTTCCCATCTGGGTTGGAAGATAGATGGCATCGACGATTCCGAGGTAGCTCCAGCCACCCGCGACATTGACCTGATACTGGGTGGTCATAGCCACACCTACTTCAAGCAGCTGGAATATCTGAACAATCTCGATGGCAAGCCAGTGCCGGTAGATCAGAACGGCAAGAGTGCCATCTGGGTAGGCAAAATGACATTGGATATCGTGAAGAATAAATAAAACTTATACAAAGACAAAAAACAAAAAGACTCCCCGAAAAGCACGGGGAGTCTTTTTGTTTTTTTATATCTTATCATGAAATCTTTTATTCCTTGTTGGAAGAAGCATAGAGTCCGATGCAGGCTCCGAGGAAGCCGCCGCTCTTCTGGGTGCTCAGGTTAGAGGCATCCACGCCCTTGGCAAGCAGTTGCCAGCTGCCGCCTTCCTCAGCATAATAGAAATCATAATATCTGTCGTGACCTTCTACCTTCAACTTCAGCTTCCCTGCCTTGATAGGGGCTGAGGCGATAGTGACGTTGTTCTTCTCGGCACGGGTCAGAGTAATCATCAGCTTGCCCTTCTTCATGGTCTTACCCAACACGAAGTTGTGGTCTTCCTTCTGGAGAAGTGCCAAACCTGCTATCTCCTTGTCGTTGCGAGGAGTGAAGTTGATTTCTGTCTCGGCAGAGAAGGTGCCGTGCTGCTGACGTGCCCAGATGGCAGACATTGGTTCACGCTTGTAGATATTGCCTGGCAGCAGATTCAGGTTCAGCTTGCCGTTTTCTACCTTATAGCAATCTGTAAAGTCGCGGAGGAACATCCAGCGTGGGTTCAAATCCTTCAGACCAACACCGTTGTCGGCTGCATCGAAGTTATCCACATAGCTGAAGTTGCCCGAGAATTCGTTCTTTGCGGCTGGCTTCAAGCCTGCCTTTTCGCCTACTGTAGAAATAGGTGTGTTCTTGGCGAGAATCTCTGGCCATCCGTTTTTCCATTTTACCGGCAGGAGATAGGTGTCGCGACCTGTGTTGTACATATCTTCCTCGTAAGGGCGGCAAGCCAGGAACACTGCCCACCAGTTGCCCTTGCCATCTTCTACGATGTCGGCATGACCGGCACTTGATACAGGGTTCTTGCGGTTTGGATCCAAGCCTGTGCGCTGGGTGAGGATAGGGTTGTTAGGGCATTCCTCCCATGGACCCATCGGATTCTTGGCACGCAGGATTACCTCGCTGTGCCATCCGCCTGTACCGCCTTCTGCACACATCAGATAATAGAACTTGCCCTTCTTGAAGAGGTGTGGACCCTCAATCCAGATAGGACGAGCCTCTACATGGGTTCCGCCACGCAGAATCTCCTTGAAGTCGCCCTTGATGCTGTCGCCCTTCACGTCGAATTCGAAGCAGCGGATAGCACGCTGACCCTCATAGTCGGCACCGCCAACTACCGGACCGTTATGCACGATATATCCCTTTCCGTTGTCATCGAAGAAGAAGCTAGGGTCGATGCCGTCAATCTTCTTCAGATAGATAGGCTCGCTCCAGCCCTTTGATGGGTCCTTTGATTTGACGAAGAAGTTTCCGGCTCCCACGTTGGTGGTGATCATATAGAAGGTCTTGTTCTTCTTGTTATAGCTGATGGCTGGTGCGAAGATGCCGGCTGATACTTGCTGTCCCTTCAGAGGCACCTGCGATTGGCGGGTGAGCACATGACCGGCAGGAGTCCAGTTTACCAGATCCTTGCTGGTAGAGAGAGGCACACCTGGGAAGAAGGTGAAGGATGAGTTCACCAGATAATAGGTGTCGCCCACGCGGCAGAGCGATGGGTCAGGATAGAAACCTGCCAGCACAGGGTTGTAATACTGATGAGTCTTGTCGATAGGCACGTTGAATCGTGCATCGTTGCCTGCATACTTGAAGTAGTCGAACTGAGCGTTCTGCGCCTGAGCTCCGGCAGCAAGCATCATCGAAAGCGATAAGATTGCTAATTTCTTCATTATGTCCGTTATTTTTAAAAATTATATATTTCAAAGATTATATTTCAAAAGCTGCTATCTGTGTTGGGGGATTTCAAATCCCCCGGTTTTAATAGGTCGAACCTTTTTTTACGGCGGATTTCAAATCCGCCGGGACGCCTAGCGGGGGCAGAGTTTCAAATCCGCCGGGATGCCTAGCGGGGGACTTTGTTGTATCCGCCGGATAAACAAAAGCAGCGGAAAACCAAGAGGGTGATAAGCCTTTGGATTTTCCGCTGCAAAGTTACTGCTTTCTTTATAATCTTTCTTTTTGAAGTGTAACCAAAACTTTTCGCTATGTTTCGTAGCCAGTCTGTATTGTTACATATAATTTTTATCTATCCTTTTTAGAAATGTTTCTACTCCTTTATGGCATTCTGCATGTATTCTCTAGGCGAGCAGCCGTAGAGATTCTTGAACATGGTGCTGAAGCTTGCCGAATTGGAGAAACCGCAGATGTACATCACGTCGGTGATGCTCTGCTTGCCATCCTTCAGCAACTTGGCTGCCTGCTGCAGTCGGATGTTGCGGATGAAACTGTGAGGAGTCTGGTTGGTCAGCTCCTTCATCTTGCGATGCAGGTGCACTCGGCTGATGCCCACCTTCTGGGCTATCATATCGACACTCAGGTCGGAATCGCCGATGTTCTCGTTAATCACCTCCATCACGCGCTGCATCAGTGCATCATCTGGAGTCTGAATCTTCCTTTGCTCCACCTTTTCTTCCTGACGCTCTTTGCCCGTAAACTTATTTTTCAGCGTGCGGCGCATGGTGAGCAGGTTGATGATGGTGCGGCGCAGGATGTCCATGTTGAATGGTTTCAGAATGTAGGCATCTGCTCCGGTCTGCAAACCTTCCAGCTGGTCTTCTTCTCGGCTCTTGGCGGTGAGCAGGATGACAGGCAGATCGTTGGTGTTGATGTTTGCCTTCAGTTTGGTGCAGAGGGTGGTACCATCCATTTCCGGCATCATCACGTCGCTGATGACGAGGTCTGGCTTGTTCTTCAGAATCTCGTTCAGTGCCACCTTTCCGTTAGGATAGGTGCGTACCTTGAAGTCGCTGGCGAGCTGTGCCTTCAGATAGTCCTGGATATCCTCCTCGTCTTCCACAATCACGATTTCTGCCTTGTTTCCCCTTGCTGAGGCTGGCAGCTTGCCCTGCATATCCGTTGTGCCGGCTGCGCTTTCGGCTTTTTCGGCATTTTCCGTCTCCTTCACCTCCTGTTCCAGCTGTTTCACCTCGGCAAGTTCCAGGTTCTGTTTTTCCTTCACCTCTTCTTCGTCGATGAGTTCTTCGGGTTTCAGATGGTCCTTGCCCAGCGGAATGCGGATGATGAACTCGCTGCCGTGCTCAAACTTGCTTCCCTTCTCGCCCTCGTTGTTGCGGGCAGAGATGGTGCCGTAGTGCAGTTCCACGAGCGAGCGGGTGAGGTCGAGACCGATGCCCGTACCGACGTTGCGGTCGTTAGGGTCGGCAGGAGTCTGGTAGAAGCGCTGGAAGATGGTTTCCAGCTTGTCCTTCGGGATGCCTATGCCGCTGTCCTTGACGCTGATGTAGGCATGGTGGTCGGTGTGGGTGAGCGAGAGCAGGATGTGGCCTGCCGTAGGGGTGAACTTGAAGGCGTTCGAAAGGATGTTGATAATCACCTTGTCGAAGTTGTTGCGGTCTATCCATACGGGCAGTTCTTCGCTGTCGTGCTGGTATTCGAAGTCGATGTTCTTGGCCAGAGCCTGCTGCCTGAAGAGTTCGTATTCCTCGTTGATGAACGCCACCATGTCGGTCTGGCACATGCGTATCACCATCTGTCCCTTGTCTATCTTTCTCAGGTCCATCATCTGGTTGATGAGGTGGAGGATACGTTCAGAGTTCTTTCGGATTATCTCGTAGATGCCCTGTCGGTGAGGCTCCTTGTCTTCCTTGATGAGGGAGAGCAGCGGCGTGATGATGAGCGTGAGCGGCGTGCGGATTTCATGACTGATGTTCATGAAGAACTTGATCTTCGCCTCGCCCATCTCTTCGGCGTGGATGTGCTGCTGCAGGATGAGCTGGTCTTCCATCTGGTGCTTGCGGTGGCGCAGGTAGAGCATGATGGCTGCTATGAGGAGCAGCAGATAGAAGAACTTTGCCCAGATGCTGGCATACCAGGCTGGGTGAACGATGATGGTGAACTCCTTCACCGGTGTTTCGTAGCCGTTGCAGATGGCCTTGATGCGGTATTTGTATCTGCCTGGAGCCATGTGCGAGAAGGCAAGTTCGTTCTGTCCTGCTGGCACGGTGCGCCAGGCATCGCCGTTGATGCTATATACATAGCTTATCTGCTCCACATCATTATAGGTGAGGGTAGAGAGCTGCAGGGTAAAGGTGTTGTCTTCGTGAGAAAGCTGGAAATCACGGGAAAAGGTTGACCAGTTGTCCGTGATGGTATAGCTGCCCGACTTCATGCCCGGAGTCACCATCTTGTTGTTCAAGATGAAACCCGAGATAACTACCTTTGCCTGCCATGGGTGCTGTCTTACTTGGTCTGCCTGGAACCAGTTGAGTCCGCCCGAACCGCCCATCAGGATGGTTTTTCTATCCTGTGTGGTGCATACGGAAGCGTCGCTGAACTCGTTGCTCTGCAGTCCGCTTTCGGCATAGAACTTGGTGATTGTTCCGCTCTTGAGAGCCAGTTTGTTGAGTCCCTTGATGGTTCCTAACCATATATTGCCCTGGTAGTCCTCGGTAATGCTTGTCACGCTGTTGTCGGTGAGTCCGTTGGCTGTGGAATACAGTTTTGGCTTGATGCCTTTCCTGAAGTCGAAGCAGAAGGCTCCATCCTCGGTGCCATACCATACGTGGTCTTTGCTATCTACAAACACGCAGTGCGAAAAACGGTTCTTGTTCAGGCAGTTGATGCCCTTGAAGGTGGAAACCCAGCTGTTTCGCTTGCGGTCGAGGCACGCCAGTCCTACAGAGGTGGCTACATACACGTGGTTGCCATCCTTTGATAAGGCCATCTTGATGAGGTAATCGTTGGGCAGGCAATTGATTTTGAGGTTATTATCTGCACCAGATTTAGTCTTGTAGTTCCTTCGGCTTCCGTCTTTCTGCAGGCAGAAGAGACCTTTGCCCATGGTGGCTATCCAGATGTTGCCCTGTGGGTCTTGCTTGATATCGAAGATGCCCACCGACTTGCTGATGCCCAAATCAACAGGGTGGAAGCTTCCGGCTGCATCCATATAGCCCAGACCGTCGGTATAGGTTCCCACCCAGGTTCTGCCCTGCTGGTCCTTACAGAGGGTGAGCACGGTGCTTTGGTTCAGGAAATGCCCCTCTACGCTGCGGGTTGCTATATTAAATAGGTATAGGCCATCCTTGTCGGTACCCACCCACACCTGGTTGCCCTGGTTGATGCTGAGGCTGGTAACGCAGTTTTCGCCAATCACGTTGCGGTTGCCCAGGCGGAAGCCCATGTAGTTGAAGTCGTTCTGTATGTTGCTCTGCATGAACACGCCTTTCTGCAGCATGCTCACCCAGATGTTGCCATGATTGTCTTCTATGATGCTGGTCACCTTGCTTTTTGCCAGGTTCACCAGTCGGCTGAAGAGCGGGTTATCCTGCAGGAATCCGGTCTGAGGGTCATATACATAGATGCCCAGTCCGTCGCAGCCGATATAGAGCTTGTTGTTGTGGCTGATATAGATGTTGCCGATGGGCAGGTTTCCGATGTTGCTGATTCGGGCAAAGGCGTTGCTTCCTGTCCTGAGCAGATATACGCCCTGGTTCTTGCTGGCGAGATAGAGGTTGCCCAGGGCATCCTGCAGGATATCCTGTGCGCTCACGCCTTCGGTACCGGCAAAGTGGGAGGTGACTCTGCCGTTAGTTTCCTTGCGGTAGAGTTTTCCGTCTTCGGTGATGATCCAGAGTCTGCCCCGTTTATCTTCCAGGAGTTTGTGGATATATTTCAGTTTTTCCACCTCTCCCTTCATGGCATGGCATTTTTGTTCATCCTGCTTTTTGAGCATGATGCCATAACCGGATGTAGCCACGGCTACGTCTTTGTTTCTTAGCGGATATATCTGCTTTACGTAGGTGGCGAGTTCTTTGCCTTTGGAATCGAGCATAGGGATTTTTAGGAATTCGCTTCCCGTCAATTCCAATAGAGAGTTGTTGGTACCTAGCAGGATATGTTCCTTCTCGTCTTGAGCAATGCTATTGATGTAGTTGCTGTTGAGACCTAAAAAATTTGACATATCCTTCTTTATTACGGTGATGTGGTAACCATCGTAGGTGTTCAAACCGTTGCGGGTGGCTATCCAGATGAATCCGCTCTTGTCCTGGAACACCTGCGTGGCGAGGTTGCTCGAGAGCTGATTATCCGTGTTGAAGAGTTTGCCGCTCTGTGCCCATGCCTGGATGGAGAAGAGGCAAATCATCATCGTGATGATTAATTGGTTTATAGTTTTCATGTTTCCTGTTTATATTTATAATGTTATTTTCTGGTTGCAAAAGTACGATTTTTAGTTGGAATATCCCAATAATTCTTACTTTTTTTGATTACAGGAAACAAATAATATGCCTTTTGGTGTTCATTATCAGGTGATGTTACATGACGTAAAGTATATGTTACACGTCTAAACTCTTCATAAACTATCGGTTACGCAGGATAAAGCCTGTTTCCCGATTTCTTGATACCTTTGCCCCGTCAAACAGAGTCAATTTTGCATTGGTATTAGGTTATGGTTATTGTGAAATATGCGAAATAGTGGTTTTTGAATGGTTTTAGTTAGATTAGTTAGAATAGTTTTAGTTAGTTTAATATAGGTTTATAGCATTTGAGTTCAATTTTAAATGAACATATTATGATTGAAAAGATCATGATTAATTGGTTTTCTAGGAATGGTGCGTAGGGATACGCGCCATTCTCTTTAAAGGTAACTAAGATTGTTTTTCAGGCTTAATAATTAATTGACAATTTGGAAAAGTGATAAAATCTAAAAATAAGATAACATGAACAGAACGAAATTTTTCATGTCCCTGGCTCTTGCGATGTTTGCAATGGTGGGGAATGCGGCTGCCAGCCAGGCTGACCCGCAAGCCGACGGAAACTTGCCGGCTCTGCGTGTAGTAGACAAGAATCTGGTTGATGCCAACGGCAAGACCGTGGTCCTGCATGGTGTGATGGATACGCCCAACCGCTACTTCAACGGCTGGCGATGGCAACAGTGGAAGGCTGACTATTCGGAAGCCGACATCCAGCCTTGCCTGGAATATTTCTCCAAGCAGTTTGCGGCAATCACCGACAAGGAGCAGGGCGCTTACTGCACCGTGTTCCGTCTGCACATGGATCCTTGCTGGACCAACGATCCATCGAAGAAGGCAGAGAACGAGGCTGATATCTCGGCGTTCAACATGGCGCGCTACCGCCTCTATCTGCAGAAACTCTACATCCCATTAATTAAGGATGCCATCGCCCACGGACTTTACGTCATCGTGCGTCCACCGGGTGTATGCCCTGGCGACATCAGCGTAGGCGATAAGTACAACCGCTACCTGAAGGCGATATGGAAGGCCTTTGCTGCCGATGAGTATATCCGGCAGAATTCGGGCATCATCTCTATCGAACTAGCCAACGAGCCGGTGAGGGTTCATCTGGGTGATGGCTCTAATTCGGATCAAGCACTGCACGATTACTTCCAGCCGGTGGTTGACGAGATTCGTGCGCAGGGCTTCAAGGGCATCATCTGGGTGCCGGGTGCGGGCTATCAGAGCCAGTATCAGGACTACACCAAGCATCCTATCACCGACAGCGAGGATAATTTCTCGTATGCCGTACATGTATATTCCGGCTGGTATGGCAACATGACCGACAAGAACTGCGATCACGATACCTTTATCCGCAACTTCAAGAGTCAGGTGCCGATGGTAGAGACAAAGCCTATCATGGTAACGGAGATAGACTGGAGTCCGGAAGATCCTGACAAGGCGAGCGAAGGTCACTACAACGAATGGGGCCAGTGGACTCAGCCTAACCTGGGCAGCTGGGCAACGGCATCCACCTCGAAATGGGGAATGGCATGGAAGGCAGTGCACGACCATTACGGCAACATCGGTATGACCCTTACCCATCCTCAGGAGTATTACGACATAGACGAGTATCTGAAGACGGGCAAGGTAATGCCGGGCTTCCAGAATGCCAAGAAGCACAATCTCTTTGAAGAGTGCTGCGGCTATGCCTGCATGAACTGGTACAAGGAATGGTACATGAAACAGACGGATACGGGAATTGAGCAGAAAGTGAACGATGCTGAGGTTATCGCCACCTATTATTATAATATAGCTGGTGTAAAAGTGAATAAACCTGAAAAAGGCATTTATGTAGCAAAACAATTGTTAAAGGACGGAAAGACCCGTTCTTACAAAGTATGTTATTAACGGCAAAGTATCTGTTACAAGAGACAAAGTGCATCTGAACTGAAACAAGTATCTTTGCACCCGTGAAACTGACAAAAATAACGTGAACAAAAAATAATTAAGCATAAATCAAAAATGAATAGAACATGATTGAACAAGTCTTAACAATGAAACGGACAGCAGCCTTATGCTTGGTGGGAGCTTTCTGCAGCCTGAATGCTCAGGCACAGAAGATCCTGGTCAAGGGTAATCTTGTTGACGGTACAGGTGAGCCTCTTATAGGTGCCACTGTAAAGGTAAAGGGAAATGCCGGTGTCGGTGCTGTCACCGACTTAGATGGTAATTTCAGCATCAGTGTTCCTTCAGAGAATTCTACCCTCGTATTTACATACGTAGGTATGAAGACCAAGGAAGTAAAGGTAGGTTCGAAGAGAGAGATCAAACTTACCCTCGAAGACGACAACGCCATCGGCGAAGTGGTAGTGGTTGGTTATGGTCAGCAGAAAAAGGCTTCTGTCGTAGGTGCCATTACCCAGACCACGGGTAAGGTGCTGGAACGCGCAGGTGGTGTTTCAGACATCGGTTCTGCCCTGACAGGTAATCTGCCTGGTGTGATTACATCATCTTCATCAGGTATGCCTGGTGATGAGGATCCTAAGATTGTGATTCGTGGTGTGAGCTCCTGGAACTCTTCCGACCCTCTCATTCTTGTGGATGGTATTGAGCGTCCTATGTCGAGTGTGGATATCCATTCCGTACAGTCTATCTCTGTATTGAAGGATGCTTCTGCCACTGCCGTGTATGGTGTGAAGGGTGCGAATGGTGTTATCCTGATTACCACCAAGCGTGGTACGGAAGGCAAGGCCAAGATTTCAGCCAGTGCAAGCTCTGCTATCAAGCTGGTGTCTAAGTTGCCTGAGACCTACGGTTCTGCCGATGCGCTCTATTATGCGAACCTGGCAATCAAGCATGAGTTGGGACTCTCACCTTCAAGCTGGGGTGACATCCGCTCTACCGAATTCATCAACAAATATAATGCTCCTGCAGGCAGTATTGATCCGGAGACCGGATTCCTGATGAGCGAGCGTTATCCTGATGTAGATTGGCAGAAGGAACTCTTCAAGGACTACGCTATGTCTTACAATGCCAATGTGAACATCGCTGGTGGTACCAAGGCAGTGAAGTATTATGCAGCCATCGACTATCAGCACGAGGGTGACCTCTTCCGCGAGTGGGATAACAATCGTGGTTATACCAGTGGTTACGGATTCAACCGTATCAACGTTCGTTCCAACCTCGACTTCCAGCTCACCAAGACTACCACGCTGAAGGCAAACCTTTCGGGTAGCCATGGTATCCGCAAGTCACCTTATGGCTTGGAGAAAGGCTCATGGGAAGAGACCCAGCTCTGGCAGGCAGCTTACTCAGCACCTCATGATACCTTCCTGCCACAGTATAGCGATGGTGTTTGGGGCTATTTCCCTAAAGATCCGCAAGGCTCTCCTAACTCTGTAACCAATCTTGCACTTCATGGTGAGCAGTCAACCACCACAACCCGTATCAACACCGACTTTACGCTCGAGCAGGATCTTTCCTTTATTACTAAGGGATTGAAGGCATCTGCCATCGTATCTTGGGACAACGTGTTTGTGGAGGCAAGCCGAGGTATCGACGACAAGAACCATGCAGCCCAGTATAAGTATATCGACCCTGTAACGGGTGTGGTAACCTATAAGGAGAAGCCAGGCGGTAAAAATAACTTTGATTTTGTGGAGACCATCGCATGGAAGACTGATGCGGGTGCGCTCAACAACGCTCTTACCCAGCGTAACCTCTTCTATCAGGCACAGCTCTATTGGGGACGCAAGTTCGGCAAGCACGATGTAACCGCCATGGGCGTGTTCAACCGCTCTGAGCGTGCTACGGGTTCTGAGTTTACCAACTACCGTGAGGACTGGGCATTCCGTACCACCTATAATTATGACGACCGCTACATGTTCGAGTATAACGGTGCCTACAACGGTTCAGAGAAGTTCTCCAAGGACAATCGTTTCGCCTTCTTCAATTCAGGTGCTATCGGTTGGAACGTAGCCAACGAGAAATGGTTCAAGCCAGTGACTGAAACAAAGGTATTCGGCAGAAACCTGATTGACATCCTCAAGTTCCGCTACTCTTATGGAGAGATTGGTGAGGATAATGTATGGGAACGCTGGCTCTACCAGACCACTTGGGCTTATGGTGGCAAGACTCATCTTGATTCAACCAACCCGAACAACGAATCCATTTACACCTGGTATAAGGAATCGAAGGTAGGTAACCCAGATATCCATTGGGAGAAGGCCATCAAACAGAACTTCGGTATCGACTATGCTTTCCTCGGTGGTCTCGTAGCCGGTTCGCTTGAGTTCTTCAATGAGAAGCGTTCCGACATCATGATTGCCGGCAACAGCCGTTCGGTGCCTTCCTATTTCGGTGCTTCTGCTCCTTACCTGAACAAGGGTAGAACCAAGACCACAGGTTATGAGCTTGAAGTTCGACTGAAGTATGACTTTGCCAACGGTATCCATGCTTATGCCAATATGAACATGACGCATGCCAGGAATGTGGTTACCGAGCATGATGACCCAGTGATGCTTCCTTCATATCAGAAGAACATGGGATTCTCCATCGGACAGGCAAAGAGCTATCTTGACAATGGTACTGCACAGTCTTGGGATGATGTCATCGCCATGACTCCTCACAATACCAACGACGACCAGAAGTTGCCAGGTCAGTATATCATCACCGACTTCAATGGTGACGGTGTGATTGATACCAATGATAGTGCGCCTTATGGCTTTACAGGTACTCCTCAGAACACCTACAATGCCACTATCGGTATTGACTACAAGGGATTCAGCATCTATGCGCAGTTCTATGGCGTAAACAACGTGAGCCGCTATGTATCATTCAACTCACTGCCTAAGTCATACGTTCACACGGTGTTCAAGGAGGGTGCTTACTGGTCACCATCAACTCCAAACGGAATTCCTTCACTCCGCATGAACTCTACTCCAAGTTACTATGAGGGTACCCGCTTCCTCTACGATGGTTCGTTCTGTCGCTTGAAGAACCTGGAGGTGGCTTATACCTGGAATGGCGGATGGATCAAGAGTCTCGGTCTCTCGATGTTGAAGGTTTATGTAAATGGTAACAACCTCTTCCTCTGGACTGATATGCCTGACGACCGTGAGTCGAACTTCGCCGGTACAGGTCTTGCTTCTCAGGGTGCATACCCTACAATGAAGCGTATCAACTTCGGTATCAAGTTAGAGTTGTAAACAGCGTTAATATAACACATTATTTATTATGACAAGAATAATTTCTAAATATAAGTCTGCCTGCCTGGCGTTGGCATTGGGATGTTCTCTCGCCCTGACTACCAGCTGTACAGACTATCTTGACAAGTCACCAGAATCGGATGTATCTCCACAGGCTGCTTTCAAGAATTTCAAGAATTTCCAGGGCTTTACAGAGGAGCTTTATCTCTGTATTCCTGACTTCTCCAAGAGTTACTGGACAACGTGCTGGAACTGGGGTGAGGATGATATCCAGGCTGTGGGTTTCAACTACCTCATGGGCTACAAGGTTGACCAGGGTGACTTCTGGGGCTGGCAGAAAGAGTTTGACGGATGGGGCGCATGCTTCATGGATCAGGCTGATACGTTTAATCCTAACGACCGTTTTAGCCGTGGTCTCTGGAAGGCTGCATGGTATGGTATCCGTAAGGCGAATCTGGGTCTGGAGAATATGGACCTGATGACGGCTGCCACCCAGGAGGAGAAGAATACCATCAAGGGTCAGTTGCTCTTCTTCCGTGGATGGCTTCATTTCCAGCTGATGCAGTATTTCGGTGGTCTGCCATATATTGATCATACCCTAGCTGCCGACCAGCCAATGACTCTTCCTCGTGAAACCTGCCAGGCATGTGCCGAGAAGGCTGCTAAAGACTTCCGTGAGGCTGCAGAGCTTCTGCCTATCGACTGGGATAAGTCTTCTGTTGGTCGCAATACATTAGGCAAGAATGGCTTCCGCATCAACAAGATTACCGCACTTGCCTATGAAGGCAAATCACTCTTGTGGGCAGCTTCTCCACTGGTGAAGAACTGCGATGACAAGATGAATGTAAACGGCAATGCCAGCACCTACGATTACGATACCAAATATGCACAGCAGGCTGCCGAGGCACTTGGCGAACTCCTTACTCTTGTTGAGACAGGACAGACCCAGTACAAGCTCGTGGATTTTGCTGATTACTCAGATCTGTTCTATACCTGGAACAAGAACATGCTTCCTCCAGGTTCTACCGAGAATATTCTCCGTGATATTCCAGCCGATGCATGGCATAACTCTCACTTCGGAGTGTTCACCGAGTTTGGCGGTCAGATTCTTACAGGTGGTCAGGCTGCCTCACAGCCTACAGCCAACTACGTAAACTATTATGGTATGAAGAATGGTCTTCCTCTCGATGACCCAGAGTCTGGTTTCGACCCAACCCACCCTTGGAAGAACCGTGACCCACGTTTCTATCACGACATCGTATATGATGGAGTAAAGGTGGTAGAGGAAGTCATCAAACCGGAAGCCAACCGATATGCCAACCTCTATACAGGTGGTACTTACCGTGACGATATCAACGAGAGCCGCACTGGTTACCTGCTCTATAAGTTCATTCCTATGATCGCCAACAACTATGATATGGGTAGTACTTATAACAAGTTGTACATTGATGTGCCTTACCTGCGTCTTGCCGACTGTTACCTGATGTATGCCGAGGCTTGTGCAGCCTTTGGTGGAGCCACCGCTTCAGCCAAGTGCTCACTCACAGCTCTCGATGCAGTGAACAAGATTCGCGAGCGTGCCGGAGTAGCAGACGTAGCAGCCAAGTTTACAGGCAACAAGGACAAGTTCATGGATGAGGTTCGCCGCGAGCGTGCCGTAGAGCTTGCTTTCGAAGGTCACCGTTTCAATGACTTGCGTCGCTGGTTGCTTCTCGACAAGGCACCTTACAACATCAAGACATCGCAGGAGTTTGTACGTGCAGGCAAGTTTGATCCAAAGAATCCACAGAACACCGAGGTATCCGGTTTCAAGGAGAAGACCATTCTTACCCGCCACTTCACAAGCAAGCACTGGTGGATGCCTTTGAAGAAGAAAGACACCAGTATCTATCCTGAGATGTTCCAGAATCCAGGTTGGTAATAGAGTGTGAATCAAGAAAACAATTAAAAGAATAAAGAAGAAAAAATTATGAGCAACATAATTTCAAGATATAAAGCCATTCTTCCGGTTTCCCTCTTCGCTCTCTCTGCACAAGGAGTGATGGCACAGGATGCCACAGAAGCAGACACCATCAACGTGGCATTCCGCAAGGCGGATGCCCGTGATGTAATCACTCCTGTCAGCACGGTGAAGGTGAAGAATCTGCTGGAGAAGAACTACAATACCTATAGCCTCGACAATATGCAGGCTTTGGCTGCAGGTTATAACGGGTCGCTGTGGAACCAGGGTGATGCACTCGTGCTGATTGACGGTGTGCCACGTGATGCAAACAATGTTTTGCCAACGGAGATTGAAGACATTACCTTCCTCAAGGGTGCTTCTGCCGTTGTTCTCTATGGTAGCCGTGCTGCAAAGGGTGTTATCCTCATCACAACAAAGCGTGGAAAGGTAGAACCTTTGAAGATAAGCGCCCGTGCCAACTATCAGATGAGTGTAGCGAAGTCTTTACCTACCTACCTCGATGGTGCGCAGTATATGACGCTTTACAATCAGGCACTTGCCAACGATGGTCTTTCTGCTAAATATTCAGCTGAAGACATCTATAACACGGCTGCAGGTACCAATCCTTACCGTTATCCAAACCAGCAGTTCTATAATTCTGATTATCTCAAGAAGACCAAGTCTCGCTACGATGTGACGGCTGAGTTCGAAGGTGGTGGTAAGTTTGCCCAGTTCTATACCAACATAAGCTACTACCGCGAGGGCGATTTCTTCAATTTCGGTGAAGGAAAGAACAACTATACCGACCGCCTGAACGTACGTGGTAACATCGACCTCCAGCTCGCTGACTGGGCTTCTGGTTGGGTGAATGCCAACGCTACCTATTATAACCAGCATGGTTCAAACAGCGAATTCTGGAAGGCAGCTTCTACATTGCGCCCTAACCGTGTGGCTCCATTCATCCCGCTGTCTTATCTTGACCCGATGGATGCCAATTCTCTGGCTCTCATCAATAACTCAAGAAATATCATCACCAATCCTGTGGGATTGCCAGCCGGAAAGTATTTCCTGGGTGCTACACAGGAAGACCAGACCAATGCCTTCGCAGATATGTATGCAGCAGGTTACAACACCTGGACATCCCGCCAGATGCAGTTTGATACGGGTGTCAAGTTTGACCTTTCTTCTGTGCTCAAGGGATTGAGCTTCAAGACCATGTTTGCTGTTGACTATTCTACGTCATACACAACATCCTTGAACGACAGTTATGCAAGCTTCGGTGTCAACTGGACACAGTTTGACGGCAAGCAGATTATCGGTTCCGTCACTCAGTATGGTGAGGATAAGCATACGGGTACTTTGAACTCCA
>ENA-OPRX01000946-OPRX01000946.1-human-gut-metagenome-genome-assembly--contig:-NODE-946-length-16581-cov-8.453588_pt1 | contig 16581 bp, 10 predicted proteins | sample MGYA00241450_ERZ501892 | MGnify/ENA primary metagenome ERZ501892 (study PRJEB25962, sample SAMEA2042223) | human gut metagenome | biome: human gut; feature: human-associated habitat; material: faeces...
GACCATCGGGTCGATGTACCTCGCCTTGATCTTTTCATCCATAAAGGTAAAATTTAAATTTTATTTATCAAAAATTCCAGACATCGGCATTGTAACGATGTTCTCAAGAGTGCCGCTTAATAGAGGCTGATGGTCTCTCCAATAGCTACATCCGCTACGATATCCGTGTCAATCAAGGCTACAATAGTATGCAAAATTTTTCCGAAAAGTAAATGATTTGCGGCCGTCAATTAAAATTTTTACGTTTTTTAAACTTTAAAATTTATTTTAAATCTCTTAATTTTTGACAATGTGTTGTCAGTGACGTGGTTATGAATTTCCGCTGACGGAATGGTTGATAATAGCCGGACAGCGGCAAAAGCCCGCTCTGCTCAGGGTGCTTCGCAATTCGCCGCAGGCTATGCCGCTGCTCGGCTTGCCATCACCGCGATGACCGCCCTGTGTGTCTCACGACTATTATTGCTGAATAAGGTTACTATAGATGCTCAGTTTGTCCGCAAACAGGTAGTGTTTTACGGATATGTTATTCAAAATCAATAACTTGTCCTTGAGATGGCGGAGTTTTACGGACAAAATCCATTCCGTGAGACAACGATAATCAGGAATAGCAGAGGGGCCACAAAAAATGCGGTGAGTTACGAGGAATGAGGCAATACAGAATTGGATTGAATCGAACAACCTGCATGTCGTGATTTGGTGTATATTACTGAGTGTCAAGAAGATATCGTGAGCAGCCAAATGCAGGTTATGTGAAAAAGTGGGTAACCTGGCTTTTGCGGCTTTCATGTGTTGATTGAAATGAAATTTAGGTACGAGAGAATGATTTTTCGCTCCTGCGCGCAAACAAAAAGCATTTCAGGTAAGGTGCTTGCAATGGTTTTATCGAACCAATGAGCATATCGCCAATACGGCAAAAGCTCTTGTAACTTATTGAGGTATAAGTTATTATATAGATTTAAACCTGTTTTTCAATATGCTCACTCCCATAAAAAAACAGGGGGATGAGCATATTTACACCCTGCTTTAAAACGACATAATCAATTGGATGTCAGTTCATTATGTAGGTATTCGCAGGCTCGTCTGGTTGCTCATTAGTTCAAAAATTACCGGAATTTACCCGTGGCGAACGCTACAGCCGTAGAGGATACTTTTATCTTCAACAAATCGTCAGACTACGCATCCCAGATGGAATGCGGTCATGGGCGCATCTAGACGCGGGAATGCAGGATTCTGCCCGCAGACGCTGTCGAGGATGAGGAAATCCGAACCAGATGGAACGGGCTGAAGACCATTGTCGAAATAACATCCATAGTGGACTACGGAAACCGCACGGCTGTAACGAAAAGGTATTACATAAGCGACGAGGACTATCCCAAAGCTGCGTACTACAATATGTTGGCACGAGGACACTGGACTATTGAGAACAACCTGCATTGGATGCTGGATGTTACGTTCAAAGAGGATGCATCAAGAAACGACGCTAAAATTTGATGCGGTTGCCCTGGATATTTTTATTTAATTTTGAAAGACGCCTATTTATTATCACATTTACGAAAATCTTAGTAAAAAATTTTACGAATAATTTCGTATATAGATAAGTATTTGATATATAAATAGATATTATGAAAAAATATATTGATAATCCTTTCAAATATGGAGCAGTTGTTGCCGGCGGATATTTCACTGACAGAACTAAAGAAGTGTCACCGAGAACATCGTAACCCGTCTTAAAGTCAGTGCGAATATAGTGTGAGTCGGGATGCGGCCACGCTTCATTTCCAGGAGCGTTGATTATTAATGAGTTACAAAACTGGGCGTGGAAACGTGGCAAAAAAACCTGCGTTTTCATGCCACGTTTTTCCCATGAATGATGTAAGCCCGGACGGGGACGGAGGGTGGAGCCGGCATTGGCTCCCGAAAAGGGAGGGGACCCGCGCTAGTGGGGAGGACCGGCGCAATCCTCCGTCCCGCCCGGGCGTAAGCCAGATGACATGGAAGAGCGAAGCGAGCACATCTCCGATGTAAAGTAAATTTACAGAAATGTAAAGTTTTTTTACAGCGTATGGAAGAGGTGTTGCGGATAACGTTCAGAAAAACAAGAAGTTACAGACACTGGCACGGGAGTGGCAACTTGAGGATCTGACCGGATGAAAGATATGTCAATGCCGATGGGATCGGCCGATTGGCATTGATGGAATCTCCGGGACAGAACAGATGAACATTTTCAGTTACATACAGGCGGCAGTCAGGACATTGCCGATGAAAGGGCGCAGGAACGTCCTGAAAGTCATGACATTGGGAGTCGGTCTTGCAGTCGGCCTCGTGCTGGCATCCAAGGTCTGTTTCGAAAAGACATTCGACGACTTCTACAAGGATGCCGACAGGATATATTATCTGAACGAAGCCATAGAACTCAACGGCAGTTACAAGGTATATCCTCAAGTCGCGGGAGGAGTCGTCCCGAAAATGAAGGAATACTTCCCGCAGATAGAGGAGGCCACCAGATTCACGTATATATTCGAGACCGCCTCCATGGTAATGTCAGAATCGGACAAACGCGTGGATGTCGGGCTGACATGTCTTGGCGATACGTCATTTTTCAAAGTCTTTGACAGGAAGTGTCTTGCAGGCAACCTTATCGAACCCCTTGGCATTGAATCAGATGTGGTGATCTCATCCAAGTTGGCGACCAAGATGGCAGCAGCATTGACCTCGGGCAAGGAAATGGACGAGAAGGCGGCCGCGGCAGCCGTTCTCGGACAGAAATTCACGATTGCCGGAGATACCCGGAAATACGAACTCACGGTCGGCGGCGTCTATGAAGAATTCCCGCTGAACTCATCTTACAGGCTGGACATGATAGTTTCCATGCCGAGCATCGGACACTTCATTTACGACGGCTCGGAAAACATGGTGGGCAACGACCGCTACAAAGGATTCATAAAACTGAAGAAAGGCATTGACCCGGGCGAAATCGAAAACGGACTTTCTGGCTTCATGGACAAGCACATGCCGATGGACGAGTTGCGGGCAGCCGGATATGAAATGAAATTTCCGATAAAGCCATTCGTGAAATTCCATGAAGAAGATGAAACTCAGCGGAATATGACACTCGTGCTGGCTTTCGTAGCCTTCGCGCTTCTGCTCACGTCCATGCTGAATTACCTCCTGATCGTGCTTTCGTCCGCCGCCATCCGTGCACGCGAGATGGCCCTCCGCAAATGCCTGGGCAGCAGCACAAAAGACATCTTCGGGATGATGTTCGCAGAGGCGCTCGTGCACACCGTAATCGCAGCCGCTGTCGCCGCAATCCTCATCTTTGCGTTCAGGTCAATGATAGAGACCATCCTCGGTGTCAATGTCATTGCGCTCTTCACCGGACGACCGCTCGTATTGGCATTGACAATAATAGTCGTGCTCCTGGCATTGAACAGCCTCCTTCCCGCATTCTTCTTCAACCGGATTCCGGTGGCTGCGGCATTCAGGAATTATCGCGCCGGCAAGCGCATGTGGAAGCTCGGACTCCTCGCGGTGGAATTTGCGGCGGTCGTTTTCTTGGCTGTGGTCATGAGCGTGATTACATTGCAATATGACAAGATGATGAACGCGGACCGTGGCTTCAAATATGATGACGTGGCGATGATAGCCATGCCGGAAGCGACTCAGTCCCAGAAGAATACGCTGATGAGCGAGGTCCGTTCCCTTTCCGGAGTGGAAGATGCAAGTTTCGCATATCAGAATCCTTTCACAGGATATAGCGGTGACAATGTGAGCATTCCCGGCGAAGACCGTCAGCTGTTCAACATACGTGATGCATTTTATGTAGATGAGCATTATTTCAATGTCTTCGGCATCAAGATTCAGGAAGGAAGCAATTTCGATCCGACTCTCAACAGCGATGCGGAAATGATTGTGGACAGGAACTTCGTGAAAATGATGAAGAACACTGCCGGATGGGACGAAGTCCTCGGACGAGAAGTGATGGTCACCTCACATGAAAGTGCTCCAGTCAGGATATGCGGTATCATTGACGATATGCATACCGGTGGCTTTTCCGTGGCAGAAGCCGATTTCGGTGGGCGCCCGATGGGTATATTCTATTGTGACTCAGAGAAATATGCAGGAATGTTCCATTACATATTTGTGAAATATCATAAGATGTCCCCGGAAGAGCTTAAGAAAACCGATGAACTTACAGGAAATATTCTGGACGGGCAGTGGTATAGAATATATCCGTGCAATGAACTCGCCGCTTCGAATTTCGTGGACACACTCAACACGAGAAACTCCATCCTCGCGGGAGGCATAGTGACGCTCTTTATCGCGCTGATCGGCCTAATCGGCTACACGATTGACGAAGTCCGTCGCCGCAGCAAGGAAATCGCTGTCCGTCGCGTAAACGGCGCACAGTTCTTCCAAATCAGGTCAATGTTTTTGCGCGATGTCATGGCAGTGGCCCTGCCGTCCGTGGCAGTCGGAGCAGTGCTCGCCTACATTGTCGCAGGGCGTTGGGAACAGAACTTCAGCCTTCAGGCGGGGCTTCCTTGGTGGATTTTCGTAGGCTCCATAGTCGCAGCGCTGGCTATAGTTGCCATCATATCAGACATTTACGTAATACGCACAGCGGGAACAAATCCTGCTGACAGCATTAAGACAGAATAAAACGGAGCATATCAGAACAAATAAAAAAAATACATATATCATGATCAAGATTACAAACATTTGCAAAGTCTTCAGGACTGAGGAAATCGAGACAGTTGCACTCGACAATGTATCATTCGAAATCAAGGACGGAGAATTCGTCTCCATCATGGGCCCTTCAGGATGCGGAAAATCCACGCTCCTGAATATCCTCGGCCTTCTGGACAACCCGACTTCCGGCAGTTACCAGCTTCTGGGACAGGAAGTTGCGCAGCTGAAGGAAAAGGACCGTACCAAGTTCCGCAAGGGAAACATCGGCTTCGTCTTCCAGAGCTTTAACCTTATCGATGAACTCAATGTGTTCGAGAACATTGAACTTCCACTCAGATATATGGATTTCAGCGCGGCTGAGCGCAAGGAAAAAGTGGAGGCAGTGATGGCGCGCATGAACATCAGCCACAGGGCAAAGCATTTCCCTCAGCAGCTCTCAGGCGGTCAGCAGCAGCGTGTTGCGATTGCACGTGCGGTAGTCGCAAACCCTAAACTGATTCTTGCCGATGAGCCTACCGGAAACCTCGACTCCAAGAACGGCAAGGAAGTCATAGACCTGCTCTGCGAACTGAACAGGGAGGGCACGACCATCGTGATGGTTACCCACTCACAGAAGGATGCGGCTATGGCACAGCGTACCATCGACCTGTTCGACGGACATATCGTCAGCGATGTTAAAAATGAATTATAATGAGGTATATATTCAATAATTTTCTGAACACCCTCAAGCGGTACAAGGTATCCAGCCTGCTGAACATCACAGGAATGGCAGTGGCATTCGCTGCCTTCTACGTGATAATGACGCAGGTCTGCTTCAACCTTGGCTACAACAAGTCGCTTAAGGATGCGGACAGGACGTTCGTAATGTCCGTCCCTTCACAATATAATGAGGGAAAGTTCAGTATCTTCATAAGCAGGCCGTTGGGAGAAGCACTTGTCTCAGGCTCTTCTATGTCTGAAGGCGGAGGGGTTTTCGGCATGTATGCTTATGAAAGCGGTGAAGTCTGCTACACGAGGAGGAATGATGTCCCGGTCAAGATGCATCTGGAACGTATGCAGTATTCTGCAGGCGGACTGAGAGCCTTGAATTTCGAGGCAGTGGAGGGCTCACTTGATGAACTTTCCAAGCCTGCAACCATCGCCATATCAGAGTCTTCTGCCAAGAAATATGAACTTAAAATCGGAGACAGCATCTCATGGAGTGACCCTCAGGGTGAAAAAGGTGCGAGAGAGATAGTTTCCATATACAAGGACTTCCCTCAGAACAGCGACCTGGGTACGGTCTATGCCGTTTATGACCTTAATGATTCTTGTATAGACAATGGCAGTGAGTGGTCTTTCGATTATTGCGTGAAACTCCAAAATGCTTCCCAGAAGGAAGAATTTGAGAAGGAATCGAAGTCTATACTTCTCGATTTCTTCAAGAAACTGTATGATGGCGCGGGTGAGACACTCTCTGACGAAGACATTGATGAAATCAATAATAAATTCAATGTCAAGCTGATACCTCTGTCTGAACTCTTTTATACGAAAGAACTTGACGGCAAGCCGGGACGCACCGGAAATCTCACTACGGACATGACATTGCTAGCGGTGGCGGTGCTCATCATCCTCATCGCATTGATAAATTTCATCAATTTCTTCTTTGCGCTTGTCCCTGCAAGATTGAGGTCCGTGAATACCTACAAGATTTTTGGTGTATCGCGTACATCATTGATATTCAACTTCATATTCGAATCGGTAGGTCTTGTCGCCATAGCATTGGCATTGGCCGCGATCATCGTCATCCTGCTTCTTCGCACCAGTGTCGCAAGTATTCTTACCTCTTCGGCTGTTTTCGGGGACAATGTTCCCGTGCTGGCGATGACGGTCGGCGCTGCTGTCCTGACGGCGGTCCTCGGAAGCATCTATCCGGCATTCTACATCACGTCGTTCCAGCCGGCATTGGTGCTGAAAGGCTCCTTCAGCGGGTCAGTTTCGGGACGCAGGCTCCGCACGGCGCTCATCGGCTTCCAGTTCGTCATATCAATGTCGTTGATTATCTGCGCCATGTTCATCAAGATGCAGCATACTTACCTGATGAACTACGACATGGGCTTCAACAAGTCCTGCCTTCTCAGTGGCTACATTCCTTATGATGTCTGCTGGTATGGTTCGCAGAACGAGGCTTTCGAGGACAAACTGCGCAGCAATCCGCAGATTCAGGACATTACGTGGGCCGACGGAAATATTATCAGTACTTCAAGAATGGGCTGGGGACGTGACTATAAGGGAAAGACTATTTATTTCCAATGTTACCCTGTGGCGTACAATTTCCTGAAATTCATGGGGATAGATATCGTGGACGGCAGGGATTTCATGAAATCGGATGAGATGTCTGAAGGAGGAGTGATGATTTTCAACGAGCAGGCAAAGAAAGACTTTGACGTGGACTTCATTACTCCTGCGCCCGGACATGTGGACGGGACTGTGACTGCCGGCATCTGCAAGGACTTCAATTTCAAGCCTTTGCAATATGGCCGCGACGATTTTGCCTTCTATGTGTTCGGTAAACATAAATGGCGTGACGGCCTTCATCAGGTCTATATAAGGACTGCACCTGGCGCTGATGTCCAGTCAGTCATCAAGTTCGTGCTTGCGACCGTGAAAGAGATGGTGCCTTATGCTGATGACGAGCTGTATAGTCTGGATTTCTTCGACAAGGAGCTCGGGGCCCAGTACAGGCAGGAAAGCAGATTGTCCACGCTTATCAGCATATTTACGCTGGTGGCAATCATCATTTCCATGATGGGAGTCTTCGGTCTGGTGCTTTTCGACACCCAGCACAGAAGTCGCGAAATCGCAGTCAGGAGAGTGATGGGCGGAAGCGTAGGCGATATTCTCAAGATGTTCAATGCCAAGTATATACGCATTGTGCTGGCAAGCTTCGTAATTGCTGCGCCGCTCAGCTGGTGGGTCATCAGCAGATATTTCGCGGGCTTCGCATATCACACGCCGATCCACTGGTGGGTATTCGCATTGTCCCTGCTTATCGTGATGGCTGTCACAATGCTGATCGTTACGCTCCGCAGCCTGGATGCTGCCACTTCCAACCCTGTAGATTCGCTTAAGAATGATTAGTTTAAGTTTCGCTCTTGCGAAACACCGCTGTTAAAGCCCGCGAGGGCGACGGTAAGTCCCTTCCCCGAGGGGAGGGATTTAGGGTGAGGGTAACGTGCAAATATAAAGTGCGTTGGGCTTACAGCCTTCAAACAAGTGGCAGCTCTCAGGTTCGAGAAAAAACTCAGCAGATGGATAATCTGCGAAACGCAAACGATTAGTTTAACATAATACATTAACATAGTACATAATACATAATAGATGTAAAGACCTACAGGGCTGTCAGCTGCGTCACACTTGCGAAAGGATGGCGCAGCTTTTTATGATTGCGCTGATTGTTCGCAAAAAAATGTATTTTTGTAATCGGCTTCCGGAGAGAAGCCTTGACGATAAAAGACATTGACAATGAAAAGCGGAAAGATACTTGTCGTAGATGACAACAAGGGCATACGGGATGCCTTGAAAATCCTGCTTGGAGGCTGTTTTACGCAGGTTCTGACACTTTCGTCCCCGACCTCGCTGACAAGCACCGTAGAACAGATGATGCCTGACCTGATTCTGCTGGACATGAATTTCAAGGCGGATATCAATTCCGGAAACGAGGGGCTGTTCTGGCTGTCTGAAATCAAGAAAAGATGGCCTAAGATGCCCGTGGTGCTGTTTACCGCCTATGCAGACATATCATTGGCAGTGGAAGGCATGAAACTGGGTGCGGCAGATTTTGTCGTCAAGCCGTGGGACAACGCCCGGCTGCTCGAGACATTGACAGGAATTCGGGACAGGAAATCCAAGCCTAAAAAAGGCGTCACTGTCAATGAGGGGCCGCAGATGCTCTGGAGTTCAGGGATGCAACAGCTCAGGCATGACGTGGAACGTATCTCCCCGACAGATGCCACAGTGCTCATTACCGGCGAAAACGGCACCGGCAAGGATGTTCTCGCGCACGAAATCCACAGACTTTCCGGACGGGCGGACAAGCCAATGGTCTGTGTGGACGCCGGCGCCATCACGGAAACGCTTTTCGAAAGTGAACTTTTCGGCCACGTAAAGGGAGCGTTCACGGATGCGAAATCCGACCATGCCGGCAAGTTCGAGCAGGCTGACGGAGGGACACTCTTCCTGGATGAAATCGCCAATATCCCGATGCAGTCCCAGGCCAAACTTCTGCGTGCCATCCAGAACCGATGCATCACGAGAGTCGGTGACACGAAAGCTATCCCCGTGGATATCAGGCTGATATGCGCGACCAATGCAGACATTCCGTCCATGATACGTGACGGACTTTTCCGTGAGGACTTGTATTACAGGCTGAATACCATAAGCGTGGAACTTCCGCCTTTGAGAAACAGAAAAGACGTAATCATCCCGCTTGCGATGCAGTTCCTGACAGAGTTTTCCGAAAAATACGGCAGGGATGCAGAGACATTGACCCCGATGGCGAAAGCCGAACTGGAGACTTACGCCTGGCCGGGCAACATCCGCGAGCTGCGCAACTGCATCGAAAAGGCTGTCATTCTCTCAGACGGAAAGGCCATAGACGGATTCGGGCTGGACATCTCCAAAGCGTCAGGAATGACTGAGATCAATGCCGGGGACACGATGGAAAATATGGAGGAGAAGACTATCCGTGCAGCAATGGCCCGATATGACGGTAACATATCAATGGTAGCCAAGTCCTTGGATATCAGTCGCCCTACGCTTTACGCAAAGCTCAAGAAATACGGAATATGATGGGCGCGGAAACAAATATCGGCACGTTATGGATTGCGCTTGGCGGTGTCGTGATTGCTGCATTGACCTATATCGTGACGAGAGCGGCGACAAGACGGAAGATCATCGGCAAAATCGACTTCATGTCAGATGCGCTGGACAGCGGCGAGACGGCGTTCCGGTATTCTGAGAGCCGATGGCGGAACCGGCGGCTGAACAAGTCATTGAACCGTCTCCGGTCCATTTTCGAGGCTGAAAAGGCCGATATCCGTGAGCGTGAGCGGTATTTCGGGACAATGCTGGACCACGTCCAGAGCGGCGTCATCGTCATTGACGGAGAAAAAATCGATTATTCGAATACTGTGGCGAAAGGATTTTTGGGGATGGCGGAGATCTCGTCACTGCGGCAGATCGGGCGGATTTCTCCGGACCTGGCCAATGCTTTCCGCGAGGCTTCTGAAATGGAGTCGAGGGCATCTTTCATTTCTGAACGGGGCACGGTACAGTTTTCCATAAGTGCCTGTACAGCAAGGCTTCACGGCAAAGAGGTCAGCATCGTCACTTTCAATGACATTACCCGTGAGATGGAAAACAACGAGTCCGACTCGTGGACCAGACTCATCCGCGTCCTCACGCATGAAATCATGAATACGGTCACGCCTGTCGCATCACTCAGTTCGGCATTATCCCAGAACCTGGACAGCTACAGTGCTGAGGACATCCGTTCCGCGCTCGGGACCATCGCTTCTTCGTCCGAGGGCCTGATAAGTTTCGTGCAGTCCTACCGTTCTCTGACACATATTTCCGCGCCGGTGCGCAAGGCTTTCTATCTGAAGGACCTGGTCAATGATTCTGTCAACATCGCCAAAGCCAACTGGCCTTCTGTCAATGTCCTATATCGCGAGCTTTCAAGCGACGTGATTCTCTATGCCGACTACGGACAGATGTCGCAAGTGCTCAACAATCTGATAAAGAACGCAGTACAGGCAGGTGCCGGGAACGTAAGCATAACCGCTTCTATCGACAAACGAGAGCAGACTGTCATCGACATTGCCAATGACGGGGAGCCTATCAGCGCCTCTGGTCAGGAGCAGCTGTTCGTTCCGTTCTACACCACCAAAGGCACGTCAGGCACAGGTGTCGGTCTGAGTCTCTGCCGCCAGATTGTCCGTCTGAACGGCGGCACCATCAAACTCTCCTCCTCCACTCAGGAAGCCACGGTTTTCACTATCGTCATGTAGTCTTACTGGTCCTGTTTCAGGACTTCGACCGGATTTTCGGCGGCGGAACTCCAGGTCCGGGAAATTATCGAGACGAAGGAGATGAGGAAGGTCAATGCAGCTGCAACAAGGATTACCAACCACGGGAAGGCTATGGCATTGTAAAAATCAGCCAGGTAGTAACGCATTGACCAGACACATACCGGAATCGCTATCACGACGGCGACTGCTGTCATCAGGATGAACGACTTCGAGAGTTTCCATGCCGCGGACCTGACACCTGAGCCGAAAATCTTCCGGAGGGCGATCTGACGCGCCTGCTGCTCAGTGTAATAGACGGACATCGCGAACAGGCCGAGCGCAGAAATCAATATGGCAAGCACCATGAATGTCATCACCAGCTTCATAGTGTTCCGCGTCCCTGTCAATGAATCCGCCAGGAAGTCATCTATATAATATATGTCCGTTTCGCGCGGCACACCGATATACTCTTTGGCTACATCACGCCATGCCTCGCGGACAGCATTCAACGCCTCGGCCCTGTCGCCACGCACCTTCAGCAGATGATTCATACACACATCGGTACGGTTCAGCACAGCCCGATGACTGTCAGGCATTGGTTTATAAAGAGGATCACGCGCGTGGAAATCCGCTATTATACCGCAGCACTCATACTCTTTATCGGTACCGACAGTCCTGTTCTCGGCAGTAATCCCATAACGCCGCTGCGCCTCCTCCGTAAACCAGCATGTCCCTTCAATAGGATCGGAATACTGTTCTATCACATTGAACCCAAGCAGTCTGAATGCCGTACTGTCAACAGCAGTCATCTGAAGCCACGACATTTCCTCACCCTCTATATGTACGCCATAGCTTCCACATGAGAACGGGGGCTGCACTGCCATAGCCGCCGTCTCCACCTGTGGAAGAGCCTGAAGTCTCTGATGCAGAGCCTCCTGGGCAGCCATATTTTTAGAGCCAAGCGCCCATGAGGAAACCGACAGCAGATCTGTATTGTACCCTGCCGGCAAAGATACCAGATGGCGCATCTGGAGAGTCATTGTCAATGCAACCGCGACAAGAACCATGCTTATGATGTTCTGGCAGACGATGAACACCTTGCTGAACACCATCTTGCTGCGGAACCTGAAATCGCCCTTCACGACAGCTATAGGCTTGAATCTCGACACCATAAATGCAGGAAGAAGTCCGGAGAGAACCGAAACCAGCACGAGTATAATGACGCCGGCCGCAATGGTAGCCGCATCCGGGACAAGAACTATAGTTGTACCAAGAAGATTCTCTATCCAGCCCTTGAACAGCAGGGCGACCAGCACGCCGACCAGCATACAAACAAATGTGAACAAGAACGATTCCATAAGGTATCTGCAGACAATGCTGCCTGAAGACTCGCCGAGAAGACGTCTCGTCGCCATCTCCTTGGCACGTTTTCCCGTCTGCGCCACTGTAAGGTTTATGTAGTTGAAGATGGCTGATATCAGCAGTATCAATGCTACAGCCAGAAGCACCTCAACGATCTTCCTGTCCCCATGACGCAACGGGTTATATACGTCTATCTTGCTGAAATAGAGTTGGTCAAGCCTTGTCAACGTGGAGCCCCACAGGAAATTCCCGCCAGAACCGTCGCGTGTGTAGAAATCCCAATAATCCACATACTTGTCCAGCAGCTTTTCAGCCACAGCGTCAGGCGAGGCACCATCCTGCAGCGTCACGAAAGTATTGACCATACCGAAATTGTCCATTCTCTGGACCATGCCATCCAGCTGCCTGATGCTCAGGAAGATGTCATAATACGTCAGTTCATCATAAGGCCCGAAATCCTGAATCACGCCGGTTACCGTGAACTTATTTTTTCCTATTTCAATGGTGCGCCCCACAGGGTCAGAGCTGCCGAATGCCTTATGCGCGAACTTTTCGGAAAGGATTACATCATTCAGTCCCGCAAGTATGCAGTTCTTGTCACAGCCTGAGAGCCTGTAGTCAAAAAAATGCAGGAAATTCGTATCCACACAGACCGCCTCGGCGGCATAATAGTCATCATTGACAATGACATCGGCATCGCCATACGCCCCGACTCTGGTCCAAGATGTTATCTCGGGCACTGACGGAAAAAACTCCTCCGCAGTCCCGTACGTCATTCCGACGCACTCCCCCATACCGATAGCATACAGCTGTCGGGAAAGCGGCTGTCTTGCGCCTACGCTGAATTCTGTCCTTGCATAAGAAGCCAGCAATATGACGAAGCCCAATGCAACCGACAGGCCCAAGGCCTCGATTACGGCATAGAGTTTATTTTTCGAGAGAAATTTCAGATATGTTCTCATGGTAGGCGTTTACTTTATAATCAGTTCATCCTTGTCGCCGAAGCTGTCGTAAGAGGATATGATGATCTTCTCACCAGGCTCCAGGCCTTCTGTAACTTCGTAGTACTGAGGGTTCTGTCGGCCGATGCGGACACTACGTTTCACAGCTTTCGTTCCCTCTGCATTGACCACATACACCCACTTGCCGCCGGTTGCCTGATAGAATGAGCCGCGAGGAATTATCACGGCTTCGGCCGGCTGTCCGAGCTGGACGTTCATATAGTATGTCTGGCCCGCGCGGATGTTCTCCGGCTGCTGTCCCACAAAGCGGAAATCCGCCTTGAACTTGCCGTCACGCACCTCAGGATAGACCTTGCGGATGGCTGCCGAGTACTTCTCGTTCTGTCTCTCGAAAGTTGCCTCAAGACCGGGCACGATTCTGTCAATGTAATGCTCATCTATCTGAGCTTCAATCTTATACGATTCCAGATTGTTTATCTGGCCGATTTTCGATCCCGCTGCCACTGACTGCCCCAGTTCCACATCGAGAAGTCCGAGTTCTCCGCTGATAGGGGCTTTTACTGACAGATTTTCCTTGCGGCGGCGTATCATGCTCATATTGATCCGCATGTTCTCCAGACTTTCGTGCATCTGCGAAATCTGCGTGCTGCGGTAAAGGCTGTCCTGTTTTTCCCTGTCAATGACGAGTTCCAGCTTGTCTTTCGCCAGTTCGTAGTCTTCTGATGCCTTCAGATAGTCTTCCCTGGCAATGAGCTTTTCCTCGTACAGCGTCTTGTTCTGTTCATATGCCCGCCTTGCCCTGCGCACTTCTATCTGAAGCGTGAGCTTGTCCTGACGCACGGAGAGTTTCTGCTGTTCCATGGAAATCAATGTGTTGCGCAGGATGTTCTCCTTCTCGGCGAGTTCGGCTTCGGAGTTGAGTATCTGCATGTCAAGACTTTCATTGGACAGTTCGACAATAACGTCACCGGCATTGACCTTACTCCCCTCCTCTGCGACGATTCTCTGGACGTTGCCGCCCTCGGTCGGGCTGATCTGGACGGTGGTCATCGGCTGAACCTGGCCGCTGACGCGGATATAGTCATTGAACTCGCCTTTCTTGGCGGTTCCTGTGATGAGGGAGCTGCCGTCAACGCGCACCGCAGAGCTGTTCCCGGTGATAATCAATATGACAAGGACTATTGCCAATGCTGCTCCGGCCCAATACTTAATGGCCTTCTTCGTGAATGCCGCAGCCAGTCCTGTTTTCTTTTCTATTATCTTGTCCATGATGGATGTTGTTTATTGATCTATATATGATACTCCATTATAGTACTCGACGACCCTGCGCTTGAGCTGGTACTGCAGTTCGGCATTGAGCCGTTCCGCCTTGGCCTTCAAGTAGTTGGACGAAGCGGTATTGTATTCTATCGAGGATATGAGTCCCTGTTCGAATTTGCGGGCATTGAGTTTGAATGCCTCGTCATACACGTCGGCGCGTCTTTCTGCCTGAAGCAGGGCCGACTCCGCCCCGTCCCTGTCCTGAATTGCCCTGCGGACTTCAGATTCGACATCGCGGAGGGACTTGTCATACTCGAGGCTTGCCCGCTGATATGCATTGCGTTTTTTGGCCAATGCCGTGTGCTTCTGAAGTCTGTCGTATATAGGTATGTTCAATGACAACTGCACATATTCGCCTCCGTTGTTCTTGAACTGCTCCCAATACGGAGTGGCTTTGTAGCCGGTCTGTCCCGGGTAGGTGTAGTAACTGGTGGACCAGCCTCCGTAAAGTCCGAGTGTCGGAAGGAATTGCCATTTCGCGGTATTCAGACTGCGGAGGGCATTGTCCATCGACCCCTTGGCAATCAGCACGGAAGGCATTGACCTGACTGCATTTGCTATGATGTCATCAGCGGCAGGACTGTTCGCGCCGGTCTGAATCGACGAGAGCTCCGGATCTATCGTAAGTTTCTCATCTACCGGCCAATACATTACATCTTCAAGTGTAATCATGGCATTGTCCCGATTGTTTGTCGCGGTGGTGAGTTCGTATTCTCTGTCGGCGAGGTCGGCTTTCATCTGGACCACGTCGGCATAGCCCTTCGAGCCGAGTTCTTCCTGACGCTCAGCCAGTTTCACAGCGTTTCTGGCATTTTCAACCTGTTCTGTGAGGATTTCGGCCAATTTGGTGTAGTAAATGACATTGAAATAGGCCTCGATGGTGGCGAGGCAGACCTTGTCACGTTCCTGCTGTTCCTTGGAAATGCCCATTGACATGGATGTGCGGGCGATTTTCAGGTTGTTGATGGCGGAGAATCCGTTGAATATGGTGAAGCCCGCCGACACGGAAAAGCCCTGGTTGAAGGACGTCGTGGTGAGATACGTATTGGTCTCAGGGTCAATGGAACGGCCCCATCTGTAGTAGCCGTAGGAGTTCCCTTCCGCTGAAGGCGTAAATGCTTCCAATATCGCATCACGTCTGTCGAGTCTGGCGTCATCGTTCTTGGACTGCTGGATTCGCACCTGAGTGGAGTTGCTTACCGCATACTCCATGCATTCGCGCAGGGTCAATGCCTTGGCTTGTGCTTGCTGGGCGGGGCTGTCCGCGCGGATAGTGTCCGTACTGGCAGTGTGGCCTTGCGTGTTTTCCGTGAGCGGGGTCGTCCGCGTGGCAGTGTCCTTACTGGTAGTTAGGCCTTCGGGGGTAATTCCCTGTGCGAGGGTTTGCCCGGAGGCAGTGGTCGCTGCAGAAATCAACGTCAAGACTATAATTGGTATTATCGGCTTCATAATTCGTTGCTGTTTTCCTTGATTCGTACTCATTGCAGTTTGCACACAGCTCTGCATTGTCGTTTACGCTGATGTATTCATTGCTTATGGCACATGAAACACACATCATCGTTTAGACATGAACGAGCACGCCACGTGCCACATCAGGCAACAGATTATCCATCAGCCGATTACATTCGGACGTCATTTATCTTCTTGTAAAGAAACTTTACAAATCTGTAATGAAATTTTACAGTCCTATACATATCTTACTTGTCTGCCATGACACTGGGTCGTTTTCGAACAACCTGCATGTCGGTTTTCCGGACATATTACTGAGTATCAAGAACATACACTAACAGCCGAAAGCCAGGTTACCAACTTTTTCGGGTAACCTGGCTTTCGCTATATTCTTTAACTTATTAGTAATCAACATCTTCACCTCACAACCCAAAGTCAGGTTGTTCGGATTTCGGATTAGAGGAGAGGCTTACGTGACCTGTAGAGGAATGTTTGGATGCGTGAAATACCAAATTATTTCACTTCTTCTTTTAATTTAGCCACCTCCTCCAAGGACAAGCCGGTCGCCTTCGCCACGATCTCGCATGGCGTCCCCAACTGAAGAAAGTTAATCGCTACCTCCAGATTACGTTCCTCGCGTCCTTCCTCACGCCCTTTAGCGAGTCCTTCTTCAAGGCCGGTCTCCTTGGCGTATTCGATCTGATTGTGGGTGTCACGTGCTGTTGTCATGGCCTTTACGTAATTTT
>ENA-OPRX01000948-OPRX01000948.1-human-gut-metagenome-genome-assembly--contig:-NODE-948-length-16556-cov-3.120720_pt1 | contig 16556 bp, 16 predicted proteins | sample MGYA00241450_ERZ501892 | MGnify/ENA primary metagenome ERZ501892 (study PRJEB25962, sample SAMEA2042223) | human gut metagenome | biome: human gut; feature: human-associated habitat; material: faeces...
CCGACATCCAGGCTCCTCCTCTCTCACTTCATAGGCATGGTTTTCAGCCACTGCCATTTCTTCCTGCCTTCTTGTTTCGGCTGTTTCACGAAGTTTCTCACGAATTGCCTGTTCATCCATCTTTGATAACTCCGATGTACTGACCGTGATTCCCTTCTTAGCAAGAAGTTCTGTGATCCTCTGCAATGCTTTCTTTTCTACGTCTCGGTAGATAATGATCGCATTCAAAAGATTTTCCAACTTTTCCTCAATTACCTGTTCTTCTCTCGACATCAATTACCGCCTCCTACTGGTACATCTTATCTGCAAGCAGGATCTGAATCGCCTGCGCCATCTCTTCCACATCAAAGCCACTGTTTATGATGTCCGACACTTCCGTATCCGTAAGACCGGACTCAATCGCTACCTGAATCTGTTCCATCTGGCTTTTGGAAAGGTCTGCTTCTTTCATCTGCTGGATCAGATTATATTTGGCTTTACTGCGAAAACACTTCTTCCCGGCAAGGGCTAACAGATGCTCCGGTCCTTTCTTACGGATGTGTTCTATCTGCACGATCTGTGTTCCCCCATAACGGTTTGGAACAACCGCCTGATAACCAGCCTGCCATCCTGGTGTCTTTTTCTTTTCTTCTGCTACGCCCTCATTCACAGGCACCGTCCGCTCCACATCCTCCACAGACTGCGTCTGATAAGTCTGGTTCAAAAGTTGTCGCTCCAACTCTCTGCTATCCCTTTCTTGGATCTGTTTTTCCAGTTCTCCGATCGTCCGCTTCATCTCTTCCATCTCCTTTCGCAGATTTCGTGATTCCCGCAAAGCATCGTCTCTCTCATCAAGGATCTGGTTTTTCTGCTTCCGGTACTCATCCATTTCCTGATCCATACTTTCACGAAGTTTAGAAACCGACTGATTCTCCTCCTGCATCTGCTCCAGTTTTCTGGTAAGCTCTGCTTTTGTTTTCATCAGTTTGTTGAGCTGATCCTGCTGTGTGGAAAGTTCTGCTTCTTTCTGCTCCAGCTTTCCTTCATACTCCTTGCGGATGCTCTCCTCATCCACCGACTCAGTTTTTGGCATCTCATCCAGCTTTTTACTGACCTTCTCAATCAGCTCCGCATTCTGCGATAAAGCCGATAACTGCTCACTGATCGAATCAAGCACCTCTTTTACCTTTTCGTTTTCCTCCGGCACCGCCTGCTTTGCTTCTGCTAGACTATCCTTTACTGCCTGAAGCGCCTTACTGATTGCATGCGCTTTCATATCCGAAGTAACATTCTTCTCGATCACATCCACGGGAACCTCTGACGTGAAACGCAGGATTGTCTTAATCTGCTCTGCACTGTATCCTCCCTCTGCCAGATGTCTCACAAAATCTTCATTAACCTCATTCCTCAGTGCCTGTGACAACTGCTCTGCCTGTCCGGCAGAAAGCTTTACATCCATATAGATTGATACCTGCTTAAATGGCATTCCGTATTCTGCCATGTCATTTCTGGCAAGCTCGATCATTTCCTTGGAAAATCCCTGTGAACGCCATTTCTTAATGGCACTGCTGACATCAAATTCACTGGGACTTTTTAATACCTCATTCTCCATATTCTGTACCATCCTTTCCATAAAAAAAGACAACCTATCGTTTCGGCTGTCTGGTTTCTCTTTCTCTATTCTCAATCATCTTCTGCTCTCGCTGTTTTTCCATGCGATCCGTTAATTCTGTGATCATCTTTTCTGCAATTACTCGCCTTCGATGTACTGCCTGCCGCTTCTCATAATTCTCAGCGATCCGGTTATGGATTCCGTTCTGGATCATGTCTACCTGCTCTTTCGTATATCCCTGTTCTTTTAGTTTCTCCTTTAGGGATTCATAATCATGATATTCCTTCTCAAAGAACTCATCCCCTTCCAGATAACTATGGTACGCAGGCTGTAACTGCTCCATCTCCTCTGCTGTCCGAAATAATCCTGAAAACCGCTTTTCTTCTTTACTAAGACTGCGCCGCTCCCTTCTGCTTTCTGCCTCTTTTTCCTTTAGGTTGCTGCAGGCAGCCACCAGTTCCGGCAATGTATGAATCTCATTCTCTACCAGAAACATATACTGCTCATGACATTCATTCAGCTTCCGGATCTCATTCTTGTACTGCCAAGCCTTGCTGTAAGGAAGCCGTTTCAATTTACGAATCCTGCACACCTTCGCATAGTAGGTTTTCTGTATTCCGGTGAGCTTTGTTCTCGGCAAAAACTCATCTTCCGCAACCGTAAGAAGCCCTTTCTCTGATCTGTTTGCATAGGATTTCAGATCTTCCAAAGCGATTCTCTGTTCAATCCTATCCTCCGTATATTCCTCCCCCAGAGATTTACATCTGCAGTACCGCTGCATCCCCGGTGGTTTTACGGCAAGATATTTATTCTGTTTGATCTCGTATCCCATCTCTTTTAACATATCAAGAAATTCTTCCATATCATCGGACTGCAGGATACACGCATCAAGATCCCGCCGGATCATATCTCTCCAGATCAGCTTACCATCCCGAAACTCGTTCCAGTCCTTGTAATACTCATTCTTATGCTGCCCTGCCATTTCAATCTCCATCGTGGCAAGACCATATTCCTCACACAAACGGTTTGTGATCGGCTGGATCACCTTTGCCCAGTCTCCCTTTTCATAGCGGTACTTTCTTCCGGTAATACCATTCACGCTGTTAAAAATAATGTGTCCGTGTGTATGTGCCGTATTATCATGCACCGCATAGATTGCTTCATAACCTTGACCAAGATATTCTTCTGCAAATTTTCGGATGATCTCGAAAGCAGTCCCTGGTTCCACATCTTCTTCCTCAAAAGAAATGATGATGTGATACCCCTGCCTTTTATCTGTCTTTCCAAACTTCTGCTTTGTTGCAAGCATCTGGTCAAATGCCTTTTCCGGCTGACAGTTAATCCCCGTTACATAACGCATATTTTGCGTCTTGTTCGGATCTATAATATAAGTAATCGCCGTCTGCAAATGCCTCCCGGCAAACTTTCTCCCACAGTCATTGATCGTAAGAATCTTAGTGATAGCCACAGTCGTCCACCACCTTTGCCAGCGTTTCGTTCAAACGCCGCATATAGGCAATGAGTCTTTCCTTATCCGCAGTACGATACAGATTAGAGTTATTATTAAACACAATCTCATTGATGTTGACTCCGATCCGGTTGACCTCATTGATCAACACCTTGATTCCACCACGGATCTCCGGATAATCACTGGGCTGCTGTGTGATCAGCAAGCGGAAATAATCGGATTCTGTCATTCCCGCTTCTTCTGCCTTTTTACGAAAAGCAGCGGCATCATCTGTCGTCAGACGATAATGCTTTACCACATCTTTCGCCATCAGCGCTTCCTCCCTTCTTCCCTATGTGCTGCATCCTGATACTTCATATCTTCATGGACCGCCAATGCTTCTGGCATCTGTCCTCCCGCCTGCCCGATCATGGCTCTCGCAACATTTCTCACATCACGACCATAAATTGTCTGGGCAAACATTTGATTCAATGCCGTCTCATCTTCCTTCAGTGCATCATAGGTAAACTTATATTCACAATATTCCGCAAAATCTTTCGGATGATCGACAACCGCCCTTGCTTCCTCTAACTGTTCATAATTCCATTCACAGACCAGATCAATTACCTCATCCATGGTATAAGGAACACGCTGACCGTTTTCTTCTGAAATATCCACACGCATCAGCTTTCCATCATCCAATGTGAGCATAAAATCATGCCCCTGCATATAGCCAAGGATCACTTGTGCATCCTCTTTGGAAAGTTTGATCTCTGACTGCAGTGCGTTGATCGTGATCAAAAGCTCCGACGGTTGTTTGATCTCATATACATCGCTCATCTTCCGGTACACCTCCTTTTTTTATCCGTGCTAACTTTCAGGTTACATTTCCGTGGGAGTTCGGAAACCACGCCTTTGTGGTTTCGCCAGATACGCATTTTGTGTCACAAAATGCCAGCAAAAAAAGATTTTGGCTGTCTGGTTAGGGGAGCGTCCCCTAAAACCCCCATACTTCTCACGAAAGGTTCTCGTGATAGTGTAAAGTGCTGTCAATTTCGATCAATGCTAGTGCAAAACACTAGCATTTTCCCGTTTTGATAGTGTAAAGTGATAGCATCCGTTTCCGGCTAAAAAATCGTGATATAGTAAAGTGATAGCAAATTTTCTTTTTGCTAGTGGTTTTCTATATCTTTTTTTCCATTTGATAGTGTAAAGTGCTATCAACCATTCTTTTTCTCTCTGCCTTTAGCCATTCATTCACATCTTTATATTCTGATGGAACAATTCCACCCGTCACTGAGTACCCCAGCTCTTTGTACTTTTCCATCATCTGCTGTTCTGCCTTCTGTCCTGCTTCATCATTATCCAGGCAAAAACTGATCCTACGGATATCCGGATAATCTTTCAGATACCTGTCCAAAGGAACATCTGCAACCATTCCAAGTGCAAGCAGGTCACATTGCTTATCCGGATAGATCGTCATATAGCTTAAAAGATCAATCGCCGCTTCAAACACCACGATTTCAATACAAGCCTCCCGGTGTAAATGAAATCCATACTGTTTGTCGTTGCCCTCCACATCACACTTAAAGCTCTTGCCATTCCGGTCAAACACCCCTCGCATACTGGCAAACTTTGGAGTACCGCTTGCATCCGTTCCCACAAATACCACATTGTGATAATTCTTTGCTTCATAAAGGATGCCAGCATTCACAAAATGATCTACCACCTCTTTAGCAATTCCTCTCTGATTCACCAGATAGTCATACAGATAAGCATTGCTCCCGGCATACTCCGGAAGTACAAATTCTTTTCTTTCCTCTGCTGCAATCCCGTTTGGTAAGATAACACCATGCAATGTTTTCTTGGATTCCAGTCTTTTGTATCCCGTAAAATCAAGGAGCCAGAACACGGCTTCTTTTACATCCATTCCTGCAAACACCCGTAAGAAATCAATCTGGCTTCCGCCATTCGCTCCTTTCTCATACCTTCTGGACCATCGAAACCAATGTGTCCTGTTATAGATCCGGATGGAATCCATTTCCTTTAAGGTGTGGTACTTTCCGATCCGCCGGACGGTATATCCTAGATGAGATGCCACAGCACATAAGTCTACCGACTTCGCGATCCTAAGTTCTTCTTCCGTGAACCTCATGAGCATCTTCTCCTTTCTCCGCAACAAGCTGTTCATTCCAGTCCATGAAATGATAATCCTCTGCCAGATGAATACATGGATTCTTCATAATGCCCTTTTCCCGAAAGCTGAAATATTCCTTATTATCGCCTCCCACGATGATATGATCCATCAATGGTATTCCGACAAGACTGGTTACCTTCTGCATCCGATCCGTTAGACGAATATCATCCTTGGATGGTGTCAGATCACCGGAAGGGTGATTATGCACCATGATCAATCTGGCAGCGTTTGATAAAATACTGGCTTTGAGCATGTCTCGCGGATTTACTACGGAATAATCCAGTGTACCGGCACTGACAAAACTGCAGTTGATTGGTGTACCATCTGCTTTTAAGTTAATGACGCAGACCAGCTCCCGATCCATATCACAAAGCACCTCACCAACCAGATGAACGGCAGCCTGCGGGCTGTTAAGCTTCTGATCCGAATAAATGGGAGCATCTCTTACAAGCCGGATACTTACCACATCCAGCTTAAAAGCATCACGACTCATCCTCTGTCACCTCTTCTTTCGGAAACTCTACCGTCACCACTGTATCTTCCGGCTGACTCTGTAACAGTTTCTTTAATTCCTCTATACTGTATCCACTCTGATCTGACATCGTCTGCCTCCTATCTCGCCGGACCTTCCTTTTCATAGATCATCGGCGGCTCTGCAATAACACCGTCTAACCCCTTTTCCGGCACATCTGTGGCAAGCTCCAGCTTTCTGAGATCCTTATCATAGTGGTATACATTATTGGACAGTCGCTCATCCAAGGTAACAGCAGTCATATTGACATCGTGAACCATTTGCGCCAAATACTCCGGAGCTCCCATCTCTACAGATACTGCGATGGTTTCATGGATAGAGGAAGGGAGCAGATATAGATCCGTTCCTATCTGCTCTGCCAGTTTATGAAGGTTTTCCTCATATAACATGGATGCCGCTCCATTTATTCCCATCTCATTCGTGATCACCCACAAGTTTTTCTCTGGAGGTATCTCATCAAACACTCCCATAGATTCTAGCAATTCTTGTGGCATTCCATCTTCGACTGCCAGATCTGCCATCACTTCCTGCATTGACTTTACTCTTGGTGGGCAGATACGCTTTGTATTCTCCACCGCATGCTGAAATAACTCTTCCTCAGTAAATCCACGAGCAGCTGCAAAATCATTGGTAATGATCATACTCTGCATTCCATCCTGATCCACACATACTACCCATCGGTAGATCACAGACAGATCCTGAAAGCTTCTGTTGGGAACCTCCTTTAAGAGTTCCTCATTCTGTGTGGAATTGACTAAACAAAGGACCACATTATCCTGAATCTTGTCAGCATCAAGCACCGGATTTACTTTGCTCATCTCTTTCGTAGCTTCCACAACCGCATCTGCTACTTCCGCCAAAGTCGTCTGGATATCCTCATTCTGCTGATAATGCTCATACATCTCCTCCAGATAAATGTTAGGCGCTTTATTGTGATCCGGCAGCATTACCGTTAATGCATGTAATGTCCGATTTACTTTTGGTACTGCGTGCACAGATACGGATGCCTCTTTATATTCTGCCGGAAGTGAATTTAAGATATTATCTTTCACTACTTCCTGAAACATATTAAAATCCATCATATAATTATCATTCCTTTCTCAAATAAACAGGAGAGGTTATTTTCATAGCCTCTCCCTAAACAATGCATATGAAGTTTTATCAAACTTTTCTTCTTTTCCTTCTACGGTTCAGATAAATACCCGCACCGATCAGGAATCCTCCTGCTACACCAAACAACCAAGGCTTATAATCTCCACCGGTCTGCGGAAGTTTCGGCTTCTCCGGCTTATTCTTCAGCTTCAGTGTATAAACCACATTCTCCACAGCACTGTCATCATACTGAAGCAGCACTTCGTGCGGTGTCGTGTCGATCACATACCCTTTCGCAGCCTTTGTCTCTACGACATAATAAGGAATATCTTTCTCGAAGTTCCCCTCTTCATCGTAAGTGCCGATATCAAGCAGATCGGTTTTAGCATATCCCTTTTTGTCTGTGATAAGTTTTGCAAGCACTTTTCCATCTTTATTACGAAGTTCAAACTCTACTCCCTTGATCGGAGACTTTGTCTTACTGTCCGTTTTATAGATTTCAACCGCTCCCTTCACTCTCTCATCAGACATTGCAACCTTTTGGATCTCCACGGTTTCTTCTACCGTAAATTCCACCTCATTGGCGATCAGATAACCATATGGAGAAGCGGTTTCCTTCAAGGTGTAATCCCCTGCAGGAATTGCTTCTAACTGGTGCGGTTTTCCATCGGTTACCCAGGATGCATATACCTCGCCATCGGAGTCAATCACCTCTAAAGTTGCACCTTTTAACTCTTTTCCGGTTGTAATGTCCGTTTTAGATACTTCTACAATGATCGGTGTCTCTTCAACCGTGATCTCTTTTTCAAGAACTGCCGTCAAAGGATCTTTATAGGTAAAGTCCACATCGTAGACCGTATCATCCATCACATAGCCTTCCGGAGATTCCACTTCTTTTACATAGTAGTTTGCCAGAGGAAGATCTGCTGCAAAGATTGCCTGTCCGCTGGCAGTAGTCACTGCAGTATCCACCATTGTGTCTGCCTTTACCGCAACTTCACCGTTTACATCAAGAATGTCCTCCTTCGCAAACACACCATAAGTTGCACCCTCTACCGGATTCTTTGTCACACCATCTGTTTTGATCACACTGAGTTTTGTCTTTACTCTCTCATTCACAAAATCAGCATTTCCATAAACCACATCGGTATGGTCATCCTTATAAGTGAGCTCTACCGGGAATGGCTCCTCACAAAGCACAAATCCCTTTGGTGCTTCGATCTCAACTATCTGATACTTGCCAAGCGGAAGATCCTCCATAGATGCTTCCCCGTTCTCATCGGTAGTCAGCGTGGCAACAACCGCTCCTGCAGATGCCGGAACACCATTGATCATTTCCAGTGTGCGTTTTCCGCTCTCATCTTTCTGATGATCCGGTGTGTAAATATCCTCTGCTGCGATCAACTGGAATACAGCCCCCGCAAGATTCTGTTCCTCATAGATAAAATCAAGACTTCGATCCTCTTGATCAATGGCACTCATAATACGGTCAACGATCGTATCATACTCTGTACCGGTAAGTACCTCACCGGCTTTGGTAATACTGATACTTCCCTTTACCGGAGTATCTTGAATCACAACTTCGATCACAGGATCACCATCACTGTCCTCTTCCACCTTTACGGCTCCATCCTTTTCCACCACGAAAGGAAACTCTTCCTCGGAAATCAGATAGCCATTCGGAGCAGTGATCTCTTCCACCTGATAATTGCCATATTTCAGTTTCAATGGAGTGGTGATCGTTCCGGAATCATCGGTTGTAAATTCACTCACTTTATCCTTTCCAACCTTCTGTTCCACATACTCATCGGTATCTGTATTCCTGATCTTGAACGTAACACCGGAAAGACAGATCGTGTTGCCACTTTCTGCATCCTTTTTCACCATCCGGATATATGCCTTAAATGGTGCATCGTTTAAGATCCGGTATCTCTGCGGAGTTCTGGAATCCTCAGTCACCTCCACTGTAAAGTCATCCGTCTTATACAGATTGTGAGGTACTTTCGTCTCCTTCACAAGATATGTTCCATATGGAAGTTCCTTAGAGCAGGCATAGCCTTTCTCATCTGTAACCAGAGTATCATAGACCTTAGCCGCATCCCATCCCACCTTATCAATCTCAGACTGAAGTTTCACGGTAAATTCTGCACCTTCCACATAATCCGTCTCCGTATCATCCCCATCGGTTGATACTTTGATGATCTCAAATGGCTGCTTCTTTACTGTTTCCACCACATGACGGGTAACAGAAATGTTCTGGTGAGTATTCGGTTCTTTGGAATAGTCAACCTCATACTTTGTTTCATCAAGCAGATATCCTTCACTTGGCTCGATCTCCTGAATATAATATTTCCCATAATAGAGATTTCCAAAGTTAAAATTTCCTGCTTCATCTGTCTTCACTGTTGCAAGAAGTGTTCCTGCATTTGCCGGTGTTCCGGTACTGTAAAAATCTGTCCCCACAGTCGATGTGATGTTATCGTTTCCGGCATAGGATACGATCCCTCTGCCATCCGGATAATTCACAGTTTCCAATGCATACAGTCCATAGGTTGCACCGGAAAGTCTGGCATCCCCCTGTGGATCAGAAGTTTCTTTGTCTTTCTTATCAACGGATACATCACAGCGGATCGGTGTATTGGTCATTTCCACCGTATCGAATGAACCATAATCCGGCTTTACTTCCCATACCTTTCCATCATCACGGTATCCATCCGGGACAACCACCTCTTTCACATAATACACATCCTGCTGTTTCACAAACTTCTCAGATGCCGCTCCGTCCAGATCTTCATCATAATAAAATACCGGTACTTCTGCTCCGGCATCACCATTCATCAATACCCTCTGCGTGCAGGCAGCATCTTTAAACACGGCAAAACCGGCACCTTTGACAACATTACCGGACTCAGAATCCGTTTTCTGCACGAGAACTCCTACCGTTTCCGGCGTCTCCTTTGCCTCAAAAGTTTTTCCGGCTTTTGTAACCTTTCCACTCTCATCATACTGTGTAAAATACTCCAGACCGATTTCATACACGTTTTCATCCACCTGATAACCATCCGGAGCTTTTACTTCCTTCAGGTAATACTTAGATTCTGTCAACACTTCAACACCGGATGCTGCTAAACCGTCTGAATTGGTAACATTCAGTTTACACAACAGATCCGTGCAGGCACTATCCTCATAAAGATAATACTTTGCTCCCGCTACCGGAGTTCCTTTGTAAGAATCTGTCTTATGAAGCTGAAAACTTCCCAGCTTGTAGTTTGATGTTACTTTAACTGTCGCTTCATCCGATTTCTGATCTATAAACTCCTCCAAAAATGTGATCTTCTGCTGAGACACAACGGTCGGTGTCCATTTGGAACCACCCTTTTCATCACTGTATGCTTTTGCCCTTACTTTAATGGTGCTGTCATTCTTCGTGATCTTATCCATCGCCGTCTGATTACAGTACAGATAAAAATTGGATGACGCCTTTGACGCATCCGTCTGTGCCACACAGATATCATACTTCTTCAGATCATTTTCATCATCAATCTTTGATGCATCCGTTTTGATCTCGCCTGTGGTAAGACCTGCCGGAGCACCGCTGATCGTGTATTTGATGTTTTTGATCGTGCCCTTCTTCGTGCGGACGAACTTCTCCTTACTGCGGTATAACCCGTCAGCCACCTTTTCCCATTTACTCTTCGCCGGAGAAATAGAATAGCTGATCGACTTGGTAAGTCCGTTGTCATTGTAATCATCTGTGCTGTATTTCTTTGCATCCGTTACCAATGCAGAAATCTTTGCATATGTTCCGGTATTGCCTTTACCATAATAACTGAGCTTTACCTCACCATTCAGCACATGGATCGCTGCACCGGTAATGAAGTAATCTTCTGTCGCATGTCCGGAAGAATACTTGCTGTTGTGACAGGTTTTATTTAACTCTCTCACACCGTTCACCAGACAATAGGTGATCTCTGGCTTCACTTTCTTCGTACTGCTGGATTTGCTCACTGTTCCGTTTGTTGTCTTTTTATTCAGATCCAGACAATAAACAGAGTGGTGGTAATAATCCCCGGACTCCGAAATATATTTAACCCCCATGGAACGACCACAAAACTTTGCATAACCGGAAAATCCCACTTTCATGGAATCTTTACCATCTTTCGTTCCTGTTGCCGGTGCTGCCTTCAGCATGGCAGCCGGTGCTCTCTGAATGGATAATCCCTTTACAATCTGCGTATCAAGGTCAATATATTCCGTATCTTCACTTCCGGGGGCAGGCTCCTCGTCATCAGCAGTTTCCGTAGTATCCTCTGTCGGAGCTGCTTCTGTGTTATCTGTCTGCTCCGTAGTGATTTCTTTCACCGCGATGGTTCTATGCACCAGATAGGCATCCTTCCCGCTGACAGGTTCAACCTTATAGTAAGTATCATAATCACCCTGCTTGTCTGCATCAAAACTTCCCTGATCCGGATAATAGATTACTGTCACTTTTTCCTGCTCATAAACGATTCCTTCCATATCATTCTCAATATCAAATCCATAGCCGGCGGCGATCACAATATCACCAGCCGTTACCACTTCATCTTCATCAAGATCAGCACGGGCATCGGCATCATACACTGCAAGCGTCTTTGTATCCTTCTCCTCATCGGAACCGGAAGCAAATACATTACTGCTTGGAAGTGCAGCTCCAACCGTAAGAACCGCAGCCATCATCATCGCAACTGCTCGCTTAAAAATCTTCTTATTCATTCGCTGTTCCTCACTTTCTGAAATATTCTCTGTGCGAATCATAATTCCCGCCGTCCACCAGAGATTGTGAGGATTCTCCCCGACTCTCCGGCGAAAAAAAGGCACACCTTGCGGCATGCCTTTTACCCATCAAGTCGGTTCGCACAACCAACTTCCCTTATTCCATTGTAATATAATCAATCAGCCGTTTTCCTGTTATGGCTTCTATATAAAGAATCATTCTGATCATCTTCATCATGGCTGTCACCTCCTCTCCATTCGTCCACAACTAAGAATCAATAACATAACCTTCAGGATGTAACAGCTAATAAGAAAAAAGATCTTAAGGATCTCCAAAACCACAAGCAGTAAATGCAATCCCAGCCATGCACCTCCCTTTATCACCGATAAAAGAAAAACCATTATTGTACTGATCACTCTTCTTACCATAACCATCCCTCCGATCATGCCCATTTCATTACATTGTCTACCATTTCCTCTGTAACTTCATCTTCCTTTTTCGTTCCAGTTTCCTTTACCGTTTCCTTTTCAATAGGAGCACTCTGTACCACCGCTGGTTGTCGCACCATTGCAGTCATCATTGTGTCCGCTAAATGAACAACGAAATCCTGATACAGCTCCTTGCGAAGTTCTTCTCGTATCCGATTCTCCATGACCTCCAGTTCTTCACTCGTTACATATTTCTTTTTCTCATCCTCATCTGCAGTTTCCATCCCCTCCGACAACCTGCAGATATAAGATTCGATTGCTTCCATGATAAACTGTGTCTTGGATTTGTATAAATCTCTGTCCAGATTATTTAATATCCTCAATACCTTTACATGCTGCGGATTATCCGGACTAAAACGAAGGCAAAACTGTTCATACTGTTGGCGTCCCATTACAATCCCCCCTATCCAGCTCGATGAATCACTCTCTCAAGATAAATCTTACCGAGATAATCAAAGCCTTTCGCATTTGCCCGGATATCTTCAATGTATCTGACATTTCTCTGCTGCATCTGTCCAAACCGTTTCATTACCGTTGCTCCACCGCCCACAAAGATGATCGGTGTCAGATCCATGTTGTAACCAAGCTCTCTGATATAATTTGTGATCGTCTCACAATACTTGTGAAGTTCTTCCAGAATAATGTCCTTGTACTGATCCGGCAAATCGTCTGCTCCATTGAGCATGACCTGTTGAATGTCATACTCATCCACCTCTGAATTAAGCTTTCTGACACATTCCTTATTAATCTGTTGGATACAGGTAATAATACCGGAGTTCTTTGTCACACAAACCGATTCATCCGGACTTTGATTGATGATCGGCATCAGATCAACGGTCCATGAACCAATGTCAACAACAAGCACCTTTGCCGGAAACTCACTGATCTGACTGGCAACCGCCGCAAAGCACTGTGGATATACCGAAATCCGTTCAATCGTAATATGATACTGCTTTTTCTCATACTTAAATGTTACTTCCCGGTTTTGGTTCAGATACTTGATAAATGCCTCTTTCTCTTTGCCAAAACGAGTAAGAGGAAGTCCCACTGCCCAGTAGACATTAGCAGTTCTCTTTCCAAGCCGGTCTAACTCTTTGGCTGTCGCTGCTAAGGAAAGCAGATAATAATTTTCATCCTCTACCTTGCTGTCCTTGACCTTTAATCGCTCGCTTCCGACCTTATAATACTTTCCATCTTTCTCCAAGACGTTTTCAAACAATGCCGGCTCCGTGGTAACCTCACGAATCCCGGAAGTAAAAGTCTCATGTACTGTTTTCATATTTGACCAACCGTGGTCAATAGCGATAACTACTGTATTTTTATCCATAATGATCCTCCTTTTCCTTAGCAAAACTATCATTTTTATTGTTCCAAGGTTCTTTTTCATTGGAGGCTTTCTTATTCCTCCCCAGTATTTTCTTCATACAAGGAAAACAATAATCTTGTTCCTGTCGGTACGGACAACCTTCGCAGTCTCTATCCCGCTGCTCCTTTTGATCCGACTTATCAGGCATCCTCTCTGTAAAACATTTTTGTGAGATACAACGACTACTATTTCCCAAAAAATACCTGCATTTCATACAATCTTGTATTTCATTATCCAAGCGATCTTGATATTCCACATCTATATGATGTGGTCTTTTTCCTGATCCTCTTTGAATGATTCCCATTTCCTACATCCTCCTGTAAACAATTCAGTATATTGAATGCTCTTTAAGCATGTAGGTACACATTTTTAATTCATCGTCCTTGTGTACTAAGGAATTACAATCATGTCACATTCGTGAGCACGAGGCTGAATTTATCAACCATCTCCTCTGCTGCCATTTCGAGGACCAGGAGATCCTATAATCTCCTTCATGCGTAATTATCATTCTGCCATGCCAAACATCATTATCTGCTCCATCTTCATCTCTCGATCCTTCGACTCTCATCGCAAATTATCACTGATTATTGTTATGATTACACACCAGAAATCTCCATGTTGTAATTGATGATATTCAATTGTCCACAGGTATTTTCAACCTGTAGCCATAGAATACACTCTTTGAAACAAATTGTATTGAACTTTAAAAGACCAATTTAATCCTTTCAAGTTCTCTTTTGTGAACCTTTCGTATTTATTATACAGTTCCCTTTTGTGAACGTCAATATCTTTTTATATTTTTATTTCACATTTGTGAACTATTATGGTATTATAATTAAAATAAACGCTGAATAATGGGAGGTATATATGAACGCCGAAAGCATCGCCGACAAAATCAAAAGATATCGTAAAATAAATAATATGTCGCAGGAAGAACTAAGCACTCTCTCCGGCATCAATGTATCTACCATAAAGAAATACGAATGCGGATACCGTAATCCAAAACCAGAGCAGCTCGTCAAAATAGCAAATGCACTCAATGTTAGTGTTTTGGTATTCCTTTCCTTTGATCTCACTACTACCAGTGATATTCTTGCATTACTTATCAAATTAGCTGAAAACTCCGATTTGGAGATAGAATGTCAAAAAGATAACTCCGATAATTATGTAACAAACACGATTTCGTTGTCTTTTAAGAATCCTGCTATAAATCAAACCCTTGTAAGATATCTGAAATACAAAAAGGCATTGGAATCATCAGCAAACTCTTCTACAGAATCTGCTTCTAATCTCCAACGCCAGTTAGATGAACTATTAATTTGTAAGAAATAAATGAATAATTATCGTAACAAAAAATACATACCTTAATTAAGCCCATAATGCAAAAATCTATGAAAAAATATTTAATAGAGACATTATTCCATTTTTAAAACCATATCATAAAAGTCTAAAAAACTTTTTGTTATGAAAAATCCACTCCCTTCAACACTTAATTCTGGAAATGTATTGTCATCTTCATCTACATCTCCACTTTCAGTCTCATATTCTTCTTCCAAAAATCCAGTTTGTTTCAATCTAATAAAAATAGAATATAATTCGGGAATCGTAAGACCCTGTGTTTTCGCATACTCCTTACTAAAACTATACCATTTATTATATGTATGTCCTCTTGTTTTTAATGATTTACTTTTAGCCGCAGATTGTTCACAAAACTTTTTATAATCCACTAAATATTGAATTTCTCGATATGACATGGTACTCAATATATTTAAATATTCATCAAACTCATTTACACCAATATGATTTCCTGATAAATATCCATTTCTAATGAGATTTCCTAAAAAAACCACTTTATCATTTGAAGCTAATCGTTTTATAGCCTCTACCACTCTAGCATAATTAATAAGAAATTCTACATCATTTACCATTTCTCTTGTTATAGTAGCACTATCCGACAAGATAACATCAATTAATTCTTGTTCCTTATTTTGCTGAAAATCCTCTAAAGTTTTATCTATAGAAGCATTAACCAAATCCCCTATAACCGGTATCTTCCCAACTACCCCCGCTACTCCAGCGGTTACTACAGGATTTCCTTTTATGTCAATCAATTCATTAACACTTTGCAAAGATGATTTTATCTGTTCAAAGTCCTCATACATAATACTTTTTCTTATATATCATATCCTTCAAAATTTGTTTTAATAATATCAGACATCACACCAAAATCTCTATTTGCATCATCTAATGTCTGATGTCCAACGAGAAAATCATACATATCCAGCATCCAAGGATTGCTACCAAATACATGTTGTCTCACTCTTTTATTAAATACATTTGGAAATAATTTTTCCCATATTGAATATCTACCCATAAATTGCATTAATTCATACAATTGTTGATCTGCATTTCCATTTGCTGCTTCATATTGTTGCGATAAACTATTTATTTGATATGGTAATTCTTTTTGTAAAATAAAATCAGATTGGTCTTTATTATTTTTATCATCATATTTATTTCCAAAGGTGAATTTTCTTAAAAATAAATATCCTGTTGCTCTAGCATGAAATTCTGTCCAAAAAACAAATGGTCTATGTATCATTTCCCTTTGAACAACATCATAATTCTCCAATCTATTCATTTTTACATAATTCATATAATCAAATACATGTGTCATTTCATGTATAACTGTTCCTACCCACTGCCAATCTTGCTGTTTGACCGCATTAAAAAAATAATCTCGATTTATTGCTATGGTAAACATTCCGCCAATTGTCTTTGGAGGAATTGTCAGTCCTCTATTTATCTCCACCACTTCTTTGGATATAGAGCTATCTCCTTCAAAAAGTTCAGGTCTTTTTTTTATATAAACATCGCTAATACGCTCTGCAAATATAATATCCACATCTATCGAATTCAAATCTAAATAATTATAATAATCCTCCAAAACCAAAGATAGCATTTCATTTAATTGTTTTTCAATTTCCTCATCCATAAAATACCTCTCTTTAAATAAAAACAAAAAATTACCTTATATGTATTACTAAAAAAATTAGGCAACATTGGAATTGTTTACGTAATAAAACATAT
>ENA-OPRX01000950-OPRX01000950.1-human-gut-metagenome-genome-assembly--contig:-NODE-950-length-16466-cov-8.855828_pt1 | contig 16466 bp, 12 predicted proteins | sample MGYA00241450_ERZ501892 | MGnify/ENA primary metagenome ERZ501892 (study PRJEB25962, sample SAMEA2042223) | human gut metagenome | biome: human gut; feature: human-associated habitat; material: faeces...
AGCGACAACTTCTATATGTTATCACATCTGAAGTTCTTTGTCAACAACTTTTTTATCTTTTTTTCAAGACCTTTTCGGTTGCTGATGTCTGACCTCTTCGGCGACAACTTCTAAATATTACCACACCGAAGTGTGTATGTCAACAACTTTTTTCAGGTAATTTATAATCATGTCTCAGTGACATATCATGTTGTATACCTATAAAAGCTGTCGTCTGCTGCCTACTCATGCGACAGCTTTTATAAGATACCACCACTGCAATTTTATGTCAAGGACTTTTTTTATTTATCTGACAATTGTGTGCAATTGTTCTAAACAGCCTCCCCTACATATGACAATCTACCTATTCTTCCTCTGGATATGTAAATCGCCATGATCTTCTGAACTCTGTCATCATATCCATGACATCCTTTGTATATTCCAGATACATATCTCCATCACCGGATATCGCACTCTCCATGTCCTGAAGCTCATACGCAAGGGCATCCGCATTTTCTCCAGCTGCAACAGTCTCAGTTTTGCCTGTATCTGTGTATGTGACCTTCGCCTCCCACGCTCTTGGATACTCCATCACCTCTATATATCCGTTTTCACATGATACCATTCCACGTTTCGGCTGCTTCGAGTGAAGGGACAGCATAACGGTTGCCATCTGTCCTTCCTTATTCATAAGCAAAAGTCCTGCCTGCTCATCCACCCCAGTAGGCGCAGGCTTAACCTGTGAAAGAAGCTTGTCTGGCTTTGAATCCATGAACCACCTTATAAACGACAGGGCATACACACCTATATCCAGCATTGCCCCTCCCGCAAGGTTTCTGTTGAAGAATCGATTGTTCATATCATAGTCTTTGAAGCTTCCAAAATTCATGGTTATGAGATTGACTTTGCCAAGTGCACCCGAGTCCAGTAGCTCCTTAAGTTTTCTGTAAATAGGCATATGATAAATAGTCATCGCTTCGCCTATGATCACATTGTGCTGCTCTGCCAGTTCCAGCATATCTCCAAGTTCACCGCTGTTCAATGTTATAGATTTTTCCACAAGTATATGTTTTCCATTCTCTATCGCTCTTCTCATAAACTGTATGTGTGTATTGTGTGGAGTCGTTATATATATCACGTCCACTTCCGGATCCGTGAACATCTCATTGTAGTCTGAATAAACCTTACCTATGCCATACTTCTCAGCAAATGCCACCGCTTTGTCATACGTCCTGTTACCAACCGCATAAATGTTCCTGCCATTCTTTTTGAGTGCCACTGCCATCTCATTTGCGATAACTCCTGTTCCGAGAACTGCCCATTTGATATCTTTCATGTCTGTTTCCTCCATATATAATTATGTATTTGGATTGTATATACACTATACATAAGCATCACGTCACTCCTTTGTATAGGCCATCGCCTGCTCGTGCCTTACTATTGACTCGTAGGATTCCTTTCTCATAGATGCAAGCAGCAGATATATTATCTCTATCACCATGGTTGCAGACACCCTTGAAAAGCAGTATCCATCAAGAAATAATTTTTCACGGGTAGCTGTCGTGATGTGATATGTGCTAATCTCCGCAACACTTGACCTGGCATTATTGGTTATTGATATGGCGACTGCTCCGCATCTCTTTGCCGCCTCCAATATCTTTTTCAGTTCCTCTCTGTCGATCATGGCCACAGTTTGTCTCAGTTCCTCCATTTTATTCGACAATATTCCTCTCAGAGAACCTTCCATATCATCCACAGATATATGTCCAGACATCTCTCCGTCATCCTTGGCATCCACGAGTTCTCTCGCCAGCGATATCTTGAGATGGTGAAATTCCTTCAGCTCTATTCGTTTGCAGAATCTCGACACCGAGGCCTCGCTGACACCGCACTCCTTTGCCAGCTCCCCGACTGTCATATCCACAACCTTCTTGGGATTCCTAACGATATAATCGCCTATTATCTTTTCTGTATCAAAGAATGAATCCATAGATGCGCATATCTGATTTATAACTGATCCCTCCATATTTTCCTATTTTCTTTCTTCTTTCGAAAATAATCCATCATATAGTGTCTTCTATACAATGCCACTAATAGTTTTCTTAGTTAAATTTGTTTTCATATTTGTTGCAGACTTTAAATCTATTTTCATGCCATTTACAACTCTACCATTCTTCTCCCATCCAGTCAAACAAATGTATTTTCACTTGAAACTCATTTATCAAATAAAAACAGAGTATCTGGAACCCCTATCACGATACTCTGTTTTGAATGACTTTCTTCTATATAAATATCTATTCGTTTTATTCGCCATGTGCAATATTTCTTGCTACGTATACACCGCTTGCAGATGCGTGTGAAAGGGAGTGTGTTATTCCGCTGCCATCTCCTATGATATACAGCCCCTTGTATCTTGTCTCAAGCTTATCATCTACTTCAACCTCCATGTTGTAGAATTTGACCTCAACTCCATACAACAGTGTATCTTCATTTGCCGTTCCTGGGGCTATCTTATCAAGAGCGTAGATCATCTCGATTATTCCATCCAGAATTCTCTTTGGAAGGACAAGGCTCAGATCTCCCGGTGTGGCATTGAGCGTAGGTGTGATGAACGCTTCCTCTATCCTGCTCTGGGTGGAGCGCTGTCCCCTTATGAGGTCGCCAAATCTCTGCACTATTACTCCGCCGCCCAGCATGTTGCTGAGTCTCGCTATGCTCTCGCCGTATCCGTTGGAGTCCTTGAACGGCTCTGAGAAATGCTTTGCCACAAGGAGCGCAAAGTTTGTATTATCCGTCTGTTTTGCAGGATCCTCATAACTGTGGCCATTTACCGTTATGATTCCATTAGTATTCTCAGTAACCACGGCGCCCCTTGGGTTCATGCAGAAAGTTCGCACCTTGTCTCCATACTTCTCCGTTCTGTATACTATCTTGCTCTCATAGAGCTCATCCGTCAAATGTGCAAATATAGCTGCAGGAAGCTCTACTCTGACTCCTATATCTACTCTGTTAGATTTTGTAGGCACATTAAGATCCTTGCACACTGTCTCCATCCATTTACTTCCGCTTCTGCCAACGGATATGATACATTTGTTACAAGCAAATGTACCATTCTTGCAGCATACACTATATGTTCCATCGTCCAGCTTTTCCACTGTCTGTATAGGTGTGTCAAAATAAAACTCTACCTTGTCCTGAAGATATGCATACAGATTCTCTAGAACTATATAGTTGATGTCCGTGCCAAGATGTCTGACCGAGGCATCCAGCAAATGAAGCCTGTTCTGCAGACACACTGTCTTGAATCTTGTGCCGGCAGTGGAATAAAGCTTCGTACCCTCTCCGCCGTACTCCATATTGATATCATCCACATACTTCATGAGGTCTATGGCCTCGTTCTTGCCAATGTACTCATACAGACTTCCGCCAAAGTCATTTGTAATGTTGTACTTTCCATCGGAAAATGCACCTGCACCACCAAATCCGCTCATGATCGAGCAGCTATCACATCCCACGCAGCTCTTGATCTTTGTGCCGTCTATCGGACATTTTCTTCTCTTAAGCTCATGTCCAGCCTCAAACACTGCAACCTTGAGATCCGGAGCCTGCTTTGTCAGCTCATATGCAGAAAATATTCCTCCTGGTCCCGCTCCAATAATTATCACATCATACCTCATACGCGCACCCTCCAAAATCATTTTATATTTTTTGTTAAAACCCCATCCATACTCTGTATCCACACACATATTTTTACACAAAAATATAGTTGACCACGGCAATCCATGTCGTAGTCAACTATTATCGGTAGCTGGTAGATACGCCCAACCATATTATGGGCTTATACATATATAATTGTAATTCTTTCGTCATAAAAAATGATTGCACTATTCATATTTACTATATCTCACGCAAAATATCTGTGCTCATGTGAATGCCACAAACTGATCGTCCACATTGCATCCTTAAAAATTATAGCATATTACATTTAGTTTGCGCAAGCGCCCCGTCGCAATGCTCATTATATATATCATAACGATGCTATGATTGCCGCGATGAATGTTCCAAGCAGGATTAATATGCTTATTACCAAAAGCACTTTCATAAGTGTTCTTTTTCGCTTCCTCATGTTTTCTAAAACTCCGGTTGAATAGAACACCGCAACCAGCAACGCACCTATAGCAACTCCCATAAGCGTCCCCATCAAATAATCATAGACCGGAAGATTGTTATCTCTGCTGATCACCATCATCGTCAATCCTGCAATCAGTGAAATCAACCCCACTATGCTAAATATACGCAACCTCATCAACAATGTATTCTTCTCAGTTTCTGCATAATCCGCTACAAGCTGCAATCTCTCTTTCTCTTCCTTATTCATGTCCTCACCCTTCCTTTCTCCATCAATGATATCCCTGATATCAACATCATAGAAATCTGCCAGCTCCACCAAAATACTGAGATCCGGCATATTGCTGCCTGTCTCCCACCTTGACACACTGCGACTTGTTACTCCAAACCGCTCAGCAAGCTGTTCCTGGATAAGCTGTTTTTCCTTTCTCAGTTCTCTTAGGAATGAACCGGTCTTTTTCTGATCCATATCTGTTGCCTCCTTTCTATTGAACATCAGCCCATTTTAAGTTGCCTTCGGCAAGGGCTGATGCTACATGTCAAGCTTTTGCTAAAAACTTGACACATTCATTGACAGAATAGTGTTTTTCGAGTGTTTTTTACAGGACATGATGCGGGAATTGGCTATTTTCTGCTAAATATGAGGCCAAACCCCATTTTTGAACAGAAAAAAGACCTCCGAGGGCGAACCCTCGAAGGTCTGAAAATCCTTTATTTATGCGGTTTATCAGCGATTACTCGATGATAGTTGCAACTCTTCCTGAACCTACAGTTCTACCACCCTCACGATATCAGACCGGTGTATTGCTGTGTGCAAATGGTGATTTTTCGTGTGATTTGTGTGGGAAAATCCGGATTTTCCGTTGTGTCCGTGTGGTTTTTGGAGATTTTGTTATCATGGTGGTATCACCAAATGTAAGGTACTCTTATTACGCACTCTGTGGCAACATCTTTTTAATTTCTTCTACTTCACTTCCTGGAAGCGAACCATTTTTGTAGATATATGTAATAAATTGATTTAATCCCTTTTCCTCCAAAGTAGAAACATATACGCTGTTTTCTCCAAATGCTTTTATCAATTGTTTTTTGAGTTCAAATAATATCTCCAAATTATTATAATTTTTTTCTACTAAATCTTTTGATAAAAGATATATTTTTTTCAGTCTAGCTATTACCTCATTACTTCGCTCTTCTATATTTTTTTCATTAAATTGAGCATATTTTTTTGCAAAATTAACCAAATAGGGAATATTACTCTCTAACAATTTATTCTTCTTTTTATCATAAGAAGAATTTTTCATTACCCCATTTAATTCATCGGGACAGACCAGCAAATTTCCTAAAGAATATCTTACATCTTCATTAGGATCATCATTTAGAACATGTTCTACATTAAATTTTGAGAAATCATACTGCGCGTATTTATTTGTTTCTTCTTCTAAAACTAGCGGTTTCAAAAAATATACTAATAACTTTGAAGAAATATTTTTTCTGTTAGTTTTGTTTGAATATACAATATTTTTTAATCCATTTTCCAAAACATTTTCTTTACTGTAATATGTAGAATATTTCTTTAAAAATTTAAGTATTGCAAATTCAACTCTTCTATTTTCACTAGACTTATAAATTTCATTAGATAATATATAAACGTCTCCATCTATTTTATTACTTGATCCATTGTCCAAATTAAATGTTACCCAGAAATTTCGCAACATCATTAAATATTGATGGTAACTATCTATATCTAATATTTCTTCTGCATATTTCATCTTTAAAGCAAGTAAAACCGATCTTACCTGCTTATTCCGTTTTAATTTAAAATATTCATATACTTCTTTTTCTATATCATCGCCTACTACAGAATCAATTCCATAATAATATTCTGAACCCTGTATAAAAAAATCAAAGAATTTTGGTAAATCTTTCTGATTATTTTCTCTCAATTGTTCTTTTGTAATTTCAAATAATTGTTCCTTTTTCAATCTATTTTTGTAATGCCAACAACGATACATGTGTAAATAATAATCATCTAAATCCACTTTCTCTAATCGCTGTTCCAAATCTCCCCATTTAGTTTTATATGTATCTAAAAGGGATTTAGGCTTTAAGTACTTAAACAAATAATTTTTTAACAATTCAATTTGCTTTAACTTTACTCCACGCGCATTCAATATTTCGAAAATATTATATACTTCTTCTTCCTGCATTAATGAAATCGTTACAACGCGTGTCTCCAAAAATTGTTTTGTTAATGTTGCAAGTTCTTGAAAATTCAACTTTTGAAAATCTGTCACAAAAAACTTAAATGCTTTTAAAATAACACTCGATTCTTTGCGCTGACTTGCGATAAGGTTATGATACTTTTCTAAATCACTCTTATATATATCCATCAAATCTTGATTCAATTCAACAAATTCTTCATATCCATTTTCAACTTTAATGCTATCAGCATTTCCAAGTGTACGATTAATAATCAGATCTTGTAAATATGCAATATTACCATCGCATTGCTTTTTTATGTTAGTATCGGATGTACTATCCTTCATATTTTTGAAGCAAAAAATCAACGAAAAAATAACTATCTGAAGTGTTAAAATTCTTTGCTGTCCATCAATTATGGCAACCATTCCTCCACTTGACTGTTTCCTTTCAAATACCATACTGCCAATAAAATGACTCCAGTCTGGCGTTACCTCTGCACAATATCGAATATCTTTTATTAATTGTCCCCAGTGCAATTCTCCCCAAACATAATTTCTTTGATATCTTGGTATAAAAAAGATATCATCATTTTTAAACAACTGGGTAATATTTTGATCTAATACTTCAAATGCCATTATTTTATCCTCTTTGTCCACAACTTTTTCTAAATGTACTTTATTTTCACACCTATAGTCTTACTGAAGCTCCGTAAGAACTTCTCTCCATCTTGTCAGAACTTCTTTCCCAACGATAAGTTCATCTATAAGCCCCATATTAAGTGTATCAATAAATCTGCACAAGTAAGATTTTCCTTGTCCCCAGAAAGTATAATGGCTATCAATAAACATTACATGATATACTTGCTGCCCGGTTCTATCGTATATTTCGTTGAATTCATATCCATCTAGTTCTGCTTCATACACAGCATCTGCAACTCTACTTCCAAATGACTTTGAATAATAATACTCTTTTATTTCCCATACTATTTTAGGATTATAAATCGATGGATATGCTCCATCAAATCTTCTTGAAGATGCTCCAATAATCTTTCTATTATTTAACAGGTATACAAGTCCTCTCGGATCTGGATTAAATTCTTCATCTCCACCAAGCATTTCTTCTGCTATCATAGTGATAATTGCAGTAAAATAATTTACTTTTTTGATCTCTTTACGTTGTTTGTTCATTATCAGCTTACATTTATATTTTCCGCTATTTCTCATTTCTTCAAATATCTGCTTAGCCTCATCAACATCCATCAAATTTTTCTCAATCGTATTATTTAACAAGTCAGCTCTCATATTACAATATAAGACAGCTTTGTTAATTCTATCCGGAGAAACTTCAATATTCTCTTTGTCGCATAATTTTTCTATTTGCTCTACTGTATAAGTTAAAACGATTCCTTTTCTAGAATATCCCAATTTTTCGCTAATAAATCGTATAAAAAACCAAAAAGATTTATCTTCTCTTCTAAATTCCTTAAATGCCTTCATATTGCTCCACCTCAATAAATAATTCCGACTTCTTCACTTGCAATGCATGCGCAATTTTATCTATATTTTCCAAAGAAACATTACGCTTACCAAGTTCTATGTCACTTATATATGTCCTATGTAGTCCACATAAATCGCCTAGCTCTTCTTGTGATATTTTCTTATCTTGTCGTATTGCTCTTACTGCTTTTCCATAAGCGACACGTATTTCTTCCTGCATTACTTGACACCTCCAACTAGTTAAATTATAATAGCACTGTAGACTTTGAGTCTACAGACTATAAGTTACATGTGAGGCTTGAGCAATGTCCAAAGTACCAGCATTATTAAAGTGGATCGGAAATAAGCAACGCTTTGCCGAAACCATTATTTCATATATGCCCGAACAATTTAATAACTACTATGAACCATTTTTGGGGAGTGGTGCTGTAATGGCACAATTACTATACCAAAACAGTACAACCAGCACCCCTAGGTTTACTCATTCATATGCCAGCGATATCTTACCATTTTTAATTGATATTTTTAATATCGTCAAATATGAGCCGCAGCAAATAAAAAATTATTATTCAAAGGAAATTGAAGATTATTATAAAGATCCTAGTAATAAATACAATGAAATTAGAGATAGATTTAATAGCAATCACAATGCTCTTGATTTCTGTCTTCTATCACGTACATGCTACTCCGGAATAATTCGTTTTCGAAAAGCAGATGGGTATATGTCCACTCCCAAAGGTCCACATAACCCTATCAAGCCAGAAACCTTTTCAAAAAGAGTAGATTTATGGCATGATCTTATAAAAAACTCGACTTTTTCAACTATGTCATTTGAAGAATGTATGGATAAAGCACAACCTGGTGACGTAGTTTATTGTGATCCGCCATATACTCATAGTCAAAGCATTATTTATGGTGCTCAAACTTTCAATATAGAAACATTATTCAATAAAATAGCTGAATGCAAAGCCAGAGGTGTTTATGTAATGTTATCAATCAATGGTACACGCGAATCCAACAAAAAAGATATTTCTATCACACCACCTATAGATTTATTTGAAAGAGAAATTTTTGTTAACTGTGGTACCTCTATGATTGATCGATTGCAAAACGCTGGTCAAACCATGCAAAACGAAGTTGTTCATGATAAACTGCTTCTTACTTGGTAGATAATTTTTCACAAAGGAGATACTCGACACTCGTCCCGTATCTCCTTTGTGAATATCTCTATTTTTCCAACACGAATATATATTCATGTGCCAACATTAAAAATGTTTTTTCTATATTATTCCAATATTCTGTAGCTTTGCAATTATGCTGTTCTTTTATAATAATTTCTTTAAGTTTAAATCCAGCATCAACGAATTTTTGTATAGAATTCATGCCCAGTGGTAGCACATAGCCTTTTTTCCGTATATCTCCAATCATAAATGCACATATTCCTTGCTTTTTTAGTACCCTATATGATTCTTTTGCAACCTGTTCCAGTTCCTGCAAAAAATCCTCATATTTTAAATGAGAAATATCTCCTGGGCTTTCTTTACTATACCGTATAATATCTGCATATGGTGGGTGAGTACAGATAAGATCTATACTTTCGTCTTTTATAAATGATAAATTGTTTGCATTTCCTTGTTTGGTGAATATTTTTGATTTTTCTTGACAAGTAAAATTTAGATTTGTGTTAGATAATTTGACAGCCTCAGAATTTATATCAACGCCAATTGCATTTCTTCCCAATAACTTTGCTTCAATCAACGTTGTGCCACTGCCTAAGAATTGATCTAGTATCCAGTCTTTTTTCTTTGAATACCTCAAAATAATATTTCTAGGAATATACGGAGACCAGTTTCCTCTGTATTTTCCTGAATGTGTAGCCCAATTTCCCCTTTCAGGAAAAGACCATATTGTTGTATCTTCTAATTTGAATCTTTCTGGTGTTTCTCTTATAACAATCGCTCCCTTCTTTTTTTGCTCATTATACTTCCACATTGTTTATTTGTCCACGAAAAATCTCCATCCAAATATTAATTATCAATAGATATTTGAACAGAGATTCCTTTTGCATTATAAATATATTATTTCTTTCAATGCTATTTCTTCAGCATTTGCTTTGATATTATTCATCCTTCTCACCCATTCCATCTGATTCTGCGTCTTTAGTTCTTCCGTAACGCCCCACCGTTCAGCCATCTGCTCCACCAGCATCTCAACTTTTTCTCTTGCTTCTTTGTCTACCTGATTCAAATGCTCCGTCAGTTTCCCGGTCAGTACCAGATATTGATACCTGGCTCTCCTGTGTTCCTTCAAAAACTGTTTTCGCATTATTCCATACTTCCCATATGTAGGTTCTTCCTCATTGATTTCCAGGTCTGGCAGATAATAATCTCCATGCAGTGTGTAGTTCAGTCCGTTCTTTGTCTGCTTTGTTCTTCCTTTATCCGTATCTCTGGCTATCTTCCCCTGTTCGATACCCTGTACTTATTTCTTATTCTTTCTGTCTATGTTCACCTAAAGGTATGTGATACCGGAAGTTACTTGTTACCTTGTATTGTAGGAACTTATACGAACAGCACGCCTCCTCTCAGAACTGCTCTGTCAAGCTCCTATTGGGTTTTATATACACTATGTATTTTTCTGTCTATCCATCTACCACTTATATTTCATACTGTTTTGCCTATTGTTCAATGCACATCATTACTTAATCAATCAAATATGCCATGTTTTACAAAGCTAGCCCTGCATATTATAAGATGTGCTTGTGTCTTTATAACCCCCTTATTTGTATGAATATTTTAAGGAGATTGCGAAAATTAGGGTCAAAATAGGGTCAAAACCCATTTTTAAGCAGAAAAAAGACCTCCGAGGGCGAACCCTCGAAGGTCTGAAAATCCTTTATTTATGCGGTTTATCAGCGATTACTCGATGATAGTTGCAACTCTTCCTGAACCTACAGTTCTACCACCCTCACGATATCAGACCGGTGTATTGCTGTGTGCAAATGGTGATTTTTCGTGTGATTTGTGTGGGAAAATCCGGATTTTCCGTTGTGTCCGTGTGGTTTTTGGAGATTTTGTTATCATGGTGGTATCACCAAATGTAAGGTACTCTTATTACGCACTCTGTGGCAACATCTTTTTAATTTCTTCTACTTCACTTCCTGGAAGCGAACCATTTTTGTAGATATATGTAATAAATTGATTTAATCCCTTTTCCTCCAAAGTAGAAACATATACGCTGTTTTCTCCAAATGCTTTTATCAATTGTTTTTTGAGTTCAAATAATATCTCCAAATTATTATAATTTTTTTCTACTAAATCTTTTGATAAAAGATATATTTTTTTCAGTCTAGCTATTACCTCATTACTTCGCTCTTCTATATTTTTTTCATTAAATTGAGCATATTTTTTTGCAAAATTAACCAAATAGGGAATATTACTCTCTAACAATTTATTCTTCTTTTTATCATAAGAAGAATTTTTCATTACCCCATTTAATTCATCGGGACAGACCAGCAAATTTCCTAAAGAATATCTTACATCTTCATTAGGATCATCATTTAGAACATGTTCTACATTAAATTTTGAGAAATCATACTGCGCGTATTTATTTGTTTCTTCTTCTAAAACTAGCGGTTTCAAAAAATATACTAATAACTTTGAAGAAATATTTTTTCTGTTAGTTTTGTTTGAATATACAATATTTTTTAATCCATTTTCCAAAACATTTTCTTTACTGTAATATGTAGAATATTTCTTTAAAAATTTAAGTATTGCAAATTCAACTCTTCTATTTTCACTAGACTTATAAATTTCATTAGATAATATATAAACGTCTCCATCTATTTTATTACTTGATCCATTGTCCAAATTAAATGTTACCCAGAAATTTCGCAACATCATTAAATATTGATGGTAACTATCTATATCTAATATTTCTTCTGCATATTTCATCTTTAAAGCAAGTAAAACCGATCTTACCTGCTTATTCCGTTTTAATTTAAAATATTCATATACTTCTTTTTCTATATCATCGCCTACTACAGAATCAATTCCATAATAATATTCTGAACCCTGTATAAAAAAATCAAAGAATTTTGGTAAATCTTTCTGATTATTTTCTCTCAATTGTTCTTTTGTAATTTCAAATAATTGTTCCTTTTTCAATCTATTTTTGTAATGCCAACAACGATACATGTGTAAATAATAATCATCTAAATCCACTTTCTCTAATCGCTGTTCCAAATCTCCCCATTTAGTTTTATATGTATCTAAAAGGGATTTAGGCTTTAAGTACTTAAACAAATAATTTTTTAACAATTCAATTTGCTTTAACTTTACTCCACGCGCATTCAATATTTCGAAAATATTATATACTTCTTCTTCCTGCATTAATGAAATCGTTACAACGCGTGTCTCCAAAAATTGTTTTGTTAATGTTGCAAGTTCTTGAAAATTCAACTTTTGAAAATCTGTCACAAAAAACTTAAATGCTTTTAAAATAACACTCGATTCTTTGCGCTGACTTGCGATAAGGTTATGATACTTTTCTAAATCACTCTTATATATATCCATCAAATCTTGATTCAATTCAACAAATTCTTCATATCCATTTTCAACTTTAATGCTATCAGCATTTCCAAGTGTACGATTAATAATCAGATCTTGTAAATATGCAATATTACCATCGCATTGCTTTTTTATGTTAGTATCGGATGTACTATCCTTCATATTTTTGAAGCAAAAAATCAACGAAAAAATAACTATCTGAAGTGTTAAAATTCTTTGCTGTCCATCAATTATGGCAACCATTCCTCCACTTGACTGTTTCCTTTCAAATACCATACTGCCAATAAAATGACTCCAGTCTGGCGTTACCTCTGCACAATATCGAATATCTTTTATTAATTGTCCCCAGTGCAATTCTCCCCAAACATAATTTCTTTGATATCTTGGTATAAAAAAGATATCATCATTTTTAAACAACTGGGTAATATTTTGATCTAATACTTCAAATGCCATTATTTTATCCTCTTTGTCCACAACTTTTTCTAAATGTACTTTATTTTCACACCTATAGTCTTACTGAAGCTCCGTAAGAACTTCTCTCCATCTTGTCAGAACTTCTTTCCCAACGATAAGTTCATCTATAAGCCCCATATTAAGTGTATCAATAAATCTGCACAAGTAAGATTTTCCTTGTCCCCAGAAAGTATAATGGCTATCAATAAACATTACATGATATACTTGCTGCCCGGTTCTATCGTATATTTCGTTGAATTCATATCCATCTAGTTCTGCTTCATACACAGCATCTGCAACTCTACTTCCAAATGACTTTGAATAATAATACTCTTTTATTTCCCATACTATTTTAGGATTATAAATCGATGGATATGCTCCATCAAATCTTCTTGAAGATGCTCCAATAATCTTTCTATTATTTAACAGGTATACAAGTCCTCTCGGATCTGGATTAAATTCTTCATCTCCACCAAGCATTTCTTCTGCTATCATAGTGATAATTGCAGTAAAATAATTTACTTTTTTGATCTCTTTACGTTGTTTGTTCATTATCAGCTTACATTTATATTTTCCGCTATTTCTCATTTCTTCAAATATCTGCTTAGCCTCATCAACATCCATCAAATTTTTCTCAATCGTATTATTTAACAAGTCAGCTCTCATATTACAATATAAGACAGCTTTGTTAATTCTATCCGGAGAAACTTCAATATTCTCTTTGTCGCATAATTTTTCTATTTGCTCTACTGTATAAGTTAAAACGATTCCTTTTCTAGAATATCCCAATTTTTCGCTAATAAATCGTATAAAAAACCAAAAAGATTTATCTTCTCTTCTAAATTCCTTAAATGCCTTCATATTGCTCCACCTCAATAAATAATTCCGACTTCTTCACTTGCAATGCATGCGCAATTTTATCTATATTTTCCAAAGAAACATTACGCTTACCAAGTTCTATGTCACTTATATATGTCCTATGTAGTCCACATAAATCGCCTAGCTCTTCTTGTGATATTTTCTTATCTTGTCGTATTGCTCTTACTGCTTTTCCATAAGCGACACGTATTTCTTCCTGCATTACTTGACACCTCCAACTAGTTAAATTATAATAGCACTGTAGACTTTGAGTCTACAGACTATAAGTTACATGTGAGGCTTGAGCAATGTCCAAAGTACCAGCATTATTAAAGTGGATCGGAAATAAGCAACGCTTTGCCGAAACCATTATTTCATATATGCCCGAACAATTTAATAACTACTATGAACCATTTTTGGGGAGTGGTGCTGTAATGGCACAATTACTATACCAAAACAGTACAACCAGCACCCCTAGGTTTACTCATTCATATGCCAGCGATATCTTACCATTTTTAATTGATATTTTTAATATCGTCAAATATGAGCCGCAGCAAATAAAAAATTATTATTCAAAGGAAATTGAAGATTATTATAAAGATCCTAGTAATAAATACAATGAAATTAGAGATAGATTTAATAGCAATCACAATGCTCTTGATTTCTGTCTTCTATCACGTACATGCTACTCCGGAATAATTCGTTTTCGAAAAGCAGATGGGTATATGTCCACTCCCAAAGGTCCACATAACCCTATCAAGCCAGAAACCTTTTCAAAAAGAGTAGATTTATGGCATGATCTTATAAAAAACTCGACTTTTTCAACTATGTCATTTGAAGAATGTATGGATAAAGCACAACCTGGTGACGTAGTTTATTGTGATCCGCCATATACTCATAGTCAAAGCATTATTTATGGTGCTCAAACTTTCAATATAGAAACATTATTCAATAAAATAGCTGAATGCAAAGCCAGAGGTGTTTATGTAATGTTATCAATCAATGGTACACGCGAATCCAACAAAAAAGATATTTCTATCACACCACCTATAGATTTATTTGAAAGAGAAATTTTTGTTAACTGTGGTACCTCTATGATTGATCGATTGCAAAACGCTGGTCAAACCATGCAAAACGAAGTTGTTCATGATAAACTGCTTCTTACTTGGTAGATAATTTTTCACAAAGGAGATACTCGACACTCGTCCCGTATCTCCTTTGTGAATATCTCTATTTTTCCAACACGAATATATATTCATGTGCCAACATTAAAAATGTTTTTTCTATATTATTCCAATATTCTGTAGCTTTGCAATTATGCTGTTCTTTTATAATAATTTCTTTAAGTTTAAATCCAGCATCAACGAATTTTTGTATAGAATTCATGCCCAGTGGTAGCACATAGCCTTTTTTCCGTATATCTCCAATCATAAATGCACATATTCCTTGCTTTTTTAGTACCCTATATGATTCTTTTGCAACCTGTTCCAGTTCCTGCAAAAAATCCTCATATTTTAAATGAGAAATATCTCCTGGGCTTTCTTTACTATACCGTATAATATCTGCATATGGTGGGTGAGTACAGATAAGATCTATACTTTCGTCTTTTATAAATGATAAATTGTTTGCATTTCCTTGTTTGGTGAATATTTTTGATTTTTCTTGACAAGTAAAATTTAGATTTGTGTTAGATAATTTGACAGCCTCAGAATTTATATCAACGCCAATTGCATTTCTTCCCAATAACTTTGCTTCAATCAACGTTGTGCCACTGCCTAAGAATTGATCTAGTATCCAGTCTTTTTTCTTTGAATACCTCAAAATAATATTTCTAGGAATATACGGAGACCAGTTTCCTCTGTATTTTCCTGAATGTGTAGCCCAATTTCCCCTTTCAGGAAAAGACCATATTGTTGTATCTTCTAATTTGAATCTTTCTGGTGTTTCTCTTATAACAATCGCTCCCTTCTTTTTTTGCTCATTATACTTCCACATTGTTTATTTGTCCACGAAAAATCTCCATCCAAATATTAATTATCAATAGATATTTGAACAGAGATTCCTTTTGCATTATAAATATATTATTTCTTTCAATGCTATTTCTTCAGCAATTGCTTGAATATTATCCTTCCTCCTAACCCATTCCATCTGTTCATGCATCTTCAATTCTTCCGTCACGCCCCATTGTTCAACCATCTGTTCCATCAGCATCTCAACTTTTTCTCTTGCTTCTTTATCGACCTGATTCAGCTGCTCCGTCAGTTTCCCGGTCAGTACCAGATACTGATACCTGGCACTCCTGTGTTCCTTCAGAAACTGTTTTCGCATTATTCCATATTTCCCATATGTAGGTTCTTCCTCATTGATTTCCAGATCCGGCAGATAATAATCTCCATGCAGTGTGTAGCTCAGTCCGTTCTTTTCATCATAAATCTGTTTCTTCATATTCTTACAACTCCATTCCTCTGTATTTTGCTTTGTTCTTTTTTATCTGTGCATTGTATTCTTCACTTTGTTCTTTCGCCCATGGTATGCGATCACTTATTTTTTTCGGCATTTGTTCTTTCTGCTTTTTCGCTTCAAGTTCCGCCTGCATCCGGATATCGTCCTGCACCAGTCGTTCTACCATATCTTTCCCCAACATGCGTAAAAGTCGGTTATATCTGTCTGCAATTCCCTGCAGAATTTCTTTCTCACCGGATAATTTCTGATAATCCTTCTGAACTTCTGCCAGTTCCTTTTTAGTGTTCTCGTGCTCCTGCTTTTTCTTCTGAAACTTACT
>ENA-OPRX01000973-OPRX01000973.1-human-gut-metagenome-genome-assembly--contig:-NODE-973-length-16193-cov-3.399802_pt1 | contig 16193 bp, 16 predicted proteins | sample MGYA00241450_ERZ501892 | MGnify/ENA primary metagenome ERZ501892 (study PRJEB25962, sample SAMEA2042223) | human gut metagenome | biome: human gut; feature: human-associated habitat; material: faeces...
TTTATGACAAAGAGAGTGAAAAAGAGCAGCTCTGTGTGATGGAGAATTTTTATCTGCCATTTTATATCCAGACCGATATTTACCGGGAATACCAGATGAAGAACCATAAGATAGATAAAAAAGAAGCAAAGAAAATGGCGGCAGACAATTTAGAACTTTTTCTTTCAAAATTAGAAGAAAAAGGACTTCAAATTATTGAAAAAAATGTTATGATGGATAAGGAGAAAAATGGTTATATATTTCAGGGCACCGTTTTGACGAAGGAAAAGTTAGAATCCTATCGGGTAACAAAACAGTTAGAAGTGCCAAAAGAAGAAGGAACTGTAGAAAATGAATCTGAATGAGGAAATCTTTGACATCCCGACAGAACATATGGCAAATGTGTTTGGCGGATGTGATAAAAATATAAAGAAAATTGAGCGTGCCCTGCATGTAACGATCGCTGTCCGAGAGGGAGGAATGAAGATCCTTGGAGAAGCAGCAAACGTCAAAAGTGCATCACGGGTATTTATGGAGTTAGTGAACCTGAGTAAACGTGGCAATGAGATCACCGAACAGCAGGTGGATTATGCCTTAGATTTAGCGGCAAAGCAGGAAAATGTAGGTGTGATGTCAGAAATGGATGATGACCTGATCTGTCATACAACAGCAGGAAAACCGATCAAGCCAAAGACATTAGGACAAAAAGCCTATGTGGATGCGATCCGTAAACAGATGGTTGTCTTTGGGATCGGACCGGCGGGAACCGGAAAGACCTATCTTGCAATGGCAATGGCGATTACCGCATTTAAAAACGAAGAAGTGGGACGTATCATACTGACAAGACCGGCAATCGAAGCCGGAGAAAAGTTAGGATTTTTGCCGGGAGATCTGCAAAGCAAGGTGGATCCGTACTTAAGACCGTTGTATGATGCACTCCATCAGATCATGGGAGCAGAGAATTTCCAAAAGAATATGGAGAAGGGATTGATCGAGGTCGCTCCGCTTGCCTATATGAGAGGACGGACACTCGATAATGCATTTATCATATTAGACGAGGCGCAGAATACGACTCCGGCACAGATGAAGATGTTTTTAACGCGTATCGGATTCGGTTCAAAAGTAGTCGTAACCGGAGATGCAACGCAAAAGGATCTGCCAAAGGGTACCACATCAGGACTGGATGTAGCACTGAAGGTATTAAAAAAAGTGGAAGGTATCTCCATCTGTGAACTGACGAACAGTGACGTAGTGCGTCATCCGCTGGTACAAAAAATCGTACAGGCATATGATGCTTATGAAAAAAGAGAGTCAAAGGATAGTAAGAATAAAAGGAAAAGGACACGCACATGAAAAAAGCAACTGTCACCGTCACCTTTGACGATGAGAAGCTGGGCGCACTGGAGTTCTCGCTCCGCAAGGAACACTCCTCCGTGCAGGCCCGCATGGACGATGCGCTCAAGCAGCTCTATGAGCAGACAGTGCCGGAAGCTGTGCGGGAGTATCTGGACAGCAAGGCTGTCCCTGCTCCCAAGCCCAAGCGCACGGCCAAATCCGCTGCTCCGAAAACGCCGAATAGTGAACCGAAGCCCGCGGCAGCCGTGGTAAAGGAGGGCAACTGATATGGCACAACAGGAAGAAATCGTTCTGTGGATCGACCAGCGTTGGAAAAATGCTATCGAGAAGCATCTCAAGGATGAAACCCTGCAGGAGCATCTGGAGAATGTACTGGACGAGCTTTGCAATCGGCTTCCGGAACGGGAGTATGAGCGTATCAGCCGTGCAATCCAGTCGGAAGCAGCCGCACAGCGTGCGGAGGAAGAAGCAGCCCGAACTTATGCCGCCTACCATGTGACGGAACATGGCCAGGAATGGTACTTCAAAACCTCGCCCGGTGAGGAGCTGTTGGCGGTCGGGAAAAAGCTGCGCAGTTACATCACCAGTGAGAAAGTTACTGTGCCGGATTTGTTTATCAAAATGTTTGCAGGCGGTCGTCCCATCACCGCGGAGGAATACAATGCGCTGACCGCTGTACGCATGGAGAACACCGGAAAGATACGCGGTGTGTTCGATGTGAACTTCGACAAGCGTGAGTTCTCCGCTGTTCACATTATGGATGGCTGGCAGACCTGGGCCATGCGTGATGTATCGGTGGCGGTCTACCATGCCACCCGGTCGCAGTTCGCATCGGGCGATGATAAGTGGCGCAAGCTGTTGAATCATCTGAAGGGCAAAGAGATCACATCAGCAGGGCATCTCTCCGCACAAAACTTTTCCTTCGGTGAGGAGATCATCGAATCAGACGGCAAGCTCAACTTTTATCTGCAGGCGGACTTCGATGTTGATGCCGCCTTCGGGACATTCGTCTGCACCGATCAGAATGATGACTGGCTCAATATCTACGCCAACTATGACATGGAGCAAGATCATTTGTGCGACACCATGGAACTGAACATCTGCAAAGGAGACGGTTCGGAAGAAAGCTGGAGTTACCCGCTCAATGCTGCTGAACAGGAAGTCCTGCTCAGCAAGATGGAGGCGTTCTGCCAGCAGCAAACCGGCATGAGCCTGCATGAATACGCCCAGCAGCTTCAGGATAGTGAAACGCAGGCTCCTGAGATGCAGATGTAACCGCCGTGTCCGCCCCTGTGGGCCGCTGTGTGCGCTTTTTACAGGTAGCCCGAGCGAGTACCCCACCGGGGATTTGGGCGGGCTTTGAACCGCTTTGTGGGGATATCAGCATCCGACGAAAGAAAAGCAGGAGAAAGAGCCGGGGACAAAGCGCCCCGGCTCGACCCACTTCTGCCCGCAGTGCGGGCAGTTTTCGGCTTTTTAGGCTGGGGACAAAATAGCACCTTGCGGGGTGGCTTGGACCCTATAAACCGGAAAATCCCCGTGAGACAAGGGCTTTCAGCGGGGACAACACGAAATTTAGGAGGAATTTATCAATGGAACACAACGACAAGATCAAAAAGGCTTTCTGGATCACTGAGGATATGGACAGAGAGATCGATGCACACCTGAAGCCGGATAACTGCAGCAGCCGAAGCGAGTTCGTGATGAATGCGCTCAAGTTCTATGTCGGCTACTTGAACACGAAGAACGCCAGCGCGTTTCTGCCTGAAGCACTCTCCGCAACGCTGACCGGAACGCTGGATGGTTTCGCGGGCCGCATCAGTTCCCTGCTTTTCAAGCAGGGCGTGGACATCAACTTGATGGCGCAGATCATCGCCTACGATACCGACATCGATGAAGGAGCATATGAGCGTCTGCGCGGCAAGGCCATCCGGGATATGAAGCGGACCAATGGCCGCATCTCCTTCAAAGACGCGATGGACTTTCAGAAGTCGGTGTAAGCGATGGCGAAACTCGTACAAAAAAGCGGCTACATCAAATCCGGAAAAGCCGGCGGGTACATGCGCTACATTGCTACCCGTGAAGGTGTAGAGAAACTGGCCGGAAACGGTGCAGTCACAAAAGGCCAGCGTGAGCTCATCCAGAAACTGCTCACGGACTTTCCGGATGCGGCGGAGCTATTTGAGTACGAGGACTACTGCAAAACGCCGACGCTTGGTACGGCATCCGCCTTTATCGGTATGGCACTGGATGCTAACATTCATGAAATCGACTCGGAGAGCGGATATATGCAGTACATTGCTACCCGCCCTCGTGTGCAGAAGCACGGAAGCCATGGCCTGTTCAGTTCTGCCACTGCTGTAGATCTCACCTCGGCAATGTCGGAACTGGAAGCGCATGAGGGAAATGTGTGGACCATCATCTACTCTCTGCGCCGCGAGGATGCCGCTCGTTTGGAATACGACAGTGCTGATGCATGGCGCACACTCCTCATGGAGAACGCACCGACACTGGCGAAGTCAATGAAGATATCGCTCGATAACTTTCACTGGTATGCCGCTTTCCATGACGAAGGGCATCACCCGCACATCCACATGATGGTCTGGTCCGATGATCCGAAGGAAGGATTCCTGACCAAGGATGGGATCGCGGCGATGCGCTCCAAGTTGACCAATGCTATCTTCCGGGATGAGATGCAGCAAATCTATGAGCGCAAGGATGTGGCCTACTCAGACTTGGTGGAAGCAGCGCAGAATGCAATGCGGGAAATGATCAGCCGGATGCAGAACCAGATCTGCGCCAGCCCAATCATTGAGAATAATATGCGTCAGCTTGTGCAGGCGCTGGAAACGACCACCGGAAAGAAACAGTATGGCTATCTCAAGAAGCCATTGAAGCAGCTTGTCGATACCATCGTGGATGCGCTGGCGGAGCTGCCGGAGGTCTCTGAGTGCTATGAGGTGTGGAATCAGATCCATGAGGAGCTGAACGAGTGCTACGGTCACAGTACCCCATGGGAACGACTCCCGTTATCCCAACGCAAGGAGTTTCGCAAAATCAAGAACGACATCATCCGGGAGGCCGAGAACATTCGTCTCGGCCTCCCAACCTTTGAGGATGAAAGAATGCAGGATGAGCCGGAGCCGGAAAATCAGGAGGAGGAGCATCAGTCCTACAGTGTGTACGAGCAGGCGCAGCGTTACCGTGCCGCAAAGGCTGTTCTGCAGGACATCTATGCGCTGGATGCGGAACATGCAGACGCGGTCAAAGCGCTGGATCAGCTCTGGGAGGAAGGATATACCGTTGCGGCACATCAGCTTGGTAAGTTCTATCGGGATGATCTCTCCACCTTGCGTGACCACGAAAAAGCGGAGCAGTGGTTTCGGCGCTCGGCAGAAGCCGGTAATGATTTCTCGGAATACGCCCTCGGGAAGCTGCTCCTCACGCAGAAGCGCACAGTAGAAGCTCTGGAATGGTTGGACAAGGCCGCAGAACAAGGCAATCAGTTTGCACGGTATCGGCTCGGAAAGATTTATCTCACCGGTGAGCCCGTGCCGAAGGATGTGGAAAAGGCTCTTGCGTACCTGACAGCCTCCGCTGATCAGGGAAATCAATTTGCACAGTACACCTTGGGCAAGCTGTATCTCTTAGGGCGGGATGTCCCTCCAGATCGTGAGCAGGCCAAAGAATGGTTGATCCGATCTGCGGTACAGGGCAATGAGTATGCACGATTCTTTCTCGACCGCTTTGACCAGTTCCGGGATCCGTCTGTCATGCTGGCGGCAACCAAGCTGCTCCATCACATGAGCAGGATATTCCAGAACAATTCCGTTCCGCCAGGCAACCCGGCGGGGATCCGCATCGACTCTAAACGCCGCAGACGGCTTATGGAGAAACGTATGGCTATGGGTCACAGGGCGGATGATCACGAGGAGCAGACGCAGTATCAGCAGAGTATGTAAAAAAGGAGAACTCCATGTCAAGCTATATTCATTTCACCGAAGAACAGAAACAGCGCGCCGCCGCAGTGAATCTGGAGGAGTTCCTGCGCTGCCGCGGTGAAAAGCTGCTTTCCTCCGGCAGAGAAAAACGTCTTGCCAGTGACCACAGCGTGACCGTCCGAGGCAACGAATGGTATGACCATGCGGAGGAGCGAGGCGGACATGCCGTCAGCTTTGTGCAGCGGTTCTACGGCCTTAGCTACCCGGACGCAGTGACAATGCTGCTGGGCGGTGAACTGGGGACGGCGTATCCTTCTGCCGGGGAACGTACAGAGGAACCTGCGAAGCCATTTGCACTGCCGCCCCCCAACAAAGATATGCGCAGAGTGTTTGCGTATCTCATCAAGCATCGCGGCATCGCAAGAGATGTGGTGGCGCACTTTGCCAAGGCCGGGCTTCTGTATGAGGATGCCGAATATCACAACGCCGTGTTTGTTGGTACGGATACAGATGGTGTTCCCCGCCACGCCCACAAGCGCAGCGCCAACAGCTACGGAAAAGCCTTCCGCTTGAACGTCGAGGGCAGTGATCCACGATACAGCTTCCATTATGTCGGCACAGACAGAAGTCTGTATGTGTTTGAAGCACCCATCGATATGCTGTCCTTCATCACCCTTTATCCGGAGAACTGGCAGCGGCACAGCTATGTAGCCTGTTGCGGCACATCCATTCAGCCAGTATTGCAGATGTTGGAACAAGTGCCGCAGCTCGACACCGTCCTGCTCTGCCTCGATAACGATGAAGCTGGTAATCAGGCCAGCCGCCGGATGCAGAATCAGTTAGAGGTGCGCTATTCCGTGGAGCGCCTAATCCCGGAAAGCAAAGACTGGAATGACGATCTGACCCTGAGCAGCGAAAACGCTCAGGGCCTTGCTATGAATGAAATGAGGTGAAATGTTGAACGCAAGTATCTGGATCCTGATCGCAGCGGGAGCAGCAATGTTCCTTGTCATCGGTGGGCTGTCCATGATGTCTCATCACTATACCCTTGGCAATATCAAATCCCGCACTGTGGGCGATGGGCAGCACGGCACAGCCCGATGGGCCACCGACAAGGAAATCAGGCAGACCTATGCCCATGTACCCTTCAAGGTCAGAGAGTGGCGCAAAGGACAGAATCTCCCCACGGAGCAGGGATTGATCCTCGGTTGCAAGGGGCAACCACAGGAGCTCGCCGCACTGGTGGACAGCGATGACATCCACTGCCTTATGATCGGCGCCAGCGGTATTGGCAAGACCGCATTTTTCCTGTATCCCAATCTGGAATACGCCTGCGCCTCCGGCATGAGCTGGCTGGCGCTGGACAGCAAGGGCGACCTCGCCCGCAATTACGGCGCCATTGCCAAGAACTGCTATGGGTATCAGAATGTGGCCGTGATCGACCTACGAAATCCCACCCGCTCAGACGGTAACAATCTGCTGACGCTGGTCAACCGGTATATGGACATTGCCCGGAGTGACCCGAACAATCTTGCAGCCCGGGCCAAGGCCGAGAAATACGCCAAAATCCTGTCCAAGACCATCGTCAATCCGGACGGCGATGACAGCAACCGCGGCCAGAACGCTTTCTTCTACGATGCGGCGGAAGGGCTTCTCACCTCGGTCATCCTGATGCTGGCCGAGTTCCTGCCGCCCGATAAAGACCACCCCCAGGAGCGCCGCCATATCGTCTCCGTGTTCAAGCTGGTGCAGGATCTGCTGGAGCCCAGCCGTGTCAAGGGCAAGAGCCACTTCCAGCTCCTGATGGCAAAACTGCCGCCGGATCACAAGGCGAGGTGGTTTGCCGGTGCCGCCCTCAACAGCGCCGAGCAGGCAATGGCCTCCGTCATGTCCACCGTGCTGTCCCGCTTGAATGCCTTTCTGGACAGCGAGCTGGAGCAGATCCTGTGCTTCGACAGCGCCATTGACGCTGAGAAGTTTGCTTCGGAGAAGTCTGCCATCTTCCTGATCCTGCCGGAAGAAGACACAACCAAGAACTTCATGGCCGGTCTCATGATCCAGAACCTGAGCCGGGAGCTGTTCGCTGTGGCCGATGAGAACGGCGGCAAGCTGAAAAACCGGGTGGTGCTTTTCTGTGACGAATTCGGCACCATGCCCCCGTTTGATATACTGCCCCTTTTCTCCGCTGGACGCTCTCGCCGGTTAACGCTCGTGCCGATCATCCAGTCCTTAGCGCAGCTCGAAAAAAACTACGGGAAAGAGGGCTGCGAGATCATTCAGGACAACTGCCAGGACACCATCTTCGGCGGCTTTGCACCCAACAGCCAGACCGCCGAAGTGCTGTCCAAAGCCCTGGGCAGCCGCACCGTCCTCTCCGGCTCGGTGAGCCGTGGCAAGAACGATCCCAGCCAGAGCCTGCAGATGATGGAGCGCGCCCTGCTGACGCCGACGAGCTGAAATCCATTCCCAAGGGCAGCTTTATCGTCATGAAAACTGGCACCCATCCCATGCGGACCCGGCTCCAACTCTTCTTAAACTGGGGCATTACCTTCGGGGAGCCGTATGTGGTGCCGGAGAGAGCCAACCGAGCGGTGGCCTATGCCAACCGGGTGGATGTGGAGCGAAATCTCCCGCAGCTCAGCGAGCCGGAGGAGATGGACGAAAGCTGCGGCTATGCGGTATCCAGCCGGGGCGGCATCGCCCATGCTCCGGCTCAGGAGAGGGCTGTAAAAAGAGGAAAGCAAATGAAGACATTCGGAGAGGAGGAACGATGAGCTACTTCGGAACAATTTACGCCGACACCGAACTTCCCTCCAGAGCGAAGGCGGTCTATATGTACCTGCGGGACCGCTCGGATGCCGAGGGAAAGTGCTGGCCGGGCATCAAGACCATTGCCTCGGATATGAAGCTGTCCCGCTCTACGGTCAAGCGGGCACTTCTCGATCTGGAGCGGCACGGATATCTGAAAAAGGCTTCCCGCCAAAGAGCAAACGGGAGCAGCACCTCCAATCTTTATACCGTGAAATAAAAGAGCGAGTGGTTTGTACCACAATGCAGTACAAACCACTCGCTGTATCAATAATAATTTCAAGATCTTCCGCCAAGGGAGAACTGCGCCCATACGGTGGACCAAGGGGCGGTTCATTGTGGACCACCCAGAAGGACTCACTCTAACAGAGATTTAGATCAGAGAATCCATGTGAAAGAAAATGGCGGTAGAATTACGGTTCATCGACATCCAGGCAGTATCCGACTTCCCGCACGGAGCGAATGTAGAACGGGGCATCTGGATTAGCCCGATACAGCTTCTCGCGCAGGTTGCAGATATGAAAACCTATCGTATTGTTTTCGTTTCCTGTAGTGAAATCGCCCCAGACCTGTTCGTAAATCTGTGCGTAGGTCAGCACACGGCCTTTGTTGGCGGCCAGCAGCAGGAGAATCCGATATTCTTTTGTGGTAAGCTGAATCTCCTGGCGATCCCGAAACACCTTTCGTTTGCTTGGAAAAATCTCAAGACCGGGGAGCGATACCATCGGTTCCTCGTCGACCTCGATTTTTTCTATCTCAGGATGGTTTTTGAGGATAGACAGGATCTGCTCCAAAACTTCCGTATCTCTTTCGCACAGCTCCAAAATCATGACTCGTCCGATGATATCACCGCTTTCTCACTCAGTTTACGAGCTGCTTTCAGTCGCTCAAAGGTTTCCTTGCTGATTACATGCTCAATCCGGCAGGCATCGGACTCCGCAGTTTTAGGATCAACGCCAGCGTCTATAAGCTGCTTCGTAAAGAAACGGTGCTTTTCATAAATCTGCTCGGCAAGCTGCAAGCCCTGTTCTGTTAGGGAGAGTGTGCCGTTTGCCGTTTTCATGATATGGCCGGATTTGGACAATTCCTTGACCGCCCGGCTTACCGAAGGCTTTTTCACTCCCAACTGATCTGCCACATCCACACATCGGACATAGCCTTTTCGTTTCTGGAGCATAAAAACAGCCTCCAAATAATCTTCCATAGCCGATGATAAGGCCATTGGCACACCTCCTTTTCAGAACACCTTTTCTTGGTATTTGCAGCCGTTATTTTGCCTTTACATTAGCGATTTCAATGAACAACTGGTCGCTGCCAAAGCTGAACGAATCAATCTTCTCACTATTAAATGCGGCATATTGATGAGCCGATGTAAAAGGAACTAATACAGCCTGATCTGCCGCAAAGGTAAGCACTTGGTTATAGATTTCCTGCACACGGTCCAAATCAGCGGTGCTGTCCAGCTCTTTAATGGTGTCCGTGCCATTTTCCATAGTAAGGGCAACCTGCCACAAAATCGGGTCGGACATCATTTCCGGGTTCATATTCGTCATGGTGAGGAACGGGTCATAGTAACCGCCGTAGGTTGTGTGGAGCGAGAAATCAAAATCGGTAGAAACCTGCGTAAACCACGTCATATTATCCGAACCGCGAGGCGTTACTTCAAACCCTACTTCACCCAATTCCTGAGCAATTACAAGCGCCGCATCGTCCATTGTTCCCTGATTGGTGATATAATCCAGCGTAACACTCAATTTTGCGCCATCTTTTTCGCGGATGCCATCGCCATCACTGTCTACCCAACCGGCGCTTTCCAGCAATTCTTTTGCTTTATCTGCATTGTAGCTGTATGTAGTGGCTTCTACATCGCAATACGGTAGAGAGGTATCCAGCAACTGTTCCGAAGCTGTTTCAAGACCGGAGAATACACTGTCGCTGATCGTTTCCTTATCAATCGCATAGGCCACCGCCTGCCGGACAGCGGCATCGTTAAACGGAGCCTCCTGTGTATTGAAGCCGATAAAACGGCTGTTGGAAATGCTGTCATCCAATACGGTGCCAATTCCATCCGCAGAGGAAAGTTCGGTATAACCAGCAAAGCTCAAACGGGATGTACCCGCCAGCAGATCCACTTCGCCATTGCGCAGCGCGAGAATCGCGGCATCTGGGTCTGCGATTACCTTTACGGTAAATTCGTCCACATCAGGCTTTTCACCCCAATAGTTAGGATTGCGGACGAAAGTATAAGAGGTTCCGTCGCCATCCCCGGCATACATATAAGGGCCGGTTCCCATTGTCTGGGTCATCAATTCTTCTTTGGTCGTCAAATCTTCATTGAACGCATTGGGCGACACGATTCCCATTGGGTTGCACATGGCAAGGTCGTTCAAAACACCATAATAAGGAGTGGTAAGGTGAATTGCCACGGTATGTTCGTCCACCACTTCAATCGACTCCGTGAGTGTTCCAATCTTACCAAAGGATGCAATATATGCTCCCAAATTGGAGAATGCCGCCTCTAAGCTGGTTTTTACTGCTTCCGCATTGAGGTCAGCACCGTCCGAAAACTTTACGCCTTCTTTCAGGTGGAAAGTATAGGTCAGTCCATCATCACTGATGTCCCACGTTTCGGCCAACCCTGCCTTAAATTCACCGCCTTCCCGAACAACGAGCGTATCATAGCAGTTACGGGCATAGTAGGTGAATCCGTAAGTACCGTTGGAAGTGGCGGGAGACATCGCCGGATAGAAGCCGGTGGAAAAATCCCAGCTTTCTGTTGTTGAGATGCTTACCGGAGTAGTATCAGAACCGGAAGTATCGGGTGCCTCACTGTTGCAGGCGCAAAGGCCGAGCGCCATAACGCCAGCCATCATCAGCGCAGCAAATGACTTTAGTTTCATAAAATAAACCGTCCTTTCGTTTTTTTGTATATATCACACCCTAAAGGGTGCATATACCTGTTTCAAATCAAGTGGGAGGCCTGTAAAAGCTGTTTGGTATAGGAATTTTTGAATACATCCAGATTCCCATTCCACCGGCAGCTTTCAATCAGTTCCCCGTTTTGCATCACATGAATTTCGTCCGCGAGATAAAGCGCCGCGTCGATCTCATGGGTAATGAAAAGATAACTGCATTGTTCTTCCTCCTGAACTTTTTTTAGCAATTCCAAAATACTTTTGCGCAGAATGACATCCAAACCGCTGATGGATTCGTCAAAGACGATATAGCGCGGGGAAACAGCCAGAGCACGGGCAATCCCTACGCGCTTTTGCTGCCCGCCGGATAATTCTCCCGTTTTCTTGTTCGCTGTTTCTTTCGGCAGCCCCATACGGTCAAGCAATTCATAAACTCTGGCCTGCTCTTTATCCTTCGACAAGTCCAGCAGATTTCGGATTGGTTCGGCAATCGCCTGATAAACCGTAAAATGGGGGTCAAGGGCGCTTTTTCCGTCCTGCAATACCAGTTGGATTGCTTTTGCTGTTTCTTTCCGATTCCTTTTCCCTTTGCGGGAAATCGGTTTTCCGTCCAGCAGGATTTGACCGGACGAAGGGGATTCCAGCCCCAAAATCAACCGAGATAGGGTACTTTTCCCGCAGCCGCTTTCTCCCACCAAAGCATAGATACAGTGATCTTCCATAGACAGACTCACATCGGAAACCGCGTCAAACAGCAGCTTATCTTCGCCTCTATACTGTTTGCTTACATTTTTCACCTCCAGCATGTACTCACCCCCATCCCAAGTGGATTGCTTCAATCAGTTCCTTGGTATAATCAGCTATTGGATTCTGTAAGACCTCTTGGGCGCAGCCTTGTTCTACCATCTGTCCTTCTTTCAAAATCAGTACATGGCCACCGACATGCCGTGCAACATCAAAGTCATGGGTGACTAAAAGCAGTGCGCAGCCCTGCTCCTGTAGATGCAAAAATTGCTCAACTGCTTTGTCCCTGTGAATCGCGTCTAAAGCGGTAGTCGGTTCATCGGCAATCACCAGCTTTGCGTTACCGGCAATCGCAAGGGCAATGAGGCAGCGCTGGAGCATACCACCCGAAAGCTGATACGGCCTGCTGCTTAAAATCCTTTTGGTGTCTGTAAGCCCTGCCCGAGACAGCGCCTGTTCATAAAGAGACAAGGCTTCCTTTTTCTTCAAATCTTGATGCAGGTTAAGAAATTCGGCCATTTGAGCACCAATTTTTCTGGAAGGGTCGAGCGCCGTCATCGGATTTTGCGGGATAAAAGCGATTTTATTGCCGTAGTACAGCGCCCGTTCTTTTTCCTTTAGCTGTAAAAGCGATCTGTTATCAAAAAAGATTTCGCCATTCACTTGGAAGGCGCTGCTGTTAAGCAGCCCCAAAATTGCCCGGCAGGTCATCGTTTTTCCGCTTCCTGATTGGCCTAAAAGGATAACTGCACCCGCTTCCTCCAACGAAAAACTGATGTCCTTCACCAAATCCTGATATGGATTTTTAAGCGCAATGCTAAGATGTTCTACCTGTAACAGCTTTTTGCTCATAGCACATCCTCCTGCGGCTGAAGAATGTCCCTAAGCGCCTCGCCAAACAGATTGAAGCCTGCGGCGGCAATGAAAATGCAGATACCGGGGTAAATGAGCAGTTCCGGGTGGGAATACAACGCCACCTGCGCTTCCTCCAGCATTGCGCCCCATTCAGCCGTTCCGCTGGGCAGACCAAGGCCGAGAAACGAAAAGCTGGAAACCGTGAGGATGGCCGAAGCTACGCCCGTTGAAAAATACACCAAAAACTGCGGAAGGATATTGGGAATTAAATGGTGAACAATAAGCTGCCACATTCCACAGCCGGACACCCTCGCGGCGACAATGTAATCCCGCCCAAGTTCCGTTTTGGCATAGGTGCGAATAAGCTGCATAAACCGCGCCCACATGGAGATGACAACCGCCCAAATAATATTTTGCAGGCCATTTCCCAAAACGCCGATAATCGCCACTGCGATAATGAGCGTGGGGAAAGCGATAAATACCTGGCTGATTCCTGTCACAACACGGTCAAACCAGCCGCCGATACACGCTGTCATCATTCCAAGGATTAAACCAATCCCTCCCAACAGAATCAAAATGGGAAGCGCCAGCCCAAGGGATGCTCTTGCACCATAAAGCAAGCGGGATAATTCACACCGCCCAAGCTGATCGGTTCCAAGGGGATAATCGGCGCTCGGCGCTTGATATTTCATCAGTGGATTCACCTCGTCCGGCGCATGGGGAGCCAAAAGCGGTGCGAGAATTGCAACGGCGCAGATCAGCACAATCAGGCCAAGCCCGATGACCGCCTGCGGATTTCTCCATATTTTACGCAGCATCGCTTTCCTCCTTTCTCCACGGGCATAGCAAGTGGTTGAGTATTTCGCCAAACAGTTCGGCCAGAAGATACAGCGCGGCGATAATCAGCATACAAGCGCCAATCGCGTTGGCATCAGCAGCCATAATACAGTTCATCAGGTAGTTGCCCACACCTTTGATAGAAAAGACCTTTTCCACTACGGCGCTTCCAGCAATCAGATAGCTTACATACTGGCAGAACAGGGTGATGACGGGCGGCAGGGCATTGCGGAATACCTTCTTCCAGAGGATCCTGTTTACCGTCATCCCGTTGGCACGGGCAAAGCTCACATAATCACGGTGCATTTCTTCCAGCAGTGAAGCGCGAAATACCCGTACAGTCGAGCAAATCACAGGAAAAGATAAGGTAATGGATGGCAATATCAATCCCATAATCCCCGATGCAGGCGTTACGCTGAAAATCGGGATTTCCACAGCGAAGCCAATCAACAGCAAAAAACCGAGCCAGAACGGAGGAACACAAATTCCAAACAGCGAAACAATCCGCATGATATGGTCCGTCAGCTTGTTCTTTTTGGCCGCGCATAAAACGCCAAGCAGAATTGAAAACACGATAATTTCGGCTAACGACAGAAAAACTAATTGCAGCGTTTGCGGGAAGTAGGCTGCCAAATCCGCAGCCACCTCGTTTGTTGAAAAAATAGATTCCCCAAAGTCGCCGCGAAAGACACCGCCGATCCAGTTCAAATACCGAATCGGAAGCGGCTGATCCAAACCAAGTTCCGCGCGTACCTGTTCAATCACTTCCGGTGTAGGAGAGAGATTTCCACGGCGCACAAGATAAGTGGCTGGGTCTGTACTGGATAATGCAGTCAGGATAAAGCACAGGATGCTTACGCCAAAGAGCAGAACCAGCAGCCGCACGATTCGTTTTATCCAATGAGATTTCACCGTTTCCCTCCTTTCCGGTTAATCAAAGCTAACCATTGTGTCGAAGTAACTGCGGCAGGCGGCATATCGCCCGCCGCAGTGCATAAATTACTGTGCAAGTTTCCAGTTCCGCGCTTTCTGCCGGATATTCCAGAATTTTTGATAGATTCCTTTTTGTTGTATCAGTTCAGCGTGAACGCCTTTTTCTACAATTTTTCCGTTATCCACCACCAAAATCTGATCGGCATCCCGAATCGTGGACAGCCGGTGTGCAATGACAATCAGCGTCTTATTTTTTACCAAAGCGCTGATGGCCTGTTGCAAATGCACCTCGTTTTCCGGGTCAACGCTGGCGGTTGCCTCGTCAAGCAGGATAATCGGCGCGTCCTTGAGCATGGCGCGGGCGATGGAGATCCGCTGCTTTTCTCCACCGGACAGGGTGGAGCCGCCTTCGCCAATTACCGTGTCATATCCTTGTGGCAGAGCAGAGATAAAATCGTGGCAGCAGGCTTTCTTTGCCGCTTCTACCACTTGCTCATGGGTTGCGTCCGGGCAGCCAAACTTAATATTGTTCTCAATAGTATCGTGGAACAGATACACATTTTGAAATACCATGCTCATATTCTTCAAGAGGCTGTCACAGGTAAACTCTTTGACATCGTGGCCGCCTATGGTAATGCTGCCTTCCTGCACATCCCAAAACCGGGCGATCAGCCTTGTAATGGTGGTTTTGCCGCCTCCAGAGGGACCGACAATCGCAGTCATGCTGCCCTGTGGAATGGAAAAACTCACATCCTTCAAAATTGGATTGCCATTCTCATAAGCAAAGGACACATGCTCGAAGCCAATGTCAAAGGAATCCAAAGGGATGTCCCTACCGTTTTCATCAATTTTTTTTGCCTGTTTGATACGCTCTACCCGGTCAAGGGCAGCGTCCATTGTCCGAATCATTGTCGTCATCTGGCCCATAACCTCAATCGGATTGAAGATGGTAAAGGAAGCGATCAGAATAACGGCGAGATTAGCGAAAGACAGGTCGCCGCCAACAGCGAGGATTCCCGCGCACAGCATAATCATGCAGGCCGAAATACGGAACACCATCGAATAGGTCATATTGAGCGGGGTAAATACACGCTCCACCCCATAAGAGGCAGCCGCATTGCTCTCATAGGCATCTTCAATATCGCTCAGATTTTTGTCGCACATATTGAAGGATTTTACAACGGAAATACCTTGCACGTATTCCAATGTGGCCGCAACTGCTTCGGATTGGATTTTCTGCCGCTTTGCAGAGAGCGCCTTTCCTTTTTTCTGCATGTGGCTGTAGATTGGGAAGGAAAGAAGGATGCCTGCCACGAAAATCAAACCGATACGCCAGTCAAAGGCTAAAATACAACCCGCCATGACAATCATACTCAAAACGCCGGTTGTAACCTTATCAAGAATGTGCATAGAGTAGTTCTCGAGAAAGTTCAAATCCGTTGTAACAGTCGCCGTAATGTCTCCGACACTGTTATCATGGAAAAAGCCCATCGGCACATTCCGCAGCCGGTCGCCCAATGCAATCCGTTCTCTGGCTACAAACTCAAAGCCTGCCGTACTTTGCAGCCGGTAAACCAGATATTTGAAAATCATGCGCAGGATTAAACCTCCTGCAATCAAGCCGATAACAATACCCCATGTTTGTCCTGTAATCGGTTGACCGTTCTGCAATTCTATCAGGACAAGAAAGACGGCGGCGATTGGCAGCAGGCCGAACATGGATTCCAGAAAGCCACAGATAAAGCTGCCCCAAATCCGTTTCGATAAGTTTCCGCTTAAACGCAGTACGCGCCGGATGATTTTCAGCATAATTCACTCACCTCCT
>ENA-OPRX01000976-OPRX01000976.1-human-gut-metagenome-genome-assembly--contig:-NODE-976-length-16156-cov-3.009378_pt1 | contig 16156 bp, 16 predicted proteins | sample MGYA00241450_ERZ501892 | MGnify/ENA primary metagenome ERZ501892 (study PRJEB25962, sample SAMEA2042223) | human gut metagenome | biome: human gut; feature: human-associated habitat; material: faeces...
GCGAATCGCAGCGGGAACGTCGCTCAGGCGGCTCTTCATCAGCACCACATCTGCCGCATCTATGGCAACGTCCGTGCCTGCGCCTATGGCAATGCCGATATCCGCACGGGTAAGAGCGGGAGCGTCGTTTATTCCGTCACCAACCATAGCGACCTTGCCCTCGTTCATCAGCTTTCTGATAACGCTTTCCTTGCCGTCGGGAAGCACGCCTGCGATTACCTCGTCAACGCCTGCCTGTCTGCCGATAGCGGCAGCGGTCTTTTCATTGTCGCCCGTGAGCATTACCACACGGACGCCCATATTTTTAAGCTCTCTTACCGCCTGAGGGCTGTCCTCCTTGATAACGTCCGCCACGGCTATAACGCCTGCAAAAGCGCCGTCACAGGTGAACATAAGGGGAGTTTTGCCCTCCTCCGCAAGAGCTTCGGACTTTTTCTTCATTTCCTCGGAAATATCCGCCTGAGAGCTTATGAACTTCACGCTTCCGCCCAGAAGCTTTTTTCCGCCCGATACTGCGGAAAGTCCGTTGCCTGCAAGGGCTGTGAAGTTCTCGGTGCTGTCGGGAATGATATTTCTCTCTGTGCCAAGGTCGATGACCGCCTTTGCCAGAGGGTGCTCGCTGTTCTTTTCAAGGGTGCAGGCAAGCTTTAAGAGAGATGATTCGTCATAGCCCTCGGCGGGGATAATATCCGTTACCTTAGGCTCGCCCATGGTGATAGTACCTGTTTTATCAAGGGCACAAACAGTTACCTTTCCTGTCTGCTCCAGAGAAGCGGCAGTCTTGAAAAGTATGCCGTTCTTTGCGCCCATTCCACTGCCCACCATGATAGCAACGGGAGTTGCCAGACCCAGCGCACAGGGGCAGCTGATCACCAGCACGGAAATACCCCTTGCCAGTGCAAAGCCTACTGTCTGACCCGCCAGCAGCCAGACCAGAGTAGTTACTGCTGCAATGGAAATAACCACAGGAACGAAAATTCCCGAGACCTTGTCCGCAGCCTTTGCGATAGGCGCTTTTGTGGCAGCGGCATCGCTTACCATTTTGATTATCTGTGAAAGGGCAGTGTCCTCGCCGACCTTTACGGCATGACACTTGATAAAGCCCGACTGGTTTACTGTTGCGGCAGATACGCTGTCGCCAGCTTCCTTATCCGCAGGAACGCTCTCGCCTGTGAGCGCAGACTCGTTCACAGCACTTCTTCCCTCAATAACAACGCCGTCCGCAGGAATGCTCTCGCCGGGGCGCACAAGGAAAATATCGCCGATGACTATCTGTTCTGCGGGAACGGTAACTTCCTTGCCGTCACGCTCAAGGGTAGCAGTCTTGGGAGCAAGCTTCATCAGACTTTTCAGTGCATCGGTGGTCTTGCCCTTTGAACGGGCTTCAAGCATTTTTCCGAGAGTGATAAGTGTAAGTATCATGGCAGCCGATTCAAAATAGAACTCGTCCATGTACTTCATCACAGCCTCATGGTTGCCTCTCATCACCGCATCTGTCATGGCAAACAGCGCATATGTGCTGTAGATAAATGCAGCCGATGAACCCAGAGCCACCAGAGTATCCATATTGGGAGCACGGTGGATAAGTCCCTTGAAGCCGCTTATAAAGAATTTCTGGTTAATGACCATTATAATAATGGTGAGCAGCATCTGGATAAGACCCATGGCAACGTGGTTATCCTCTATCACCGCAGGAAGAGGCCAGCCCCACATCATATGACCCATGGAGAAATACATAAGTATCACAAGGAAAACCAGTGATACTATAAGGCGCTTTTTCAGCACGGGCGTAGCCTTGTCCGCCAGAGCGTCATCGGAGGGGGCTCTGCTTTTTTCCGCACCCTTTACGGAAGCGCCGTAGCCTGCCGCCTCCACCGCAGCGATTATCTTTTCGGGAGAAGCGCTGCCCTCAACTCCCATTGAATTTGTAAGCAGGCTCACCGAGCAGGAGGTAACGCCCTCAACTGCCGATACAGCCTTTTCCACACGGGTGCTGCACGCCGCACAGCTCATACCCGTAACATTGTACTGTTCCATACTTTTCCTTTCTTTCAGATAGATTTCCCATACCGACTTATTTCATCAGCTTTTGCAGGGTACAGACAAGCTCGTCTATTACCTCGTCCTTGCCGTCACGTATATCCTGCGCCACACAGGTGCGGATATGCTCCGCCAGAAGCTCCTTATTAAATGAGTTGACAGCGGCGCTCACCGCAGCAGACTGCACCAGTATATCAACACAGTAAGCGTTGCGCTCCACCATGCCCTTTATGCCTCTTATCTGCCCTTCGATACGGTTAAGGCGGTTTATAAGTCTCTTGTATTCATCATCTGAGCGCTCCTTTGTCTTATGACAGCAGCATTTTTCTTCACTCATATTATCACCTCGTAATGGTGTGCTGTTCAACATTTCGTTTTTGTTACCTCACACTTACAGGAATAGTATATACCCCCATGGGGTATTCTTCAAGAGTATATCTCAAACAAAATTATTATTTTAAATGAACATATGATACAATATAGTCTCACTGCACTGTTTTTAACTGCCATTTTAAGTAAAATTAGTAAATGTTTCCTTGGCGGTGTATTATTATTCATTATTTGCTGTGGAAATTTATATATATTTGTGATATAATAAACTTTAATTGGATTTTGCACAGACATTACTTTAAAATATGGAGGATGATTTCGTTGATAAGCGGCAAAATGCTAAAAGACGCACTTATTTCAGCTGCCCTTACCCTTTCCGATATGAAAAAACAGGTGGACGAGCTTAACGTATATCCCGTTCCCGACGGAGACACAGGAACAAATATGTCTCTTACACTTACAAATGCCATGAACGCTCTCCAGAACCTGGACGATGGGGCTGCTGTTTCTGAGGTGGCTTCCGTTGCCGCTTCCGCAATGCTTAGAGGCGCAAGAGGAAACTCGGGCGTTATCACCTCTCTGCTTTTCAGAGGCTTCTCAAAGGGTCTTGCGGATAAAAAAGAAGCTGACTGCGATGATATGGCAAACGCCCTTGAAATCGGCGTTGACGCAGCTTACAAGGCTGTTATGAAGCCCGCAGAGGGCACTATCCTCACCGTTGCAAGAGTCAGCGCAGAAAAGGCAAGGGAATCCTCCTTTATCACAAACGACCCTCTGGTACAGTGGTCGGACGTGTGTGCTGCCGCAAGGGATGCTCTGGATAAAACTCCCGAGCAGCTCCCAATACTTAAAAAAGCCGGCGTTGTTGACGCAGGCGGAAAGGGTCTCGTTATCATCTTTGAAGAGATGTTCCGTGCCTTTAAGGGCGAGCCAAGAACCGTTGTAAACCAGCCCAAGATAATCTCCGACAGCAAGATGTCCTTCACCGTTCAGGACGATGAGACACAGGAGATAACCTTCGGCTACTGTACCGAGTTTATTGTAAACGTCACCGATTTCAAGAAAAAGCCTGCGGACCTGAGAAAATATCTGGAATCCATCGGCGACTGCGTTGTTGTAGTCGATGATGAGGACATCATAAAGGTACACGTTCACACCGACCACCCCGGTCAGGCTATAGAGAGAGGTCTTACCTACGGCGCTCTCTGCAATATGAAGATAGACAATATGCGTCTCCAGCGTGAAAAGAAGGCTGCCGCAAAGAAAAAGCTCAACGAAAAGCCCGTTCCCGCAAAGCCCGAAAAGCGTTTTGGCTTTGTTGCCGTGGCAAACGGAAGCGGCGTTGAGTCCATGTTCACCGACCTTGGTGCGGACTGCATCGTCAAGGGAGGACAGACCATGAACCCCTCTGCGGACGATATCCTCCGTGCGGTATATTCCGTTCCCGCCGAGATCGTGTTCATTCTCCCCAACAACAAAAACATCATCATGGCAGCGGAGCAGGCTATGAAGCTCTCCGAAAAGACAATGTGCGTCCTCAGGACCACATCTGTTCCCCAGGGAATGTCCGCAATGATGAGCTTTGACCCCGATTCCGATTTCGATACCAACAGAATGAATATGTCTCTGGCAGCGGAAAAGGTGCAGTCGGGTCTTATAACCTTTGCAGCCCGTGATTCAAGCTTCAGCGGTCACGAGATAAAGTCAGGCGATATCCTTGCCCTTGAAAACGGCAGGCTCTCATTTATCGACCGTGATGTTACCAGAGCCGCTTACAAGCTCACAAGAAAGCTTGTGAAGAACCTTAAGGGCAGCGCAGGATATGTTACCGTGCTTTACGGCTCGGACGTTTCCGACGATAAGGCAAGCGAGCTTGAAAATATCATGAAGAGCAAGCTCAGCAGCCTTGACATAAACTTTGTAAAGGGCGGTCAGCCCGTATATTACTACATTATCTCAGTGGAGTCAGAGTGATGAAAAAGATCACCGTTATTACGGGACACTACGGCAGCGGCAAATCCACATTTGCCGCAAACTATGCAATAAAATGCGCAGAACAGGGCGAGCAGGTCACTGTGGTGGATATGGATACTGTAAATCCATATTACCGCACTGCCGACCTGGGCGAGCTTTTTGCCCGGAAGGGCGTAAAGCTCTGCGCACCAATGTATGCGGGAACGAACCTTGACGTTCCCATACTCAATTTTGATATTCCCGCAATTTACGCAGAAGGCAGAAAGCTTGTTATAGATATGGGCGGCGATGACGCAGGCACATATCCTTTAGGCAAGTTCAGAAGCTTTCTGGAAGCTAATAAGGAGGAAACGGAAATTCTCTACGTGGTGAATTTCTGCCGATACCTTACCCGCACTCCCGAAGAAGCTGAGGAGATACTCCGTGAGATAGAAGCTGCCTGCGGTCTTAAAGCGACCGCCATGGTCAACAACTCAAACCTTGGTTTTGAGACTGACAGTGATGTTATCGCTGCGGGAATAAAGCAGGCTGAAATGATATCAAAACAGGCAGAGCTTCCCATCTTCTGCCACACCGTTCCCGTTCTTGAAAACAGAACAGTGAGCGCCGAAAGCATCGCCGACATTTTTCCTGTGGAAATTTACATCAAAAACGTGTGGAACTGACAAAGTCTCCGCAAAATCATATGAAAGGAAGTCAATATCTATGGCGAAAATGACCGTCAATACTGACAGATGCAAGGGCTGTTCCCTGTGCGTATCCGTCTGTCCCAAGAAAATCATCACGATACGCAAGGATATAAGAACACCCAAGGGCTACTGCCCCGCAGAATGCACTGACCAGACCAAGTGTACAGGCTGCGCAATGTGCTATACCATGTGCCCCGACTGCGCTATAACAGTCGAGAGATAATTTTCGGAAAGGACTGAACCACATTGGCAAATGAAAGAATGCTTATGAAGGGCAACGAAGCCCTTGCAGAGGCTGCCGTCCGTGCAGGCTGCAAATGCTACTTCGGTTACCCTATCACCCCTCAGACTGAGATCGCTGCTTATATGTCAAAGCGTATGCCCAAGTGCGGCGGCGTGTTCTTACAGGCAGAGAGCGAGATCGCTGCTATAAATATGGTCTATGGCGCAGCCGCAACAGGCGTGCGTGCTATGACCTCTTCATCTTCCCCCGGAATTTCCCTTAAATCAGAGGGTATCTCCTATGCCGCAGGCTGCGACCTTCCCTGCGTCATCGTAAACGTTCAGAGAGGCGGCCCCGGTCTCGGCGGTATCCAGCCCGCACAGTCCGACTATTATCTTGCAACCAAGGCAGGCGGCCACGGCGACTTCTTCATTCCCGTATATGCTCCCTGCTCCGTTCAGGAAATGGCTACATATGCCGTAAAGGCTTTCGATATGGCCGATAAGTTCCGCACCCCCGTAATGATCCTTTCCGATGGTCTTCTCGGTCAGATGATGGAACCCGTTGAGTTCCCCGACATCACCGACAATGAGCCAGCAAAGGACTGGGCTTGCGTAGGCCACGGCAACAAGAGGCATCACAACATCATCAATTCCCTTTACCTCAAGCCCGAAGAGCTTGAAGAGTCCAACAGACAGCGTTTCAAGAAGTACGATATCGAAAAGCAGGAGCTTCCCGAGGTTGAAAACTATCTCACCGAGGACGCTGACATTATCGTAACAGGCTACGGCGCTTCCGCAAGAATCGTCCGCTCCGCTGTCAATGCCGCAAGAGCAGAGGGCATCAAGGCAGGTATGATAAGACCTATCACCCTTTGGCCCTTCCCCGAAAAGGCTTATGCCGACACCGTTGAGACCGCCAAGGCTTACCTTGTTGTTGAGCTTTCGATGGGTCAGATGGTCGATGACGTAAGACTTGCCACAAGCTGCCGCAGACCCGTCCGCTTCTTCGGAAGAACAGGCGGAGTTATCCACACTCCCGCCGAGATCCTTGCTCAGATAAAGCTTATCGCTAAGGAGGAACTGAAATAATGGCTATATATCAGAAGCCTCACGCTCTTGAGGATATCAGTATGCACTTCTGCCCCGGCTGTACCCACGGTATCGTTCACAGACTGGTTGCCGAGGTAATAGATGAAATGGGCATTGAGGGCGACACTATCGGAATCTGCCCCGTAGGATGTTCCGTTGTTTCCTACGATTATTTTGCCTGCGATATGATCGAAGCAGCTCACGGACGTGCTCCCGCAGTTGCAACAGGCGTAAAGCGTTCAAGACCCGACAAGTTCGTATTCACATATCAGGGTGACGGCGACCTTGCCGCTATCGGAACCTGCGAAACAGTTCACGCAGCTACCAGAGGCGAAAACATCACCATAATCTTTATCAACAACACCATTTACGGCATGACAGGCGGTCAGATGGCTCCCACCACGCTTCCCGGTCAGGTAACACAGACCACTCCTTTCGGCAGAGACCCCAAGGTTGCAGGATACCCCGTAATGGTATGCGAAATGCTTTCTCAGCTCACAGGCACAGCCTATGCGGAAAGAGTTTCCGTTGACTCCCCCGCTCACATCAATGCAGCCAAAAAGGCGATCCGCAAGGGCTTTGAGGTGCAGAAGAACAAGCAGGGCTTCTCCATCATCGAGGTGCTTTCCACCTGTCCCACCAACTGGGGCATGACTCCTTTGGAGGCAATGGAAAGAGTAAGAACGGAAATGATACCCTACTATCCTCTCGGTGTTTACAAGGATATCACCGCTGAAAACAAGTGAGAAAGGAGCAGATAATATGACCAGTGAAATTCAGCTTGCGGGCTTTGGCGGACAGGGTATCCTGTTTGCGGGAAAAGTCCTTGCATACTGCGGAATGCTCGCCGACAGAGAGGTTTCATGGCTTCCCTGCTACGGCCCCGAAATGAGAGGCGGAACCTGCAACTGCTCCGTATGTCTCTCCGACGAGCCTATCGGCTCTCCCGTTGTAAACGAACCCGATCTTCTTATCGCAATGAACGAGCCTTCATACACCAAGTTCATCGGTGCGGTAAAGGCAGGCGGATACGCATTTGTTGACAGCACTCTGGTTGACTCGGCAAATGTCCGCAGCGATATCCACGAATTCAGAGTTCCCGCTACAAGACTTGCAGACGAAAACGAGCTTAAAGGCGGAGCAAACATCATTCTTATCGGCAAGCTCATCAAGGAGTCGGGAGTTATCTCCATGGACGATATTGAGGCTGCTATAAGAAAGATAGTTCCCCCGAAAAAGGCTCAGCTTATCGAAAATAACCTGAAGGCTATCCAGATAGGCTACAACTACAGCGAATAAATATGGACTTGATTCCTGCCGCCGGGTAGGTCATGCGCCGCAGCCTGTGTCATAAGGCCATTGAAGACACAGGTTACGGCGCTTTTTTATATAATAAAAAAGGAGTATGAAGAAACACGATGAATAATCAGACAAGATCATTTGCAAAATACGCCTCTCTCAGCGTTATAGGAATGATAGGGCTTTCCTGCTATATCCTTGCGGACACATTTTTCGTGGCGCAGGGACTTGGCACAAACGGACTTGCCGCCCTTAACCTTGCAATTCCTGTTTACAGTGTCATCAACGGAACGGGCATGATGACAGGCATGGGAGCCGCCACTTGCTACTCCATAATGCGCAGCCGTGGGGACGAAAAGGCTGACAAGGTGTTCACAAACGCCCTTTTCATCGCAGCATTCTTCACGCTCATATTCGAGATATGCGGCATATTTTTCTCAGGCAGTATATCAAGACTGCTGGGCGCAGAGGGCGATACCTATGAAATGTGCCGTGTCTATCTCAGAACGCTGCTCATATTCTCCCCATTTTTCCTGCTCAATAACATTTCCATATGCTTTCTCAGAAACGACAATGCCCCTCATCGCTCAATGGCAGGAATGCTTGCAGGAAGCTTTTCAAACATCGTGCTGGATTACATCTTTATCTTTCCGTTTAAAATGGGAATGTTCGGCGCAGTCCTGGCAACCTGCTTTGCACCCATTATCAGCCTTGGGGTAATGTCAGGCTTTTACCTAAAAAAGCGCAACACATTCCACCTTACAAAAACTGCCCCCGATATGAAGCTCATCTCCCGAATAGCCGCAACAGGCGTTCCCGCTCTTGTTACGGAGCTGTCCTCGGGCATAGTTATTATTGTGTTCAATATGATAATAATGTCGCTGGCTGGAAATGTGGGCGTAGCAGCCTATGGCATCGCAGCAAATATATTTATCGTGGTAGTGTCCATATACAACGGCATTGCTCAGGGAATGCAGCCGCTGGCAAGCAAATCATCGGGCGAAGGCGACAGCGCAGCTTCACACAGCTATCTCAGGCTGGCGCTTATCTCGGGCGCTGTGGTGTCTGTTATGGTATATATCTGCATTTTCTTTTTTGCTGACCCCATTGCAGGCATTTTCAACAGCGAAAAAGACCCCGCATTGCAGGAAATTGCAATACAGGGTCTTAAACTTTATTTTATCGGCTGCTTTTTTGCAGGCTTCAACGTTATAAAAGCAGCGTATCTTTCAGCCTTTTGTTAGTGTCCATCAAGCCTTTCACGCCGCAAACCTTATATCCATATTGAGAGGCTTTGCGGTGATAATTCCCGCCGCTCTGGCAATGTCGGCACTGTGGGGAGTTGACGGACTGTGGCTCTCCTTTGCGGCAAGCGAGTTCATCGTCTCCATAGTGAGCCTTTGCATCAATCCAGACCGAACTCGGAAAGCACCTTCTGAACGTCCTTGAGCGCCTCACGCCGCTCCTTGTAGTCGGGAATGACCATTCTCACGTTCTCCCAGAACGCCTCGGAGTGGTTCATCTGACGGGTGTGGCAAAGCTCGTGAACTATAACATAATCTATAAGACTGATGTCGGCAGCTATCAGCTTCCATGAAAGGTTTATCACCTTCTGAGCTGAACAGCTGCCCCATCTTGTTTTAGCGGAATTCACCTTTACATCGGCTATCTCAATGCCCATTCGGTCGGCAGTGAGACGTGTGCGTGCAATAAGCGTGCCCTTGGCAATGGTGCTGTAGAGCCTGCGCAGATATGGCAGCAGCTCTTCAAGAGCCACACCCTCGGGAAGATGGAATTTTCCGCCTGTGTAGCCGTAGGGCTGTACATTATCCACAGGGCACATACCGCCAAAAAGCGGCAGCTCCATGGGCGGCTTTGAGAGCCTTGCACTGCGCTCCCCCACTCTTGCACGGGCTGTGCGGGAGTATTTTTCTATCCAGTCGGATTTTTCGCTTACAAATTTCTCTATCCTGTCATCAGGGAGACTAAGAGGGGCACGGACAATAACATTGCCCTCCCTGTCAACGGTTATTGAAAGGGTCTGCCGCTTGCTGCGGATAACTTTATAATCAGGCGTATTTCTCACTTCCTTGTATCGTTTTTGCCTGCAAGCTCATAGGGCGAAGGCATTACCGCTCCCACAGCGGCTTCAAGAAATCCGGCAGGATCCTTGGCATATAATTTCCACAGCTCATCGCTCCAGCCTGCAAGCACTCTGGTGTCGTTATGGTGGACCTCATCAATGATAAGGATACCGCCCTCCTCGGAACAGCTGTATGAAAACACTCTGCCGCCCGATGTGCAGAAATTTATGAAGTATTTCTCTGTCTTGCCCGTGTAAATACCGTTATAATAGTTGTATTGAAGCTTGCGGTTCATAAACATCCAAACCACAATTTTCATGGGTATGACCTCGGTTTTCAATCCCATGCAGCCGAAAATACAGTCTCTGCCCACGCACACGGCATCACCGCCGCATCTGAAAAGCGCACCTTCGGCAAACTCCCTTTCAGCGTCCTCAGCAGAGCCGCCGTCCGCAGCCTTAAAAGCCGCCAGTGCCTGCTTGTAGTCCTTTCCCGAAGCGGCGTGTATCAGGAAGATGACCGCACCTATAGCCATAGCTCCTGCTATGATAATGTACGGCAGCGAGCTTTCGGCTATTACGAAAAGTAGCAGGAAAAGAGCAAAAATAAACAGTCCAACAGCAATTTTAACTGTGCGGTAATATAATTCGCCCTTTAAACCCTTGTGATAATGCGCCTTCTGTGCAGCTTTCTGTATCTTCCTGTCAAGCTCTTTGCGATGTGAAACACTCTGGGGGCTGTTTTCATCTTTAAGCGCCGCTTCACGCTTTCTTTCGGCTCTTTTAATGAAAATGAGGAACCCGCCAACAGCGATAAGAAGCAGTGATATCGCAAACGAGACCCATGTAACATTTGTAGCCAGTATCCACAGCGCAATTATTATCATGATAACTCCTGCTATCACGCTTGATACCGCACTGTCCTTTTCATAATCCTCTGTTGTTTTCTCTCTGCGCTTTTTCATATTAACCCCTTGTAACTGATTATTTGTCAGTGTTTATGTATTCCTTGTAGCCGTTAAGATAGATCGCACCTGATATCACGGTGAGAATAGTGGATATCCAGATAAGCACCTGCTCGGTAATGTTTACCCATGCCGCATAGCCTGTGCTGTCCTTGCCGAAAAGCACCGCAAAGAACAGGATAATAACTATTGCTACCATTGTAAATGCTGTTTTGAGCTTGCCCCAGATACCTGCGGCAACAACAACGCCCTCGTTTGCGGTAACAAGCCTGAGACCCGATACCATAAACTCTCTTGCGATGATGATTATTACGGGAACCGCTCCCACAAGCCCCATCTGAATAAAGCAAACCAGTGCGGATATGACCAGCACTTTGTCAGCCAGAGGGTCAAGGAACTTGCCGAAGTTGGTCACAAGATTTCTGCTGCGGGCAATGTGTCCGTCCAGCGCATCGGTTACAGATGCGGCTATGAACACAACAAGCGCCAGTATGCTGCTTGCCTGACTGCCGAAAGGCACGTCGCAAAGCAGGAAGAAAATGAAAAAGGGAACGAGGATAACTCTCATTACCGTAAGCTTATTGGGCAGATTCATCAACAACATCTCCTATCAGGTCGTAGTCCATAACTTCATTGATATGTACGTGAACGAACATTCCGGGAACAAGCTTTCTCTTCTTGGAGTTGAAGAATATCTTGCCGTCGATCTCGGGAGCATCGGCAGCGCTTCTGCCGAAATAGCACTCGCCGTAACGGTCATAGCCCTCAACCAGCGTTTCGATAACAGTGTCACGGAGAAGCTGATTTTTCGCACCCATTATCATCATTTGCTGCTCCATGATAATATCCGCACGGTGCTGCTTGGTCTCTTCATCAAGCTGACCGTCCATCTTGGCAGCCTTAGTACCCTCCTCAGCGGAGTATGGGAAGCAGCCCAGGCGGTCAAATTCCATGTCACGGACAAAATCAGCCAGGCGGTCAAACTGCTCGACTGTCTCTGTGGGGAAGCCTGTGATAAGGGTAGTTCTCAGGATAATTCCGGGAACCTTTTCACGTATCTTCTTAATAAGCGCCCTGAGAGTCTCCTCATCGCCGGGGCGGTTCATCTTTTTCAGGATATCCGCATCGCAGTGCTGAATGGGCATATCTATGTACTTTACGATCTTGTCCTCTCGTGCCATAACGTCCAGCAGCTCGTCGGAAATGCGCTCGGGATAGCAGTACAGCACTCTTATCCACTTGAGCTGAGGAATGGTGCAGAGCTTTTCAAGCAGCTCGGGAAGTGAGGGCTTGCCGTAAATATCCTCGCCGTAGCGTGTGGAGTCCTGAGCAATGAGAATAAGCTCTCTTACGCCGTTGACCGCAAGCTCGGTAGCCTCCGCAAAAAGCTGCTCCATGGGAACGCTGCGGTTTCTGCCTCTGATAGAGGGAATAGCGCAGAAAGAACAGCAGTTGCTGCAGCCGTCGGCAATTTTAAGATACGAGTAGAAAGACAATGTTGTCTGGATACGTCCGCCTGTAAGCCCCAGATTAAGCTTGCTGTCAAAGGCAGTGAAGTGGTCGCCCTCCAGTACCTTTTCGATAACGTCGCATATCTTGTCATTGCAGCCGATACCAACAACAGCGTCAGCCTCGGGTATCTCGGAAGCCACTTCGTCCTTGTAGCGCTCTGCAAGACATCCTGTAATGATTATCTTCTTGATGCGTCCCTCTTTTTTAAGCTCTGCAAATTCAAGTATAGTCTCAATAGCTTCCTGCTTTGCAGACTCTATAAATCCGCAGGTATTTATGATAGCCACATCAGCCAGAGCAGCGTCGCCCACCAGCTCATAGCCCTTTTCATTTATCTTGTATAACATTCTTTCGGCGTCAACCTGATTTTTTGAACATCCGAGAGAAACCATTCCAACTCTTATGGGCATTTATAACTCATCCTTTTAATTATATTATATATCTGTATGCGCACATATACATTTTAAATTATACTACATCAAAGGCTTATTTTCAAGGGGATTTTTATGAATTGTAAAAATTATTTTTCAACTAAAATCAAAGGTGTAAACCAATCCTGATTACTGATATAATATGTTGACAAATTTATTTTTTTGATGTATAATATTAAAAAAATTACTGTTCGTACACTGAATTAAAGAAAGGATCTGATTATTTTGAAAAACAGAAGTATCAAAAAAATTACAGCGTTTTGTGCAGCAACTGTAATCACATTCTCTATGGCAAGTACCTGCTTTGCGGGTGAATGGAAAGATACAAAAGGCGGAAAAATGTTCATAGATAACGGACAGGCTGTCACAGGCATGGCAGAAATAGACGGAGATACATACTATTTCAATAGCAAAGGGATCATGAAAACAGGCTGGCTGAAAACAAAATCAGGCTCCAAATACTATTTTGGAAGCGATGGCATTATGAAAACTGGCTGGCTGAAAGTAAAATCAAATAAGTATTATTTAAAAAAAGATGGCACTGCTGTCACCGGTGTGAAAAAGATAAACGGCAGTTATTACTGCTTTGACAAGGACGGCGTAATGCTTACAGGCTGGCAGAAGGACAAAAGCGGTCACTCATATTATTACTGTACCAACGGCAAGCGAGCTGTCAGTCAAACAATCACTATTAACGGAAAACGTGTAAAATTTGACAGCAAAGGCAATGGCAAGGTAATAAAAAAGCCTGATAAAACAAATACAGAAACCAACTCAGCTAAAAAAGAAGTATATCCTACTAAGATAACTGTAATTGAAGATGAAATACCAATGAACCTGAATACAACCGCTTATGTAGTATTCAGCTTCAAACCCATCAACACTACTTATAAAGATGTCAAATATAGTTCCTCCAATACAAGTATTGTTTCCATAGATAAAAACGGAAAAATGACCGCCCACAAAGCAGGAACCTGCTATATAACCATAACCTCAACATATAATGACAGTATTTCAGTTCAAGTCAAAGTAACAGTTTCATAAGCTTCAGCTCTTTTTCAAAGCACAACCTTATACTAATAAAAAATGCGTTTCAAATTTCTGAGTTGAAACGCATTTTATTTTTATCTATCAATCATAAATATAAAGCCGCCCTGTCAGAGCGGCATAAGATATTCAGATTCGGTGCAGACTTTTCAGCTCGTCCAGCACCTCATTGATTGCCAGACTGTCGCTGATATTTCTTACCTTGTCGTCCAATTTTATAAAACGCTTTGAGTGGTCGAGGAGCATTTCAAGAGCCACCTTGTTAGAGGGAACAAGATCATTTTCGATATCAAGCTTTATACCCCTGACATCGCCCTTCAGGTCGGAGACATCATTTTTAAGCCCCGCAATATCACCCTTCATTACAGTTATCTCGCTCTTTATGCCTGACATCTCAGTTTTCATAGCAGCCATGTCATTTTTCAAGCCCGATACTTCCTGCTTCATGACTGCCATATCGCTTTTCAAGCCAGATACATCGTCTTTCATAACTGCCATGTCACTTTTAAGTCCTGCAACATCAGTCTGAACCTCGTTTAGCTTGCCTAATATCTGCATAAGCATTTCATCTGTTGTCATTCCGATCACCTCTTTTATAATGATTATACCCTACTCAAATACGCTTGTCAAGGGGATTTTTCTGATGACATCTCCCTCTCAATCCACCTCATCAGGAGATTTACTATCCTGCGCTGTTCATCGGCAGAAAGCTCACGTCCCTTGGGAACACGGTACCATTTTTCAAGGCAGCCCCTACAGCAGCAGGCACAGGCGTGCTGGGCGATGAATATGGGGTGCCCACGCATGGGAGTCTGCTTGCCGTCATTGGGTATCGCAGCAGGAGCAAGGCGCTTGGCGATAAAATCTTCTCCATGGCTGTGGATAACGTCCATGCCCTTTTCCCGCACATATTCCCTGTCCTTTTGGGACAGATGAAATTTTCGCCTGAAAGCCGACTTTTGCAGCTTGTCAAGAGCTTCATCTACAGTCTGCATTTATATGACCTCTTATGAAAAAGCCCGCAGTAACCGCAATACAGCGGAAAATGCGGGCTTTATTGTTTTAACGTATGTTATGCGCTATTATTCAACAACGGGAACAGTCCAGCCGAAGGTGTCTTCGGTCTTGCCCCACTGAATGCCTGTAAGGGTCTCGTAAAGCATATGAGAAACAGGACCGATCTCACCGTTATTAAGGGTCATGATCTTGTCGCCGTACTTCAGCTCGCCGATGGGAGAGATAACTGCGGCTGTACCTGTACCGAATGCCTCGTCGAACTTGCCCTCGTCATAAGCCTTGGTAAGCTCGTCGATCTCAATGTTTCTCTCGGAAACTCTGTAGCCCTTGCTTCTGAGTATTTCCAGGCAGGACTTTCTTGTGATACCGCCGAGGATAGACTTTCTTTCAAGGCTGGGAGTAAGAACTTCGCCGTCAATTACGAAGAATACGTTCATAGCGCCTACTTCCTCTATGTACTTGCGGTGAACGCCGTCAAGCCAGAGAACCTGCTCGTAGCCTACCTTGTCAGCCTCTTCCTGAGCCTTCAGGGAGATAGCGTAGTTAGCAGCAGCCTTTGTGAAGCCTGTACCGCCTGTTACTGCACGTACATAGTTCTGCTCAACGTAGATCTTTACGGGAGCAAGGCCTGCCTCGTAGTATGCGCCTACAGGAGAGCAGATGATGCAGAAAAGCAGATGCTTTGCAGGGTGAACGCCAAGCATGGGGTCAACTGCGAAAATAAAAGGACGAATGTAAAGAGAAGTGCCGTAATTATGGGGAACCCAGTCCTGGTCGATCTCCACGAGCTTCTTGATAGCTTCAACGCCGAATGCCTCATCGATCTGAGGAATGCAGAGACGGTCGTTGGAAACGTTCATTCTTGCCATGTTCTGCTCGGGACGGAACAGCTGTATCCTGCCGCTTTCGGTTCTGTAAGCCTTCATGCCCTCAAAATCAGCCTGACCGTAGTGGAGGCACATTGCGGAAGGCTCAAGAGGAATAGGGCCGTAAGGAACTATTCTTGCATCATGCCAGCCCTGACCCTCATCATAGTTCATAAGGAACATATGGTCAGTGAAAATTTTACCGAATCCCAGCTTGGATTCATCAGCAGGCTTTGCCTTAGGCGATGTTGTTTTTGTGATTTTGATCTCCATAATTAAAATCTCCTTTTTACTAATCTTCAAGAAGCAGCCCTAAAGCCGCCAGATGTTATCAGTATTTATGTACGGAAGAAGAAACTTCCGCGTAATTTATATAATTATACCATACACAATTATATTTTTCAAGTCAAAGTTATATAAATTCCTCTTGATTTTTTTTATTTTATATGATATAATGGACAAGTCACCTGATATAAGGTGAATTTGTCTCCGTAGCTCAGCAGGATAGAGCGTTCGCCTCCTAAGCGGCAGATGGTTCGATTCCTTTGAGCCTTGAAAATTGCATAAAACTTATAAATGTCTCAGTAGC
>ENA-OPRX01000978-OPRX01000978.1-human-gut-metagenome-genome-assembly--contig:-NODE-978-length-16130-cov-20.585132_pt1 | contig 16130 bp, 17 predicted proteins | sample MGYA00241450_ERZ501892 | MGnify/ENA primary metagenome ERZ501892 (study PRJEB25962, sample SAMEA2042223) | human gut metagenome | biome: human gut; feature: human-associated habitat; material: faeces...
TTTGCCTTTGAATATTGTTTTTTTCTTAACTTTGCATGCACAATTCATTATAGAAATCATGACTATAGAAGAAGCTATCAAACAAAGACATAGTGTACGAAAGTACATACACAAACCTCTTTCAACTGAGGTAGTTAGAGCACTTGAAGAAAAAATCTTGGAGTGCAACAAAGAGGGTGGCCTTCACATACAACTGGTTACCCAAGAAACCAAGGCATTCTCCGGCATTATGTCATATGGAAAATTCCATGGCGTGGAGAACTATCTCGTAATGGCAGGGCAAAAAGACGACGATCTTGATGAGCGTATTGGCTATTATGGCGAACAGCTTGTGCTGCTTGCCCAAGTCCTAGGACTCAACACCTGCTGGGCAGGATTAAGCTATCGCAAGGTGAATGAAGCCTACAAGATAGAAAAAGGGGAGAAGTTGACATGCATGATTGCCTTGGGATACGGAGAGTCACAAGGGGTTAGTCACAAAATCAAGACCATGGAACAGGTGAGCAATGCAACCAGCAATTCTCCTTCATGGTTCCGAAAGGGCGTGGAAGCAGCTCTTCTTGCTCCCACTGCCATCAATCAGCAGAAGTACTCATTCTTCCTGCAAGACCAGGAAGGTACAAAAGCTGGTTGTAAACCCAAAGTTCTTGCCAAGAGAGGCTTCTCAATGGTAGGATATACCAAGATGGACCTCGGTATTGCCAAGCTTCACTTTGAAATAGGAGCAGGAAAGGAAAACTTTAATTGGGTGGTAAAGAAAGGATGAGAGACTTCACGGAAATATGGCAACTTCAAGATACCATCATTACAGCAGTCAACGCATGCGGTTATGGTGTCTGGGATTTGCATGCTACCAGTTGGGGATTTCATCTGGAGTTAACAGAACATTTGGATGATGCAGAAATCAGCAATATCTGCAGTCAACTTCCGCTTTCTGGAGATTACGAAGGAGAAGGCACAAATGGTTCTGTTCTAAGTTTGTACAACTACTGATTATTGATGTTCAAAAAAATAAAATAAAGCATATAAATTGTATTGCAAGGATTATTATCTTAAATATCCGTAAAAAAATTACGGCGTATTGATATTTTGTATATCTTTGCAACTGCTTAGCTGCACTTGACATTATAATAAAAGATAGTTTGCATTGTTTAAGTGTGTATTAGCTTTGCACCAACAAAATTGTTATCAATTAAAAATAAAGTATATATAAGCATGCTAGTAAAATTTGCCGTAACGAACTATAGAGGATTTGCCAATCGTATAGAATGGGATTTGTCGAAACCAAGTAACTATTCGTTCAATACTTTTGCCATTAAAGATGGTATCATCAAGAATGGCATCGTATATGGACCTAATGGTTCTGGCAAGTCGAACTTTGCAATGGCCATCTTCGACATTACCAATCATCTTTCACAGAAGTGGAAGAAGGTGAACTATTATGATAACTTTACATATACGGGAAAGTTGAACTTCCCCGTAAAATTTGAATATACATTCAAGTTTAGAGATAATACGTTACTATATACATATAGCAAATCACCTGATGGAAAACTGGAGGAAGAAGAACTTGTGGTGAATAACAAGCTTATTTTCTGCAACAAGAATTCAGTCTTGACATTGGATGATGTTGAATTCCCGATGGATTCTGCGGTGAAGGCAAACCTTGCCAATAACGCCAATAATGTATCCATCGTAAACTTTCTGCTTACTTCCTATCCTCTTGCCAAGGAACATTATCTTCTGAAACTGCAGCAATTCGTAAACTCAATGTTATGGTTCAGAAGTGTTGAAAAAAATGAGTTTATGGGGTTGGCTACTGCTCCGGCAAATCTCGATGAGTATATCATCAAGAATAAGCTGACTCGGGACTTTGAGGAATTCATCCATCGGGTAAGCGGACAAAGTTTTGAGTTTCAGGAGCCAAAGGATGATGATAAAGAGTTGTATTGCGTATTTGGATTAGGTCGCATTCCATTCGATAAGATTGCATCAACGGGTACTCAATCTCTGATGCTGCTATATTACTGGCTGAAACAGATGACAAAAGCATCGTTCGTTTTCATAGATGAATTTGATGCATTCTATCATTTCAGACTCTCTTATGAGGTTTGCAAAACCCTCTTTTCCCTTCCATGTCAGGCTTTTACGTCATCACACAACACCTATCTGATGACCAACGACTTGCTTCGCCCAGATTGCAATTTCATCTTGCAAGACAACAAAATCAAGCCGTTGAGCGACTGCACTCAAAAAGAGTTGAGATTCGGGCATAATATAGAAAAAATGTTTAGAGGTAACGCATTCGAAGTATGATACTATTCGTTTTTGAAGGAGTAAAACGGGAGCCGGATTTGTTCCGCACCATCCAGCGATTATACTTTGCAAATAGAGATGAGCAGATAGTATGTTCCTATAACAACAACATCTATCAGCTATACAAAGATTTGCAGGAGTATGATGGCGATGGAGATATTGTGTCTTTGCTGATGGAGAAATTTGCTGGTCAAGCAGACAATCCGCTCAAGGATATTGATGCATCTGCTGACATTTCTGAAATCTATCTGTTCTTCGACTATGACTTTCATAACCGGAATTTATCACTCGAAGAAATCAACAGGCAGGTAAAGGAAATGCTTGAAACATTCAACAACGAAACAGAGTTTGGTAGGCTATATATTGACTATCCGATGGTTGAGTCTATACGATATACTAAGCAGTTGCCCGATGCAAACTATTGGACGTATTCTGTAACACGTTCTGAGTGTGGTAAGTTTAAAGGTGTATCTGCAGATTTTTCTGCGTATGACAGTTTCGATTTCATCCTACTGAAAGATCATCGAGAGCCAACAGAAGTAGAGATGGAGGAAGTTAAGCAAAATTGGGAATATTTAAAGGAAATGAATGTGGGAAAAGCGAACTATCTATGTAAGGGGAAGAATACGATGCCTGCATCTAAAGAAGACATACTTCAAGACAAAATATTCAACTCACAAGTAGAACAGTATGTGAATACCGAAGATTGCAAAGTAGCTGTACTCAATGCTTTCCCAATTTTTCTGTTTGACTATTTCAAATAATATTTTAAGAGAAGGTTATCATACGAGGACATTCTATTAAGCAACAAATTTGGACTATCTAAAATTATAGCAGTCTTGCGAATTGATAAACACCTCCTATGGTGAGCAATGCCCGCCATTCGTTACCGAAAAGAATAAGGAAGCAGGGCGACACCTACTGTAATGACATCTTATAGTTCGTTGTCTAGAAATTCCATCATTTCTGCTGCTGTAATCACTTGCGGTTCTTTTGGAAAGTGTTTGAGATTTCCTGTTACTAAGAAGGAGTCTTCCTTGCTCAGGCAGACTTCGTAGAAGACTCGGTCGTCCTCATCTGGCATTTCGCCAGCATAAGGAAAACGGGACGAATCAATTCCGTTTTGTTTTACAAGTTCTATAACTGTGCAGATTTGGTCGTCTGACAACTTGAATTTTGCGCGATGAAGCACTTCATCGTATTCTTTTATAATGTCATCATTATATAAAGGTATAATACGATGAAGGAACAAACTTTCAAGAACTCTTGCTGTTGAAGCATTTGAGTTGTGGGTGATAAGGGCTGATACAAATATGTTTGTATCAATGACTGCATATACCATTGCGTTCTTTTCTTAATCGTCTGACTTCTCTGATTTCTTCATTGATCTCATCAAGGGTGAGTTCTGGCGTTTCGCCTCTATCGGCTTTAGCTCTAAGTTCTTTGAACGCTGCCTTTGCTTTTGCAGTCACCTCGTCTTCTGTAAATGTCTGTGCCATAAGCCTAAAATGTTTAATTAATAATCATTCTGACTGCAAATATACATCATTATGGCGTAAAATGGTGCAACAGTATTAATAATTTAATAAAAATTAATAGCTGAATGAATGATATAACTGCTTTTTTCGCTTTCCTGAAGTACCGTATTGGAAATAAGGGGAATATGAGTATGGTGATTGCTGGTATGGACTGGCGAAAGCTGTATTCCTTTGCCTCTAGGCAGACGATTCTAGGGCTTTGCTTTGATGGTATCGAAAGGCTGGGAGTGGAGTATCCTGAAGAGCTGAGGCGGAATCCGATAGGGAGGGAACTGCTAATGACTTGGATGGGTAAGTCGCAACAGATTCGCAGACAGAACATGAAAGTGAATATGGTGGCAAACAAACTCTATTCTATGTTTAGAGAAGATGGATTGCGATGCTGCATCCTGAAAGGACAAGGGAATGCCTTGATGTATCCGAATCCTTATTCCCGTACTCCTGGGGATATTGATGTTTGGGTGAATGCAAGCAGGGAAGAGATAACGGAATATGCTAAGTGTCATTTTAAACTGGAGGATGATATAAGGTTTCATCATCTTGAAACAACGCTGGATGGTGTACCTGTAGAGCTGCATTTCTTTCCTGGCATCATGAATAATCCTATCTATAATGCACGTTTGCAGAAATGGTTCAAGCGTAATGCAGTTTTGCAATGTTCAAATGTTGTTAGCCTGCCAGACGGTATTGGAGAAATTGCTATACCAACGACGGCATTCAATGTAGTTTATCAGCTGACGCATCTTTATCATCACTTCTTTGATGAAGGAATTGGAATGAGGCAAATCATTGATTACTACTATGTAGTGATTAGTGATTACTTATTAGTGATTAATGATGAGCCATTAGTGATTAGGGATACTTTGCAGAGAGAATTGAAGAACCTTGGATTGTGGAAGTTTGCTGGGGCGGTGATGTATGTGCAGCATGAGGCTTTGGGACTATCAGAGGAAAAGATGATTGCTCCGATGGATGAGAAGCGAGGAAAGTTGTTGTTAACAGAGATACTGAATGGTGGCAATTTCGGACAGCACTTCACCAAGTATGGGCATTTCACACAACAAGGAATGGCAAAGAAATATTTCCTGAAGATATGGAGAAATATGCACTTTGTGCGATATTATCCTGCCGAGGCACTAAGTGAGCCTATCTTTAGAACTTGGCACTTCTTCTGGAGGATGAAGAACAAGAAATAATAGATATACGGGCGAACGGATCCCTCTCCCCTTTTTTTATTAAGCTACTTTTCGGGGATGGAGCCTAGTAGCCCGTTTTTTTTTCTTCTTTAAACATAACATTGTTATGATACTTTGTGTGGTGGAATGTAGCCTCATAAATTAGTCTTCTGCATAACAATCAAGCAAGCTTGTTGTTCTAAATGTTTACGTATCATTTCCGTTAAAATAATGCAAGAAGTTTGGCGGTGTGAGGGGGATAATGTATCTTTGCATATTCAAAAAGACTTTAAACGTTTAAAAGGAGAAGATTATAATGAATGAAAGAATATTCGATATAAAAAAGGTTGCACGCTATATCGCTTTGTCTTTGTTGACGAAACAGATGACGGTTAGCCCTTTGAAACTCCAAAAGTTGCTTTATTATGCGCAAGCTTGGAGTATGGTGTTCTTTGGTCGCCAAAGACAACTGTTTGCAGATGTTCCGCAAGCATGGGTAAATGGTCCGGTTTACCCTACTATATATAATATGTGGAAGAATAGAAACATGTGTGAGCACCTTACACCAGCAGATTTTGAAACAACTGAGGATGTTATAGATGAAGCTCTCGGCGAGGTTACTAAGCAATTAGGGCTTGGCGATGATGAAATCCAATTGTTGGAACAAATAGTACTGAAATATGGTAGCAAATCACAGAATTACCTCATATTCTTGACTCACTCTGAATTGCCTTGGTGTGAGAAACGCGAGAGGCTGAAACCTTATGAACGCTCGGTAAATCCTCTGTCATTGGACACGATGTATAGCTATTATGCTGAGCGTCATGCCAAGAATGTAGAACGCAAAAAGGTACGGTAACGGATAGAAAGAGCGGATATACGATAGTGGGTGGTGCGGTTGCTCCGGTAATTATGGGGTATATTGCGGATTTTCCGAAAACCTACCTTCAATAGTCTTTACGACCCCTTCGGTTCCCCTTGTAGGGGACAGAAACCTTCCTTACCCTTAAGGAAGGCTCCACCTCTCACCCCGGCCCTCTTCAATGGTCTTTACACCCCCTTCGGTTCCCCCCATTTGTGGGGGACAGAAACCTCAGGAGCGAGGGAGAAAACCGCCCTACTCGGTGCTCGGAACCGCTACGTTCTAAGGTTGGCGGGGCATCAAAGCCCTCGCCAGGTTTTGCGGGCTGGGACCGCCTTATTATAGCTTGCTGAGGTAGGGAACAGCTGTTATAGTTTACAGTTGATCTTGTGGTAATTTGCTGATGAGTTGCAGATTTCTTTCGATTTTTTTGGTGGTTTCGAGGAAAAAGTGTACTTTTGCGATTAGATATTAATAAAATGAATTATTATGGCACAGGTAGCAACAATGAATCAAGCTCAATTGCAAATCCTCGATATGCTGTCATTTATCAAGACTCCTGAGGCTTTGCGAGATTTGAATAAGGTAATCTCCGATTATTTTGTTCAGATGGCTGATGCTGAATTAGATAGGATGTGGAATGAAGGAACCCTGAATGAAGAACGTATCGAGAGTTTCCGGCATCTCCATGAACGTACTCCATACAATAAACCAATATTATAATCTTTAGGTTAAGTTTGTAGATTGTGCCATTGCTGCAAATGCAAAGTGTATTGTTACAGAAGACAAGCACTTTAAGGTCCTGGAAAATATTCCTTTTCCTAAAGTGGAGGTTATAGGTATAGAGGATTTTAAATGTTATTTGGATAAGTGGATATAGGTTTATGTACTGGTTTTGGTATATCACCATTACATGTAAGGTGCTAGATAAAAATCCTGAGCGTTGGCTTTGTTATGTGTTGAAGCACATAGATTCTACGCCTGAGGATAAGTATTATACTCTTCTTCCTGAGTTCAGGGAAGATGAGGAACAATAAAAATGAATTTAATATTTAATCAAATTAAGGTATAACCTCCATTAGCTTGTGCTGATGGAGGGCTAAATTGCGTATTTTTGTCTCAAAATTAGAAAAATGATGCCGCCGTGCAAAGGTACAACATTTTTTTGAGATATGCAATACGGCGTTGAGCGGATACTTACGGACTATGAAGAGGAATACTCCAAATATCTGATGCAGGAAGTAAGCTTTGAGCCAAGAGACAATGATGACTTTACGGCTCAGCTACGACTGTTGGAGCGATGGCATAAGAAATCCATCCCACAGATATTGGAGAAGAACAGACCCGATGCAGCGTATGCCATCGCTATGGCGCTGTGCAAGCATATACCACTGCTCATCAACCGAGATGACATACAAGAACTGGTAGGCGAATACAAAAGACGTATCGGGAAACTGATATTCGACAGCTATCAAGCCCTGGTGGAAGCTGTCAAGATATGGAACAACGAGAAGAAACGCCAGGAGGTATGCCGCTATATCAAAGAGACGGCAGGACAATACCCCAATCATAGAGGCATGAAGAAGAAGTTGATGGACTTGATGCCAGAGACACCATTTGAGGATGAGCCGATGGCAGTGATTCATGAGCCAAATGACATGGAGAAATCACTCCTGTAAATTATCGAACAATTTAGTCTCAGGGATTTGCAATCCCTTTTGCTATAATTAGGATAGTAAAGTGCTGGTTTTGTGGTAATTTGCTGATAATTTGCAGATTTCTTGTGTTTTTTTTGGTGGTTTCGAGAAAAAAGCGTAACTTTGGCGGCAAAAGTTGAACGTTTAATTGAAAATAAGATGGAACAGACAGTTTTTAACCCTGCTCAGAAGAAGATTCTTCAGATGATGTCTTATATCAAGACTCCACAGGAATTGGATAATCTTGAAAATGTTCTCTCTCAATACTTTGCAAAGAAGGTGGATGAGGGGATTGATGAGTTGTGCGATAATGGAAGTATAACTCTTGAGACCATCGAGAGCTGGGGAAATGAGCATTTACGTACTTCTGGCAAATGAGAAAGATAGTTCTTGATACGAATTGCTTGTTGATGAGCCTTCCAAGGATAAGCCCTTATCGTAAGATTTGGGATGATTTCTTGAAAGGTAAATTGACTTTGTGTGTCACAAATGAAATTATAGAGGAGTATTTGGAAATCATAGAGCAGAAGACTAATGCAAATATTGCTAGTAATGTTGTGTCTGTGATTCTAATATTGAGGAATCGAGGAGATAATCATATTAATTAATAGGAACTGCCTAATACAGTGTAAGTTTTCGAAAATCACCCCTCAATGGTCTTTATACCCCCTAGTGTCGATACAATGATTGTCGAATTCATATAAACATGATGAATATTATCCTGTTGATAAATAGAAGTAGGTGGCTGTGACAAAAACAGACCGATGTGAACAAGAGTTCATGTCGGTCTGTTTTTTGTTTATATTTTTGTGCTACTATTGATACAAACGAATTAAGAGGAAAGCCCTTAAAATAAGGACTTTCCTCTTAACCTATTGATTTACAACTATCTGTTGTTACTCCTCTACAGCAGCCTGCGCCGCAGCCAAACGTGCGATAGGCACGCGGAATGGAGAACATGAAGCGTAGTTCATGCCAACCTTAGCACAGAACTTAACAGATGATGGCTCACCACCATGCTCACCGCAGATACCTGTGCGGAGGTTAGGACGGGTAGCACGACCATTTTCAACTGCCATCTTGATGAGCTGACCAACACCCTCCTGGTCGAGAACCTGGAATGGGTCAACCTTCAAGATCTTCTTCTCCATGTATGCAGGGAGGAAGGAAGCGATGTCGTCACGAGAGTAACCGAAGGTCATCTGTGTCAAGTCGTTAGTACCGAATGAGAAGTACTGAGCCTCTTCTGCAATCTGACCTGCTGTAAGGGCAGCACGAGGAATCTCAATCATTGTACCAATCTCAAATTCTACCTCTACACCGTACTCAGCAAATACCTCCTTAGAAGTAGCGAGGATGATAGCCTTCTGCTGCTTGAGTTCCTGAACGGTACCGATAAGAGGAACCATGATTTCAGGACATGGGTTGAAACCTTCCTTCTTCAACTCGCAAGCTGCACCGAGGATGGCACGGGTCTGCATAGCTGTAATCTCTGGGAATGTGATACCGAGACGGCAACCACGATGACCGAGCATTGGGTTGTTCTCTGCCAGAGAGTTTACACGCTTCTTGATTTCCTCTACGCTTACGCCCATCTCCTTAGCCATGGTCTGCTGACCAGCCAAATCGTGAGGTACGAACTCGTGGAGAGGTGGGTCGAGCAAGCGGATGTTCACGTGGCAGCCATCCATAGCCTTCAAGATTCCGTAGAAGTCAGCCTTCTGATATGGGAGGAGCTTGGCAAGTGCCTTCTCACGACCCTCAACAGAATCTGCCAGAATCATCTCACGCATAGCTACAATCTTCTGATCATCGAAGAACATGTGCTCTGTACGTGTCAAACCGATACCCTTGGCACCGAATGCACGAGCTACCTCAGCATCGTGTGGAGTATCTGCATTGGTACGGATCTCCATCTTTGTATATTTGTCGCAGAGGTCCATCAACTCCTTGAAGTCGCCTGAAAGCTCTGCAGCCTTTGTCTCAATCTGTCCTGCGTAAACCTGACCAGTAGTACCGTTCAGAGAGATGTAATCACCCTCCTTGTAAACTACGCCATCGATCTCAACAGTCTTAGTCTTGTAGTCAACGTTGATAGAGCCAGCACCCGATACACAGCACTTACCCATACCACGAGCCACAACGGCAGCGTGAGAAGTCATACCACCACGAGCGGTAAGGATACCCTCGGCAGCCGACATACCAGCGAGGTCTTCAGGAGAAGTCTCGATACGAACCATGATGACCTTCTTGCCATCCTCGTGCCATACCTGAGCATCGTCAGCGTGGAATACGATCTGACCGCAAGCAGCACCTGGAGAAGCAGGGAGACCCTGAGTGATGACCTTAGCTCTAGAGAGCGCCAACTTATCGAATACTGGGTGCAAAAGCTCATCGAGCTTCTGAGGCTCACAGCGGAGGATAGCAGTCTTCTCATCAATCATACCCTCGTGAAGGAGGTCCATAGCAATCTTCACCATAGCGGTACCTGTACGCTTACCGTTACGTGTCTGGAGGAACCAGAGCTTACCTTCCTGTACGGTGAACTCCATATCCTGCATATCGTGATAGTGATGCTCCAACTTATCCTGGAGAGCGTCAAGCTCCTTGTAAAGCTCAGGCATAGCCTCTTCCATAGAAGGATACTTAGCTACGCGCTCCTCCTCAGAAATACCGGCACGTTCAGCCCAACGCTGAGAACCAATCTTTGTAATCTGCTGTGGAGTACGGATACCAGCTACCACGTCCTCACCCTGTGCATTGATCAGGTACTCACCATTGAAAAGGTTTTCACCATTACCAGCGTCACGAGAGAAGCAAACACCTGTAGCAGAGGTCTCGCCCATGTTACCGAATACCATCGCCATCACAGAAACGGCAGTACCCCACTCATCAGGAATACCTTCCATCTTGCGATAGAGGATAGCACGCTCGTTCATCCATGAACGGAACACGGCACAGATAGCACCCCAAAGCTGCTCGATAGGATTGGTAGGGAAGTCCTGACCAGTCTGCTCCTTGATAGCTGCCTTGAAGAGCTCAACGAGTTTTTTGAGAGATTCTACAGAGAGGTCCTTATCCAAAGTTACACCCTGCTCTTCCTTCACCTTTTCGATGATAGCCTCGAATGGGTCGATATCTTCTTTGTTTACAGGCTTCAATCCCATCACCACATCACCATACATCTGTACGAAACGGCGATATGAATCGTAAACGAAGTGAGGATTGCCGGTCTTCTTAACCAAGCCCTCAGCCACTTCATCATTCAAACCGAGGTTGAGGATAGTATCCATCATACCTGGCATAGAAGCACGTGCTCCTGAACGAACTGATACGAGAAGAGGATTCTCTACAGAACCGAACTTGCTGTTCATCAATGCCTCTGTATGAGCCACTGCAGCCATCACCTCATCCTGGAGGAGTTCCTTGATTTTCTCCTCACCTACCTTATAATACTCGTTACAAGTATCAGTAGTGATGGTGAAACCGGGAGGAACAGGAACACCAATAAGGTTCATCTCGGCGAGGTTTGCACCCTTACCACCGAGCTCTTCACGCATTTTCGCATTTCCTTCGGCTTTTCCATTGCCGAACGTATAAACTCTTTTTTCGTTCATATTTATAGGTTCAAAAATATTATATTATTCAGTTATTCTCAATTGTTTTGTTGATGATGCAAATATACGACATTATTTTGAAACCACCAAACTTTTATACGCTTTTTTGCTATCCCGAGTTTACATTTTAAACTGTTGTCGCACACATGCGGATATTTTTAACAATCCCCAAGAAAAAAGTAAGAAATGTAAGAAATTTAAAAGTATGCCAAGTTGGCGATTCCCCAAAAACATCATGTAGCAGAGGCGCAGGTCACACCACCAGACAGCCCATACTATCCCAAACAACCCATATAACACAGCCCATACTATCCCAAGCAACCAATATAATGATGTACGCGCGTAAAAGGTACCAGATTAAAAATAATCGGGGCAAATCTTTCATTTCTCGCAAAAATGTAGTAACTTTGCAGCCATAAAAAAATACAAAACATTATTATGGCAAGAAAACGTAAACCATTACCGCTTTTGGAGAACATCACCATCGAGGCAGTAGCTGCCGAGGGTAAGTGCATCACTCGCGTAGATGACCAGGTCATCTTCGTACCTTTCTGCGTACCTGGCGATGTGGTAGATTTGCAGGTAGTTAAGAAAAAACATAAGTATTGCGAAGCGAAGGTGGTTCGCTTCATCAAGAAGAGCGACGTAAGACAGGAGCCTATGTGCGAGCACTTCGGCATCTGTGGCGGTTGCAAGTGGCAGAATCTTCCTTACGAGGAGCAGATCAAGGCGAAGCAGAAGCAGGTGGAAGACCAGCTTACCCGCATCGGCAAGATTGAGCTTCCTGAGTTCCGCCCTATCATGGGCAGCGTGAAGACCCAGGAGTATAGAAACAAGATTGAGTTCGGATGCAGCAACAAGCGCTGGTTCACCGCCGAGGAGCTGGCCCAGCTGCCTCAGAAGGAAGAAGAAACCATCACTTCCCTCAAGGAGCGCCACGCCCAGAACGCCATCGGTTTCCATATCACCGGTGCCTTCGATAAGATTTATCCTATCAAGAAGTGCTGGCTGATGGACGACCTCTGCAACGAAATCCGCAACTTCGTATTCGAATACGCTGATTCTCACGACTATACCTTCTACGACCTGCGTGAGCAGCATGGATTGCTCCGCAACATGATGATTCGTAATTCTAACACTGGCGAGTGGATGCTCGTGTTCCAGTTCCATTATGATGAGGAGGGTGATGAGCAGAGAGCATTGGAGCTGATGCAGCAGGTGGCTGATAAGTTCCCTCAGATTTCATCGCTCATGTATGTAGATAACCAGAAGGGAAATGATACCATCAACGATCTGGATCTCATCCTCTTTAAGGGCAACGACCACATCTTCGAGCTGATGGAGGATTTGAAGTTCAAGGTGGGTCCAAAGAGTTTCTATCAGACTAACACCGAGCAGGCTTACCACCTTTATTGCGTGGCTCGCGAGTTTGCCAACCTCACCGGAAACGAGTTGGTTTACGACCTCTACACCGGCACGGGAACCATCGCCAACTTCGTGGCTCACAAGGCTAAGAAGGTTATCGGTATCGAGTACGTACCAGAGGCCATAGAGGATGCAAAGGTGAATTCTCAGGTGAACAACATCGAGAATACCCTCTTCTATGCAGGCGACATGAAGGATATTCTGACCAACGAATTCATCGCCCAGCACGGTCGCCCAGACGTCATCATCACCGACCCTCCACGTGCCGGAATGCATCCTGATGTAGTGAACGTAATCCTGAATGCGGCTCCTAACCGCATCGTGTATGTAAGTTGCAACCCTGCTACCCAGGCTCGCGACCTGCAGTTGATGGACGATCATTACAAGGTGGCTGCCGTTCAGCCGGTAGATATGTTCCCTCATACTCCTCACGTAGAGAACGTCGTTTTGCTCGAGAAGCGCAGCGATGCTGAAATCAAGCAGAAGAAGAAGGAGCGCAAGGAGCGTGAGAAGGCGATAGCTGAAGCCAAGGCTGCAAAGATATAAACCTAAAAACAAAATAGAAATAAGATGAAAAAAGGTATCATCCTGGCGCTCATGGCTTTGACCACGGTCTCAGCCAGCGCCCAAAAGAAGCAGACCATCGAATTGCCTTCATGGTTGAGCAACGTAAAACTGTCGGGTTATGGAATGACCCAGTATCAGTACAGCGGACAGAAGAACGCTGAGTCCAACTCATTCAACATCCGAATGGGCCGTATCGCCTTGGAGGGTCGCATTGCAGACGACTTCTACTGGAAGACCCAGATTCAGTTTAACGGCAACACCTCCAACCTGGGTTCAAGCCCAAGAATGGTGGATCTGTTTGCCGAATGGCAGAAATACGACTATTTCAAGGTGAAGATTGGTCAGTTCAAGAACCCATTCACCTTTGAGAATCCGATGCATCCTATCGACCAGGGCTTCATGGGATATTCCCAGAACGTGAGCAAGTTGGCTGGTTTCAGCGACCGTGCCGGAGAGCACGCTTCCAATGGTCGTGACATCGGTTTGCAGCTCCAGGGTGATTTTCTCAAGAATGCCAACGGCCGCAACCTGCTGCATTATCAGATTGGTGTGTTCAACGGTCAGGGCATCAACACCAAGGACGTTGATAATCAGAAGAATGTGATTGGTGGCGTATGGGTAATGCCAGTGAGCGGAATGCGAATCGGTGCCTTCGGATGGACGGGTTCTTATGCGAGAAAGGGAACATGGACCGACGAGCATGATGCCTCCTATACTGCCGACATTCAGAAACGCTCTGGCGTTCGCAAGCTCAGCCAAAACCGCTATGCCTTCTCATTCGAATACAAGCAGGATGGCTGGACCGTTCGCTCCGAATATATCCACTCCACAGGAAAGGCATTTGCAAAGAGCATCAACAACTTCAATGATGCAGATGCCAAGAATTGCAACCTGAACGAGAAGATTGGCGATAAGGCACAGGGTGTATATGGATTGGTCATTGCCCCATTGGCACAGCTGCCAAAGAACAGCCGAATCGACATCAAGGCGCGTTACGACATGTATCAGCCTAACGGCAAGAACAACATGCAGAAGACCCAGTATGAGGCTGGTTTGAACTTCCACATCGGCAAGCGAATCACCATCCTCACCGAGTATGCATTGGTCAACGACAAGACGCTCGCCAAGCACAATTACTCCATGGCAGACGCTGAGTTCTGCTTCCGCTTCTAACAAATACAATAAAGGCTCGTTCCGAATCACAGGAACGAGCCTTTATCATTACATGTTTATATGTTCAATCTCTTGCTAGAACGAATAAGAGAATCCGATAGACATGAATTCCTTAAACTGCCAATAGCTGTCTCCATCCTTACGCTTCGCACCATCGTCGAAACGAGGATAGAGGAAGATATTCGATGAAATATAGCGATTGAACTGGAAGGTGAGCGTGTTCTCCCACTCTATCTCAGCGCGCTTATAAGTAGTATATCCCCAAAGACGGGTCTTCCACTTCAAATTATCCATCACCTGCCAGGTCAGGTCGAAGATACACTCCGAACCGTAATCGGTCATTCCGTGCTCACCCTCCTTCAAACCATATCTTGTAGCAAGCTGCTCACGGCCCACATACTTCCAGTTGAGCGCCAGAGGAGCCAGATGGGCACTACCCTTCAACCTGTGGTTGAGCCAATCCACCGAATAATCCATACCGACAGAGAGGTTCAGATTGAATGGTGAGAAGAAATCGGAATACACCTTCTTATCATTGTTCTTGTAGCCATGGGCAAACTGCGTCTGCGCCACCATCTGAATGGTATAATACCATTTGCGGGAAGCCTGGAGTCCCAACTTGCTGGTGTATCGGATCAAGTCGTCGGAAGTCTTCAGGCTGTGCACCGAGTCGCCCTTGGAAGTCTGGTATCCCAGTCGCATCTCCAACTTGTTCTCCCACTTCACTTTCTGCTTGTTGTTATAGTTAGCCTGCATCGTGACACGCCCCAGCATAGAGTAGTTGCTCTCACCACCCTTATACCAGTTGCTCGACACGAAGTTCTGCAGGAACTGCAGATAGTAATCTCCGGCAAAGGTCCAGAAGTTAGGTCGGAAGATGACGATGTCCATCGGAGCCGCATCCGGTTCTATCGCCTTCGGAGCCGCTTCCTCTATCACATCACGCTTCGGTTTCTTCACGCGGTTGTCGGCCACGATAGGCGCCCCCACCTCTTCCAGATGTCTCTGCGTCACCTTCACCAGGTCGGGACGTCGCAGATAGATATCCAGCAAGGCAGCATCAAGCTCCACATCCAGCGAGTCGCCCACGCCCGCATTCGGATTCAGGCGCAGGAAATGGTTGGCAGGCGAGCGATAGAAGGTGAGCGGAGTGAAGAGTTTGGAGAATCGGGAGTCTTCCGCATCCATCTTCATGGAATCAACACGCATGCGCGCTCTGGAAAGAGAATCAGCATAACTCTCTCTCCATATAGAATCCTTCACCGCAACAGTATCCACCGTTTCAACAAGCTTTTTCTGGCGTTGTGCTTCAGCCGAAACACGCTTGTGCAGGCGCTGCGCCTCAGCCGAAGCACCCCCCGCAACGATAGCCAAAACGAGTAATCCTAATCTTATTTTCATACCATATTTTATATATTCGGGCACAAAGGTAATAAATAATTCATAAATCCAAGGGCTTTATCCCAAATAATTTTGGTATTTCGCAAAAATATCGTAACTTTGCACCCAAATTATTCTAATTTAAATTATAAATATCGTGGCTGAAACAAAGTACATCTTCGTTACCGGTGGTGTGGTTTCTTCTTTGGGTAAGGGAATCATCTCATCATCCATCGGTAAACTTCTTCAAGCAAGAGGCTACAACATTACTATCCAAAAGTTTGACCCATACATCAACATCGACCCGGGTACACTGAACCCGTACGAGCATGGTGAGTGCTACGTAACGGTAGATGGTATGGAGACCGACCTCGACCTCG
>ENA-OPRX01000980-OPRX01000980.1-human-gut-metagenome-genome-assembly--contig:-NODE-980-length-16116-cov-8.932570_pt1 | contig 16116 bp, 17 predicted proteins | sample MGYA00241450_ERZ501892 | MGnify/ENA primary metagenome ERZ501892 (study PRJEB25962, sample SAMEA2042223) | human gut metagenome | biome: human gut; feature: human-associated habitat; material: faeces...
ACAAACAAAATTACGTAAAGGCCATGACAACAGCACGTGACACCCATAACCAGATCGAGTATGCCAAGGAGACCGGCCTTGAAGAAGGACTCGCGAAAGGACGTAAGGAAGAGAGGAACAGCATCGTACTGAAGATGCTGCAGAACAATCTCCCTGTTCAAACTATCTGCGATGTTACCGGCTTGTCCGTTGAAGATGTTACTAAGCTTAAGGAAAGCCTCTGAGTACGCCAGCCTTGACAACATTGACAAACAAAAATACGTAAAGGCCATGACAACAGCACGTGACACCCACAATCAGATTGAATATGCCAAGGAGATCGCGCACGAGGAAGGACTTGAGGAAGGTCTCTCGAAAGGACGTGAAGAAGGACGTGAGGAAGGTAGAGAGGATGCGAAACAACAAATCGCGATCAACCTGCTTCAGTTGGGGACGCCATGTGAAATCGTGGCGAAGGCGACCGGCTTGTCCTTGGAGGAGGTTACTAAGCTTAAGGAAAGCCTCTGAGTACGCCAGCCTTGACAACACTGACAAACAAAATTACGTAAAGGCCATGACAACAGCACGTGACACCCATAACCAGATTGAATATGCCAAGGAGATTGCGCACGAGGAAGGACTTGAGGAAGGTCTCGCGAAGGGGCGTGTAAAAGGTCCGGCCAAGACAGGTCGGACCTTATTGTGTATGCCGGCCGCACCCACTTGAGCTAAAGGCGACAGCTGTGTAGGACTTGTCGATAACCGATGGTCCCTAACGGATGTTCTTGTCGAATGAAGAAAGGGTTCTGAGGACAGTCACATAACCGAACGATGGTCCCTATCGGATATTCTTGTCGAATCCGTCAGGAATGAAATTCTTGTTAACCGGGGTCAATTTCACGAAAACACATCCGTGAGGTGCGACCTCGGTTTCCCATCTTTCTTGATAGCCGCAGGTATAGATATCCTTCTGCCTCCAGAGATCTCTGATAACCTGAGAGCCCATCACGCCTATTGACCTAGGAATAAAGCCGATCATTTTAGGAGAAGACGACAGGTTGAACATGGCGATGGCGACAGTGCCGTCAGCAAGCGGTTTCAGATACGTTGCGTAATCCTTGTCACCATAAATCCTGGCGCCCTGCCAGCCGAGTTCGTCCTGGTTCACATCTATCACTTCGCTGTTGCACAGGAGATTAAGCGTAAAGTCATCCATCTCGGCCATATCACAACCTATAAGGAGAGGTGATGCGAGAATGCTCCAGAGAGTGATGTGAGTGTACTGCTCATCCGCCGAAAGCTTGGAATCATGAGTGGACGGTCCCCAGCCGACCTTTCCGACCACGAGCATATCCGCATCCGGCCAGTTGCCGGGCCTTTTGAACGATGCCCATTTATCCTGGCCGAATCCGATTTTCGACATATTGGCCCAATTGTCCCTGATGTCGCCGGTGGTTCTCCAGCAATTCGCATATTTGGTTATGTATGAAGCCATTCCGACTTTGGAGCTGTTGGATAGGCTATAGACGATATCCCGTCCTGTAGCGCGGAGCGCATCCGCCATAAGACGGACATTGTACTCGTCGTTAGGATTCCAGTCATATTTCAGGTAGTCCACGCCCCAGTCTGCCCACTGCTGAGCATCCACATCCACGAATTTATACTTGGTGAAATACCAGAGCGAATCACGCTTCATCTTGCTGCGGTCCAGCTTATGGAACTCGTCGCAGATACCTTTCTCGATAAAATCATATTTTCCGTCCGGTGTATCAGCACTTTCGCCGCAATGCCCTGCATATGTAGCCACCCACGGTCCGGAATAGATTCCGAGTTTCAGGCCATTGGAATGAAGAAAATCTCCCAATGCCTTCATATCAGGGAACTTGGAGTTCGGCTGGATAGCATTGGTCTTGCCGCCTCTGAGTCCCTGCCAGCCGTCATCGATATTGATAAATGACCAGCCGTAATCCACCAGGCCCTTGTCGAGCATTGCCTGAGCTGAGCTCATCACTTTCTCCTGGCTCACGCTGTTTCCCCAGCAGTTCCATGAGTTCCAGCCCATCGGAGGAGTGAGGGCAATCTTGTCACCGATGACGATCTTGAAGTCGCGCTCGACTGTGCCAATGCTGTTGGCCGCTTTCAATGTCACCTTGTATTCGCCTGCTTTTTTCACGGAGCCTGTGATGATACCGGTATTTTCATCCAGTTTCAGCCCTTTAGGAAGGCCTTCTGCTCTGAACAGAATCGGACGCTCTCCAGTACAAGGTATCCTGTACAGGAAATCCGCACCGGGACGGGCACCATAAACCTTGGCTCCATTGATTCTTGGTGAAGGCGATGCCTTAGGCGTAAGAATATACTGAGAAGAATCATTCTTTTCTGAAGCTGAAACTGTAGCCGGAAGAAAAACGACACCGGCAAGAACCGCTAAGTAAAATAGAGTCCTTTGTCTGAAATTCATCATATAATGAGTTATTAGTTTTGTAAGTGTTCGATAGGGACGCAGGTCATTCACCCCGCTCCATAGCCCTGCGCAAGTCTTTTTCCTTGATGGATTCTCGCTTGTCATACTGCTTCTTACCGCGCGCAAGGGCGATATTCAGCTTGGCATATCCGTTTTCTGATATGAAGAGCCTTACAGCCACGATGGTGAGGCCCTTTTCCTTTACCTTCTGGTTCAGATGGCGAAGTTCACGTTTCTGAAGGAGCAGTTTGCGGTCACGGAGCGGCGCATGCTGTCCCCAAGAGCCCCAGGCATACAGGGCAATGTTGATTCCGCGCACGTACAACTGTCCTTTGTCGAAATAGCAGAACGCATCTGACATGGAAGCCCTGCCCGCACGGATCGATTTGATTTCTGTTCCGCAAAGGACAATGCCTGCCGTATAGTTTTCCAGGAACTCGTAGTCAAACGAGGCCCTTTTGTTGTTTATATTGACTCTGCTCTTCTTCTCTTTCGCCATAATTCCTTAAGACGCCGCCTGAATAAAACAGCATCCAAATGCAAATTTATCGTTATTTTTGCATAAATCAATCAAATCGTCATCTGATGCCTACAAAAAACCCATACGGCAACACCTACATAGCTGACTTGCCGGAACCGGAGACAATATCCGCGGAAGAAATACTTGAAAGCATTGACAACAAGAGCATTGACCTTGTCTGCGTGCTCGGGCCGACCGCTTCCGGGAAGACGAAATACGCTGTAGAACTGGCGCGGGAGCTGAACCGCCTGAGGGCGGAAAAATACGGAGCAGCTAGTGTCAATGCCACAGGCGCGGTCAATGCCGCAGGCGCGGAGATTCTTTCCGGGGATTCGAGGCAGGTTTACAGAGGCATGGATATCGGAACAGGCAAGGACCTGAACGAATACGGGGAGATTCCATATCATCTTATCGACATCGTGGATGCCGGTACCAAATTCGACCTGTACCAGTATCAGAAGGCGTTTGAGAAGGCATACAAGGACATCATGGACAGAGGAGGAATACCCATATTGTGCGGAGGCTCAGGACTTTACCTCGAAGCTGCCACATGCGGTTACTCGATTCCGGACGTACCGCCTTCTCCGGAACTGAGGGCCGAACTGGAGGAAAAGCCTATGGATGAACTCGTGTCAATGCTGGCGTCCATGAAGACCCTGCACAACAAGACCGACATTGACACGAAAAAAAGAGTCGTCAGGGCATTGGAAATAGCTTTGTGGCAGAAGGAGCATCCTGTGGAGAACACGGCATTCCTGCCGAAAAACACATATTACATCGGTACATTGGTCTCACGCGAGGAGAGGAACAGGCGAATCGACGCGAGGCTGGACGCAAGGATCGAGGAAGGCATGGCGGATGAGGTAAGGCGACTGCTTGAGAGCGGCGTTCCCGCAGAGAATCTGACTTACTATGGGCTTGAGTACAAGTTCGTTACGCAATATGTCTTAGGAATACTCAGCCTCGAGGAGATGAAGACGCTCCTGGGCAATGCCATCCATCAGTTCGCAAAACGCCAGATGACCTGGTTCCGAGGGATGGAGCGCAAGGGCATCCGGATACATTGGGTCGAGCCTTGACGTGGCAGCAGAAAGCTTCTACTTTGAAGATGGCGGAAGCGGATGGCCGGGAAGTGTACGCGGAGCCTCAGCAGCACGCCAATATGCAGCGTCGAATTCGGGATATACAAATTCCCCTTCATGGTCTATGGTAAACGCGATGTAGTTTATCTTGAACCCCTGGGCGAGGAAATTCTGCTCGTAGAAAGTCTGCACTTCGAACAATGCATCCACGGCAGCCTTGCCGCAGACCGAAGAGAAGTCCGACGAGTAAAGCGAATCTCTATCCTGCCCGTAAAGATCTGACGTAGAAGCCAATACGTGCAGATTGTTTACCTCACACACGGCCTTCGTATATTCGTACAGGAAAGTGCTGTCGGTCTTGAGATGGATGATGCCGCCCTTCTTCAGAAAATGTCTGTATCTTTCCAGGAACATCGGGCTTGTAAGACGGCTGTTCTCACTTTTCATCTGCGGATCAGAGAACGTCAGCCATATTTCCGAGATCTCGCCCGGAGCGAAAAACGCCTCGATAAACTCTATTCTGGTACGGAGAAACGCCACATTCGGCAGTTCATTCTCGGTCGCAAACTTGGCCCCTTTCCAGAGCCTCGCTCCCTTGATGTCCACACCGATATAGTTCATGTCCGGGTTTCTCTGTGCCAGCGCCACAGTATATTCCCCCTTTCCGCAGCCCAACTCTACCACAACCGGCGTCTTTCTGCCGCCGAACATCGTTTCGGACCAATGTCCTTTGACCGGATAGTCTCTCAGTACCAATGAATTACGGGACTCGTCCCCCGCCCTGTCCAACACCTCTTCAGATGCCGGCTGAAGCAAACATCTGAAAGTGGCGTTCTCGCTGAATTTCTTTAATTTTCCGTGTCCCATATTCTATTTCAACACTAATACTTTAACTCTCCTGTCCACTCTTTCGATTTCCAACCCGATACCGGTCAGACCGTATTTTTTCAATGAATCTTCCGGCGCCTTTATATAAAGTTTCCACAATCCCGGCTTGACAGGAACCAGTCCGGCCCCGATTCTATCCGTAAACACCTTGTCATAATAGGAAGAATCCCGGAGCGCCGAGCGCTGAAGCACAATATTGTCCTCAAACAGTTCTCCATCAGGAGATTCCCAGACCACGAGCAACGGCATTGACCTGAATGAAGAAAATTCCCTGTCAATGCAGGACAGCGACGCGAGCAGCGAAAAATCGTATGCGGACAATGTGTCGGTCATATCAGCATTGAACACGAACCTGCCATAGGCATCGCGTGCTCCAGTGCGCACAAACTGAGCATAAGAACTTGGTCTTGAGCAGGATAACGCCAACATTGACAAGAGCAATAACACTCCTGTCAAAGCGAGACTTTTATGGCTCCGGACTATCACCTGAGATTCTGTTATTTGCTGTTCGGCTTCTGCTGCTGGCCATTCTGCTGACCATTCTGTTGACCATTCTGACGCTGGCGTCTTCCGTCACGACCCTGACGGTTCGGCCTGTCCGAGCCGCCCTGACGGCCCTGCTGACGTGGTGCCGCCTGATTCTTGTCGTCACCACGGCCACGCTGACGGCCACCGTTCTGGCGACGCTTCTTCTTTCCAGGTGAATCGAAACGCGTGATGCTGTCGTCTCCTACCGCAGTTATGAATTCCGGTATTTCCGGCTCCGGTTCAGTCTTGAGAGACTCAGGCTTGATTCCGTTCCGGTTCATCTTGATCACCTCACGCACCTCAGATGCAGCAAGAGGAAACAGATTTGCCAACGACCCCTTGTCATAAGAGAAATACATCACCTCTTTCAGGATGTCAGTCTTCATCAGATAAGCCAGTCCGTCCTGGAACTCGAGCGGCTCCTGTACACGCGGAATGCGGGACTGCGCATCCAAGTATGTGGCCACCTCATAATTCAAGCAGCATTTGAGCTTACCACATTGACCTGCAAGCTTTTGCGGATTAAGAGACAAATCCTGGCAACGTGCCGCCGCCGTAGTGATGGACTTGAAATTCGTGATATAGTTCGCACAGCACAGCTCCCTGCCGCATATTCCCAGGCCGCCTATCAGACCGGCCTCCTGACGTGCTCCTATCTGCTTCATCTCTATCCTGATGCGGAATTCCTCAGCGAAAACCTTGATAAGCTGACGGAAATCCACACGCCCGTCCGCTATGTAATAGAAAATGGCCTTGGTACCGTCGCCCTGGAACTCCACGTCGCCGATTTTCATATCCAGACCGAGTTCCACAGCTATCTGACGGGAACGGATCATCGTTTCCTGCTCACGCGCAATCGCCTCCTGCCATTTTTCGATGTCGAGGGACTTTGCCTTCCTGTAGATTTTCTTGAATTCCGTATTTTCAGGATCAATGCCCCTGCACTTCATCTGCTTACCGACTATCGGGCCCTCGAGTGTAACGATACCCAAGTCGTGACCGCTCTGCGCCTCGACGATGACCAGATCGCCCATCTTGATGCTCTGGCCTGAGGAATTCACATAGAAACCCTTCCTCGTATTCTTGAAACGCACTTCATAACAGTCAGAATACTGCCCCTGGGAAATGCCTTTCAGCCAATTATAGTCCTCCAGTTTGCAGCAGCCCCTGCGGTAGGTGCAGTTCAGCTCGTCATTGGCATCTCTGGTAACCGTACAGCCACGGTTGCAGTCAAACTGTATATTTTCGTTATTTTCCATATCTGTATATATCAACTCACGAACAGTCTGTCAACCATGTTCGTGAACAAAATTTTCTGATTTACATTGCGGACAACCATCGCATTGGCCTTGTTTATCGCCAAGATCGCCCGCCTGCAGAAGTCCGGGCCCAGTTTCGCTGCGGCTTCGCTGAAGAACTCCTTGTACTCAGGACGCACACCGGCAAGAGAAGGCAACCCCTTCTGAATCATGTATATCTTTCGTATGCAGTCACCTGCGAATTTACAAAAAGCTTTCTGTTTTTCACGAGAAGCCATCGCCGCTATCACATCACCGGTTTCGAGGACATCCTGGAAATCACGGGCCAATATCCCGTCCATCAGCCTCATGAACACATCCATCATCTCCACATTCTCATCCCGCTCCGCAAGACTCCTTATCGCCACGCCGATGCTGCCACCCGCAAATTCCGCTGCCGCGCCCGCCGCTTCCGCATCCACACCGGTCCATCGTGGCAATGCAGCTGCAATCTCCTCTTTTGCTGCCGGTTTCACCCTTATCAGCTGACACCTCGAACGTATGGTCTGGAGCACCCTCTCAGGCTGATGGGTAACCATGAAGAACAATGTGCGTTCAGACGGTTCCTCAATGATTTTCAGCAGTTTGTTGGCCGTCTCCACCTTCAGTTTCTCAGGCAGCCATATCACCACAGCCCGATATCCGTCAGAATAAGACGAAAGCGAAAGTTCGTTCAGGATAATCTGCGCATCCAGGACCGGAATAACGGAAGATTTCTTGTCAATGCCGAGAGACTCGTACAGTTCATTCTCCATGAAGAACGGGTTGCGCACGAAAAGTTCACGCCACTTCTGTATATAGGTGAGCGACGACGGTTTTTCACTCGACTTGTCCTTGGATGCAGTCGGAAAGACGAAATGCATATCCGGATAAATCAACTTGGAAATCTGGTTGCAAGCCGGACATATTCCGCAGGAATCCTCTTCCCCACGATGCTTGCAGTTAAGATACTGCATGAACGCCACAATCAGCGCCAATGCCCCGCAGCCCTCATTCTCGTAAAACATCATAGCGTGCGGAATGCGGCCCGCGACGGCCATTCTGACCAGCGCTGCCTTCACTTCAGCATTTCCTATGACATCCGAAAACCTCATGACTTTCTGTCCGCCGTAAATTCTGCAATTTCACCCAGCATCTCGACCTCCTGCATATTTCCGAAAGGCCTCAACGCTATCCTCGCATTGTCCACATACTCGTAAAGACGCTTGCGGGCATATTCGATTCCGCTCTCCGACTTCACAAACTCAATGATTTCACCGCCATACTCAGGGTGATCATCGATTCTGCACAATTTCCGCCTGATCTCCCGTCCACGCTCCTCACCAGCTTTGGCCAATGCCCCGAGCAGCGGCAATGTTATTTTCTTTTCCTTCAGATCCAGCCCCACCGGCTTGCCTATCTCGGCATTATCTTCATAGTCGAATATATCATCCCTTATCTGGAATGCGACACCCAGACATTTCGCATAGGTCCTGGCCGCCGACATCTTCTCCTCAGTAGCGCTCACCGATATCGCTCCTGCAGCAGCGGAAGCCACGAACAACGATGCCGTCTTGTCGTAAATTATTCTGTAATAATCTTTTTCGAGCGTATCGCCGGTCTCGGCCTTCTGCAGCTGAAGCAATTCCCCCTCAGCGAGGTCTGTCAATGTAGAGGCAAAAATCCGTATGACCTTGTCCGACGAATTTCTGCTGGCGAGAATGTTCTCCATTCCCTTCACCAGCCAGTAATCCCCCAGCAGGACAGAAGCGCGTCCTCCGAGAATGGACATCACCGTAGGCGCACCACGCCGCACAGGACTGTCATCCGCCACATCATCGTGGAGAAGGGTCGCATTGTGCAACAACTCCACAGCAGCGGCATATTTTATCGTATCATCAGTAACAAATCCTCCGGAACAGGCCTTGGCCACAAGCAGAGTCAGCACAGGCCTCACCTGCTTTCCATTATGCGAAAGAATCGCTCTGTTCGTCTTGTCCAGCAACTCAATATCCGTGGACAGCGACGATCCCATCAGCTTGTTTACCTTGTCCAGGTCCTCTTTCAGAAAATCCTTTATGCTGCTGAAATCCATATCTACAACATTTTCACAAGTTCATCCACCGTCTTCGGGAATGATATAAGCTCCATAGTGGCGGCATCCATCATCTTGGTATCCACATAATGCTCAAGGAGCGCGATGAGCTTGTCATAGAATCCGTCGATGTTCAGAGCGAAAATCTTCCCGCCGTACCTCTGGAGCTTGGCAAGCGTCAGTGTCTCCACCAACTCTTCCAATGTCCCCACTCCGCCAGGCAAAGCTACCACAGCACACGTCCCCTCACGCATTTTGTCCTTGCGCTCGGACATCGTATCCACCCATACGGTCTCTGTAAGTTCATGGGCGACAACACTTTCCATAAATCGCGGAATTACGCCGACATGTCTTCCGCCGGCAGCAACCACCTCGTCAGAGACCACGCCCATAGTGCCCTTCCGGGTTCCTCCGGACACCACCGTATAGTCCCTTTCCACAAGGGCACGGACCAGCTCCTTCGCAGCACTGTCATATTTCGGATCAATGCCGCTTTGGCTTGAGGAGCAGAATATCACCACTTTCCTATCGCAAGTCATATCAGAACATAAAAGCTAATGAGAACGATATGCCGTTGAAGTTTCTGCCGTCCTTGAACGCATCTTTGACATGCTTGCCGACATTGTTCATCTTGCCGTTTTCAGAATAGAGAGAACCGAAGTTCCAGTAATATTTCACTGAAACCTGCATCTTCCAGACATCGATTCCGGCGCCGAGTCCCAAACCGTACTCCCAGCGGGACAAAGCCGCCTCGCTGAAAGATTTGGATGAATAGGATATCGGATCTGAGCCCTTCACCTTGGAATGGAGTCCATATCCGATGAACGGTTCCGCGAACACATAAGGTCTGAAAGCCATCAAGTCAGGTCCCCACTGAACCTGTACAGGGATTTCGATGTAGGAAACCTTCGCATCAAGCTTGAAGTTGTCGATATTCGCATCGCTCAACTTGGTACCCTTGGCCTGATACAGCACTGAAGGCTGTACGGCGAACCCGAATGCAATAGGAATCTCAGCGGTAATACCGAAATGATACCTGCCTATGGAACTCGGGTCCAGATTCTTGGCATTTGATGACGATGAAGTAAATCCGGCCATAATGCCGAGCCTTGCACCGCTGCGGTCGCCTGCATAAGCATAGAGTGATGACGCCAATATCACCGCCACTACTGCCGCAGCAAATTTCTTGAACATAATCTTCTTTGCCTCTTTATGAAAGAGCTTATAAAAGAGCGTCAATTTTAGATGTAATCTGCGCTTTGGGAACAGCACCCACAAGTCTGTCAACTACTTGACCGCCTTTAAAGAAAAGAAGTGTAGGAATGCTTCTGATGCCGTACTGGGCTGCGATATCCTCGCAATCATCCACATTGCACTTCACTATTTCCGCCTTTCCTTCATATTCGGCAGCCACCTCGTCCACTGTCGGAGCCAGAGCACGGCAAGGACCGCACCAAGTCGCCCAAAAATCCACTATTACCGGAGCTGCTCCGGAAATGATATCCGAGAAATTCTCGTTTGTAACTACTTTTGCCATAATAATATATTTTAGAGTTTACAAATATAATAATCTGACCGAAGTTTCGCAAATACGAAATCATTTTGCTGCTCCGTCAGATGCCAAAAAGGGGAATGACATGTAAATCATCCCCCGTACATATATGGATCCAGACTTCTGTAACCCCTTACGGTTACTTAGAAAGCCTGGGCAGCATCCCAGACAAATACTCTGAGTCCCAATTCCGGCGTTTCCTCGTCCTTGGACTTCAGCGCAGAGACGATACCCTGCACCTTGTCATCAGGAACGACGGCGAGAATCGCATAATTCAATGCCGGCCATGCGTGATTGCCATAGTGCGGCTCACCGTCCACAGAACCACGGCCCTGGATATTGTCCCAAAGAGTGAAACCCCTCTGCCCATTGGCGTCGAGGACTTCGAGAACTTCCTCGCTGTACGCCTGATTGTATGATATAAACAATGCTTTCATAATCAATGCTTTTTAGCCGTTTATTGCAGCCTGCTTGGCAAGCTTTTTCTGTTTGTGCTTCTCCTGCCTCGTAGCGAATACGCAGTAGATGGTAGGAATCAGCACCAATGTAACCACTGTCGAAACTGACAGACCCCAGGCAACAGTCACACCAAGTGAGCGCCACATTTCAGAACCTTCACCCGTTCCGATTGCCATAGGAATCATACCGAGCACAGTAGTAAGCGTGGTCATGAGGATAGGACGGAGACGGCTTCTTGCAGCAGTTACCGCAGCGTCGAGAATATTCATTCCCCTCTCACGGCACAGGATAAGGTAGTCAATCAGCACAATACCGTTCTTCACCACGATACCGATAAGAATCAGCAGACCGATCATCGCCATCACACCGAGAGCCGTATTGGTAAGCCACAGACCGAAAATCACACCCACAAGAGCGAACGGCACTGAGAACATGATCACGAACGGACTCATGAATGACTCGAACTGTGATGCCATCACCATATAAACCAGTATGACGATCAATACCATAAGGGTAATGAGATCCACGAACATATCCTGCTGGTCCTCATAGTCTCCGGCCACCTTGGCGCTAAGCTCGGACGGGATATTTGCCTCATTGATGGCAGTCTGTGCTGCCTGAACACCCTCACTCATCGCGTGACCGCCCTCGATCACACCCGAAACCTTGATCATTCTCTGACGGTTCTTTCTCTCGATTGTAGGAGGAACTTCCGTCTCAACCACTTTTCCGAGGTCCTTGATCTTGATGCCGGCACCTGCAGGAGTGTAGATGATGATGTTTTCAATATCCTCCACACTTGTCCTGAACTCAGGAGCATAACGCACTCTGATATCGTACTCTTCACCGTCTTCACGATAGAATGAGCCTACTGAACCGCTCATGGCAGCGCTTACGGAAGCAGCAGCTGTGGTCGTGTTCAATCCGTTGGCAGCAAGTTTCACCCTGTCGAAATCCACCTGATACTCAGGAGTGTACTGGTCACGGCTCAGAGTAACCTGGGCAAACGACTGGTCTGCGAGCATCCTGGCCTGGATATCCTTGGCCACGCGGTCCGTGGTAGCGAAGTCATAGCCGTAGATTTCCACATCTACCGTAGCGGCACCGCCCATACCGCCCATACCCTCGGTCACAGTTCCTTTATGGATTTCCGGATATTCCCGGATATCGGCACGGATAATGTCGGCGATTTCACTTGCAGAACGCTTACGAAGCTCCATACTTCCGAGGTTGATGTTCATTGATATGACATTGGAACCGTTGGTCTGCATACTGGCAAATGCATTGTCGGAGTCTGCCTGGCCGTAGGTGTAGCTGCAGATCTTGATTTCAGGAACCTGCTCACGGACACGGTTATAGAAGTTGCGGGCAAATTCTCCTGTCACTTCCTGTGAAGTACCGGCATTGAGCTCGATAGACACTGTCAGACGGCCCTGGTCGGAATGAGGGAAGTACTCGCTCTTGATATGCGGTCCGAGAAGGGCCAGCACAGCCACAAATATAGCCAATGCGCTGAATACCACGGTCTTTCTATGACGGACAGCCCAGTTGATGATGTATGCATACCCTTCAGATATCGCATTCAGAGCCTTGTCGATAGGCGTAAAGAATATCTTGTAGAGCTTGCTGTCATGCCTCTTGTTGCTGAGCATTCTTGAGCAGAGCATCGGAACGAGAGCCACAGAAGAAGCCAATGACACGAACATGATGATGCTGACGATCCAGCCCAACTGACGGAACATGATTCCTGACATACCGGTAACGAGAGTCAGAGGGAGGAACACTGCGAGCATTGTCAATGTAGAGGCCACAATGGAAATACCCACCTCTTCTGTTCCGTGGATTGCTGCCTGCTTAGGCTTTTCACCTCTCTCCAAGTGCGTGGTGATGTTCTCCAATGCCACGATGGCATCATCGACGACCATACCGATAGCGATGGAAAGGGCCGACATTGATATGATATTCAATGTGTTGCCTGTAGCGAACAGGTACACGAGGGATGCAAGCAGTGAGATAGGGATGGTCAGGACAATGATAAGTGTCGCTCTCCATCTTCCGAGGAAGACATATACCACAAGCATGACGAGGATGAATGTGATGATGATGGTCTCCTTCAGGGAGTTGATACTGTTGATGATATTGTCCGAACTATCGACGACGGTCTCGATATGAATATCGGTAGGCAGTGTCTTTTCTATTTTCTTGAGTTCATTCTTGATGCCTTTGATGACGTTCACCGTATTGGTTCCGCTCTGCTTCTGGATTACGATCTGCGCAGAACGTCTGCCGTTGGTGACTGCTTCCTGCTCTTTCTCCTGCTGTCCGTCCCTGACTGTAGCCACGTCCTTCAGATAGACAGCGTCGCCGTTCTTGTAGCCGACAACGATATTGAGCAGCTCTGACGGGTCTTTGAACTCCTTCTGGATACGGAGGGAGTATGACTCGGAGCCTATGTCAATGTTACCGCTCGGCACGTTCCTGTTTTCTGAGGAAATGATTCCGGAAACAGTGGCGATGGACAGACCGTAAGCCTGAAGTTTGTTAGGGTCGCAATACACCTGAATCTCACGGGTAGGAGCACCTGTCACTGACACGGTACCTACACCTTTCACTCTGGCAAGCGGTGTGGAAACCTTGTCGTCCAGGATCTTGTCCAAGCCCGGAAGGCTTTCCTCTGCCGTAGCGGAAAGGATGAGGATAGGCATGTCATCTGCACTGAACTTGAAGATGACAGGAGTAGTGGCCTGGTCTGGCAATGAAGAGTTGATCATGTCCAGTTTGTCACGGACATCATTGGTCGCCTCCTCTATATCTACACCGTAGTTGAATTCAAGAATAAGAATGGAAATGTTCTCCTTTGATCTGGAGGTCAGATCCTTGAGGTTGCTGACTCCGTTGAGTCCGTTTTCAAGAACCTTGGTCAGGTTCGTCTCGACGTCCGCCGCACTTGCTCCCGGATACGAAGACATGACCATTATGACATTCGCATCGAAGTCCGGATACTGGGCTATGGACGTTTTCATGAACGAGAACACGCCGAAAATTGCAAAAGCTATGAAAACCAATGCAGTAGTGACCGGCTTGTTCACCGCTGTTTTATATATGCTCATTTGATTCTGATTTAGAAATTACATGAAGTGGGGACTGCCGGACTATTCCTGGACATTGACCTTCTCGCCATTTCTCAGGCTTGACTGTCCCTTGACAACCACTTTGTCTCCTTCTTTGAGTCCGCTGAGGATTTCATATTTTTCGTCGAAGTGCCTTCCGAGGGTAACTACAGCTTCTTTTACTGTTCCGTCTTCCTGAAGCACGAACACTGTCCTGACACCTGAGCCCTGCTGTTTTACTACTGAGCCGTCAGGTACTGTCACATTGTGAGTAGCGCCGAAGTTGATGGTGACTCTGGAGTACATGCCCGGTCTGAGCTGACGGTCGGCATTTGCGACATTGACCTCAACCGTGAAGGTATGTGTGGAGGCCTGCATTGTAGGGAAGATTCTGGCGATATGGCCTGTGAATGTTTTTCCAGGAAGAGCGTCTGCGGTCAATGTGACCTTGTCGTTTTTCTTGACTTTGGTATAGTCACTCTCTGATACGCCTACATACAGTTTCACCGGCGTAATCTGCTGAACCACATAGAGCGGCTGACCTGTGTACATGTCACCCTTGTCATAGTTTCTCGCGGTAATCACGCCGCTGATAGGCGAGCGCAGTATGGTATTCTCAAGAAGATTGTTGTACTGGCTGCGGGTAACATTGTATTTGAGCTCCATCGCATCGAAATCCGACTTGGAAACGCCGCCCTGCTCGTACAGGCTCTTGATACGGCTGAATTCCAGAGAGTCGTTTGCCAATGAGAGCTTGGACTGGTTCAGGCTCAAGTCGTCCATTCTGGCAACTATCTGTCCCGCTTTCACGAAATCACCTACTTCCACGTAGATGTGCTTGATTCTGGACGGGCTCTGAGGTGCTATGTTGTTTGTTGCGTAAGGCTCTACTGTAGAGGTATATACGTCTGACTGAGGGATGTCTTCAGCTGCTACTGACATGACCTGGACATTGCTCAGTTTCACTTCCTGCTGCACATCCTGCTGACCTTCTGTCTTAGAAGTGTTGTTTCCGCAGCTTGCCGCCATCACGACTGCAGATGCGTAAATGATAGTTCTGAATTTCATATTTTTCATTGTCTTATTATCTGTTGTTCAAATCCACGTTACCGTTTTCGTCTATAAAATCATGGCCGAGAACCTGCTCAAGGCTTGATTTCGCTACCATATAACTGTATATGCTCTGCGATTCGCCGAGTTTCGCCTGTGTAAGTGCGAGCTGGGCATCGTTGAGCTCAGTGATCGTGCTGCGTCCCACGTTATATGATTTCGTGGCGATGTCATATGCCTTCTGCGCTGTCTCCACGGCTTCTTTTGCTGCCGCGCAACTCTTCATCTGGGTCTCCATCGTGTTCAGATACTGTCTGATGGCGATTTTCAGCTGACGTTCCGTGTCATTGACCTGGATGGCAAGCTCTGAAGCCTGGACTTTCGCCTGGCGCACATCGTTCAGACGTTTTCCGCCCGAGAATATCGGGATGTTCAGGCTGAGGCCCACATAAGAATACGGGGTCCATCTGTAGTCGCTGAACTTGAAGTCATTGGTCATCGCATTCAGACTGTATGAGAATGTGAGGGCGAGTGACGGAATGTAGGCGTACTGCTGGAGTTTTACCGTTTCTGCAAGCTGGTCTGCCTGAATCGCTAACTGACGCATTGTCGAGTTGTGGTCCAAGTTCATTATATCGGTGTCATTCTCCAGTGCCATCTCGCCTGCGTAATCTCCAAGCGAGCCGGCCACGTCGATGTTCTGGTCGAGCTCCACGCCCATAACTGCCTTCAACTGCCACAATGACAGGACTACTGAACTTTCTGCGTTATATACGTTCGGAATCGCGCTTGCTACAGTAGATTTCGCTCTGGTATATTCCAGCTCAGAGGCTTTCTGCGCATTGTAACGCATCTCCGTCTGCTTGAAGTTTTCCACAGCATTGGCATACACGTCTTTATAGACATTGAGCGCTTCCTTTGCAAGAAGGGCCGCATAGTATGACTGCTTTACCTGTGTAACCATTTCAAGACGTGATGAACGTGCCTTCTCGACTGCGAGTTCCACGCTCTTTCCTGAGATTTTCAGACTTTTCCACAACTGGGCATTGACAAGAGGCATTGACGCGGATACTCCTGCATTGTAGGTATTCCAACGTCCTACTTCGATGCCG
>ENA-OPRX01000992-OPRX01000992.1-human-gut-metagenome-genome-assembly--contig:-NODE-992-length-15978-cov-7.796835_pt1 | contig 15978 bp, 12 predicted proteins | sample MGYA00241450_ERZ501892 | MGnify/ENA primary metagenome ERZ501892 (study PRJEB25962, sample SAMEA2042223) | human gut metagenome | biome: human gut; feature: human-associated habitat; material: faeces...
AAGCCGCGGGCGGCAGCGTTGTCGTCGGCTTCGAAAACCACAGCGGCAAGACCCATCTGGGCCGCGGCGTGGAGCCGCTGGGCACGGTTCTCGCAGGCTTCGGCAACAACGGCGAAGACGGCACCGAGGGCGCACACTACAAAAACGTGTTCGGCACATACAGCCACGGCCCCATGCTGCCGAAGAACCCCGAATTCTGCGACATGCTGCTTACTACCGCGCTTGAGCACCGCTACGGGAAAGCGGAGCTTGCCCCGCTCGACGATACGCTTGAGCTTCTCGCGCACGACGAGATGTGCGCGCGGGTGAACTGACGGCACGGCTCGATTACACTCACACGGAGACAGAGATATGATAAGATTTTATAATGGCCGCGTGCTGAGTTTTTCCGGTGGGCTGAAGATATCAGACGCCGAGGTCTGGACGGACGGCGGCGTGATAACCCATGTCGGGGCGGCAAATGAGGACATGCCCGCCTTTGAGCGTGAGATTGACCTCAAGGGCGACCTTCTTATCCCCGGCTTCAAGGACGCGCACACGCACACCGCGATGACCTTCCTGCGCTCCTTCGCCGACGATATGCCGCTCGACCGCTGGCTGAGCGAGCAGGTCTGGCCAAATGAGGCGAAGCTGACCGACGAGAGCGTGTACATCTTCACGCAGCTCGGCATAATGGAATACCTCAGCAGCGGCATCACCGCGAGCTTTGACATGTACGTCCACAACGAAGCCTACGCCAAGGCCAACATCGACAGCGGCTTCCGCACGGTGATATGCTCCGGCCTGAACGACTTTGACCGCGACGTCGAAAACATCGAGCGCGAATACCTGCGCTTCAACTCCCTGCACGAACTGGTGTCCTACAGGCTCGGCATCCACGCGGAGGACACCACCTCTCCCGAGCGCATGGAATACATGGCGGGGCTTGCCGAGAAAAACCGCGAGCCGTGCTTCATGCACTGCGCCGAGACGAAGGCCGAAGTCGACGGCATAAGATGCTGGCTCCCATGGGGATCGGCGTGCTGTACGGCAAGCAGGAACTGCTGGAAAAAATGGGGCTGTTCCGCTACGGCGGCGGCGGCTACCACTGTACATGGATGAGCGAGGACGATCTGAAGCTCTTCGCCGAGAAGGGGCTGTGGGCGATCACGAACCCCGCCTCGAACCTCAAGCTCGCAAGCGGCATCGCACCGGTCACGAAAATGCTTGAGCGCGGCATAAATATGGCCATCGGCACCGACGGCGCGGCCAGCAACAACGCGCTGGACATGTTCCGCGAGATGTACCTCGCCGCGGCGCTGCAGAAGGTCTATGAGCACGCCTCTTCCGCCTGCCGCGCGGAGGACGTGCTGAAAATGGCCTGCGTCGGCGGAGCGCGCGCAATGGGGCTTCCGGACTGCGACGATATTGCCGTCGGCAAGCGCGCCGACCTCGTGGTCATAAACCTGCGCCGCCCGAACATGCAGCCGCTCAACAGCATCGCGTCGAACATCGTGTACGCAGGCTCGAAGGAGAACGTGCGGCTGACGATGGTCAACGGCCGCATCCTCTACGAAAACAGCGAATACTTCATCGGCGAGCAGCCGGAGTATATATACGCCGCCGCGAACGCGTTCATGGAGGCGATACGGAAATGAGACGCATCGACCTGCATGTGCACACCACCGCGTCGGACGGGACGTTCACGCCCGCTCAGGTCGTGGAGCTGGCGCGCGACGCCGGGCTTTCCGCCATTGCGATAACCGATCACGACACCGTGTCCGGCTATGCCGAGGCCGCGAAGCGCGGTGCGGAGCTTGGTGTGGAGATAGTCCCCGGCATCGAGATAAGCACGAAGTACGGCGGAGCCGTGCACGTGCTGGGCTATTACATTGACATGGAGTCGGACGGGCTGCATCATATCCTCGACTGGATAGTTGAGGATCGCGACACGCGCGGGCGGAAAATGGCGGAGCTGATGGCCGCCGACGGGCTGCCGGTCAATTACGACGAGATGAAGGCTCGCTTCGGCGAGGTCATCGGCAGGCCGCATTTTGCGCGGCTGCTCGTGGAGCTTGGCCTGGCCATGGACGTGCAGGACGCGTTCGACCGTTACGTCGAGAAGGGGCAGAAGTATTACGTTGGCCGCACGATACTTCCGATCGAGCGCGCCATCGGCCTGATAATCAAGGCGGGCGGGGTGCCGGTGCTGGCGCATCCGTTCCAGTACAAGCGCGACGACGCGGGGCTGCGCGAGCTTATCGAGTACTGCATCGCGCAGGGGCTGCGCGGCATGGAGTGCTATTATACGGGCTACTCGCCGGAGCAGTGCGCGTATCTCGCCGCGCTCGCGGACGAGTACGGGCTTATAAAGACCGGCGGCAGCGATTTTCACGGCGCGAACAAGAAACACATCCTGCTCGGCCGCGGCCTCGGCAAGCTCGAAGTCCCCTACGAACTGCTCGACGGGCTGAAAAAAGAGCATGACGCCCGATGATAACAACGTCCCCCTGCTTTCACAAGCTGAAAGCAGGGGGACGCTTGTAAATGGGGCACTCTCTTCGGCCTCTATGGCTATCATCCCTTTTCGCCGTGGGTCATCAGATACTCGGTGAGCTGATCCAAAAGCGTGGTGTCAAGCAGATGGTATATCAGAAATCCGTCGTGATTTGGTCGGCCGACAACGATCTGCCCGCCGGTCATGACAAGGCTGCACGTCTCGTCCGCGGACGTGCCCCAGACGAGGATGAGCGTAACGCTCCTGCCGTCATAGGCATTATCGCTCCCGGCTGAGTCCACAGCCCAAGGCAAAAGATTGCGGAGATCCTCCCTGTACCCGCTCCGGCAGAGAAGTGAAAGGATATCCCGAAACGCTTCGTCCCCCGCCGTCGAAGTCGGGAGCGTATAGCTTTCCATGTACGGTGTGCCGTCTCGGTTCCCGCCGAGCACTGCGGTGCCGGACAGGCTTGAAATGGTCTGCGGGTCAGCGCCCGTCATTTGCCCGAACGTGCGCGGCGTCAGCCGCCAGACGCATAGGCAGAGCAGCAGAATTGCAAGCAGCAGTACGATGCATTTCTTCGTCCGGTTTCGCATAGGGCTCTCCTCCGTTTTTGTTCTGCCTTTATTTTATCAGACGTCCGGTATATTTGCAATGTTCCGCCCCGCGCGCGGCTTTTTCACCCGTGCAGCATTATTCACACATAGTTTACTTGACAAACCGCTGTGAACCGTGGTACTCTAAGCGAGGATATTGATAGCAATATCTTTGTTTTCTGCCGTTTTACTGCTGTTGATTCCCTGTTTTCGGGAGCATAGCATATGCGGCAGCTATTTTTTTGTCTGATTGGAGAGATACACCATGGACTATGACGTTATCATCGTGGGCGCAGGCCCCGGAGGAATATTTACCGCCTACGAACTGGCGAAGGCAGACAGAGCACTGAAGATCGGCGTATTTGAGCTGGGCAAGCCGCTTGACAAGCGCAGATGCCCTATCGACGGCAAGAAGGTCAAATCCTGCGTCAAGTGTCCCACCTGCGCGATCATGAGCGGCTTCGGCGGCGCGGGCGCGTTCTCCGATGGTAAGTACAACATCACGAACCAGTTCGGCGGCACGCTGTTCGAGTATGTCGGCAAGCAGGAAGCCATCGACCTGATGAAGTATGTGGACGAGATAAACCTCTCCCACGGCGGCGAAGGCACCAAGCTCTACTCCACCGCCAACACCAAGATCAAGCGCACCTGCCTTGAAAACGGCCTGCACCTGCTCGACGCGCAGGTCCGCCATCTCGGCACCGACATAAACTACGTCGTCCTCGGCAACATTTTCGACGAGCTGAAGGACAAGGTCGATTTTCACTTCAACACCGCCGTCACCGGCGTGAAGAAGACCGGCGACGGCTACGAGGTCGAGGCCGGAGGGAATGCCTACACCTGCAAATACTGCGTCGTCTCCGTCGGCCGCAGCGGCAGCAAGTGGATGGAGTCCGTCTGCCAGTCGCTGGATATCCCCACCAAGTCCAACCGGGTGGATATCGGCGTGCGGGTGGAGCTGCCCGCCGAGGTGTTCGCCCCCATTACCGACGAGCTGTACGAGAGCAAGATCGTCTATAAGACCGAGAAGTATCAGGACAAGGTGCGGACGTTCTGCATGAATCCCCGTGGCGCGGTGGTCAACGAGAACACCAACGGCATCGTCACCGTCAACGGCCACAGCTACGAAGGTGCCGACAAGCAGACCGAGAACACCAACTTTGCACTGTTAGTCGCCAAGCATTTCTCCGAACCCTTCAAGGACAGTAACGGCTACGGCGAAAGCATCGCCCGTCTCTCCAATATGCTGGGCGGTGGTGTCATCGTGCAGCGCTTCGGTGATCTGGTAAGAGGACGCCGCAGTAACGCAAAACGTATTGCCGAAGGCATGGTAGAACCGACCCTGTCCGCTACTCCCGGCGATTTAAGTCTGGTACTGCCCAAGCGTATCTTAGACGGCATCATTGAAATGATCTACGCTTTGGACAAGATCGCACCCGGTACCGCCAATGACGACACTCTGCTCTACGGTGTGGAGGTGAAATTCTATAACATGGAAGTAGAACTGGACGAGCACCTGGAAAGCTGTCATAAGGGATTATATATCATCGGCGACGGCAGTGGCGTGACCCATTCCCTATCCCATGCATCTGCCAGCGGCGTCTATGTAGCAAGACAGATCGTCAAAGGCAATGAATAATAATGAAAGATGAAACGCTAAAAAAGGAAGGTATATTCTATGGCACAGACAGTTAAGATCATCTCTGACAGTACCTGCGATCTGTCAAAAGATTTATTGGAAAAATATGACATTTCCATCCTGCCCCTGCACATCCTGTTAGGGGAGACAGAGTATCGTGATGGTGTGGACATTACCCCGGAAGAGATCTTCCGATGGTCCGATGAAAATAAGACCACACCGAAGACCTCTGCGCCTTCCATGACCGAGGCCATGGAAGTGATGAAGCCATTTCTGGATGAAGGCCGTGAGATCATCTGTTTCTCTATTTCCGACAGCATGTCCACCTCCGGCAATGTCATGCGTCTGGCTGCGGAAGAACTGGAAGCTTCTGATAAAGTAACTGTGATCAATTCCGCCAACCTGTCTACCGGCATCGGTCTGCAGGTAATACAGGCTGCCATTTTATCTGCAGAGGGGAAAACCAGAGCCCAAATCACTGCTGCCATCGAAGAGATCCGCCCCAGAGTACGTGCCAGCTTCACCGTAGATACTCTGACCTACCTCTACCGTGGAGGAAGATGTAATGCTGTCGCAGCTCTGGCAGGCACCATGTTAAAGCTTCATCCCAGGATCGTAGTCGAAGACGGCGCCATGGATGCCTCCAAAAAATATCGTGGTAAGCTGAGTTCTGTCATTCTGTCCTACACAAAAGATATGGAAGATGATCTGAAAAATGCGGTTCCCGACAGAGTCTTCATCACGCACTCCGGCTGTGATCGTGAAATTGTAGAGTCGGTTCGTTCCTATCTGGAGAGCCTCGGTATTTTCAACGAAATACTGGAGACCAGAGCCGGCGGTGTCATATCCAGCCACTGCGGACCCGGTACACTGGGCGTTCTATTTATCGAGAAATGATATTGTTAGAGCAAATGAATTAGAAAGAGGTATTTATGATCCGTTTTATATTCGTTGTATTATTTGTTGTATTATTCCTGATCCTGTCCACTCCGCTTATGCTAGTGGAATGGATCATTGGCAAGTTCAATCCGGGGCTGAAGGACAAAAGTTCCCTGGCCATTGTCAACTGGGCATTCCGTCAGGTGATCCGCCTGGCGGGTACCAAAGTGATCGCCATCGGTGAAGAAAATATTCCCACCGATACTGCAGTACTGTATGTGGGCAATCACCGCAGCTTTTTCGATGTGGTCCTGACCTACGTCCGCGTTCCCAGACCTACCGGCTACGTTGCGAAAAAAGAAATGCTGAAATGGCCCCTGTTAAATATCTGGATGAAGGATCTGCACTGTCTCTTCCTGGACCGTCAGGATATCAAGGCCGGGCTGAAAACGATCCTGGCTGCCATTGATAAAGTGAAAAACGGTATTTCTATCTGTATTTTCCCCGAAGGTACCCGGAATAAGACCAAGGATACTTTCCTCCCTTTCCATGAAGGCAGCTTCAAGATCGCCGAAAAAGGCAATGTTCCCATCATTCCCATGACCATTGTGAACTCTGCCGCTATTTTTGAAGACCATTTTCCCAAAATAAAAAAGGCCACCGTAGTCATTGAATACGGTAAGCCCATTTATATGAAGGATCTGGACAAGGAGACCCGCAAGAGCATGGGCACCTATGTACAGAATATAATCTCCGAGACCTATTTCAAAAACAAAGAACTGATCTAATATCTAATGTTTTCCGGTGAGGGAGACCTGTTGGGCGATCAGAAGAAGATAATCCGACGTTTTTCCCTCTTCCGGATAATAGCACACGGAATCTCTGTTTCTGCCCATCAGATAATGTAAAAAATCTTCCAATATCTCCGTATACTGATAACTGTATAAGATATAATTGGCACAGGCCAGTTCCTCCGCCCGCTTCAGCAGATCTTCCGTACCGTTGTTGACGGAAGTCACGGCGTCGATCATTTTACCGGAACGTTTTGCCAGTTCCTCTCCCTGATCTCTGATACCTTCCATGAATGCTGTGCACAGATCAATATCCACCGACTGTCTGGTAGCCAGATATGTCATGGAACCGTAGAGATATGCAGTTTCCTCCAGATAGCTTGTATTATCTTCGAAAAATTCCTTATACTCCAAAATCTGCGAACGATAGGAAGGAAGTCCCGCAGCCCGGTACAGTTCCGTCAAAGCCATAAATTTCTCCGCATCTCTGCCGGATGCTGCTGCCAGCTTTGTGTAGATTGCGGATGCGTGCTGAAGACATTGCGTTGCATATTGTACATCATATTTCTGATACAGATAACTGAATTTTGCCAGGACAGCCACATACGTCATGGTATCCGGCTCCTTATCCTCTGTCTCATTGACGGTTTTTTCCAGCCAGTCCGCAATATATTCCAGCATATCCGGAATCTCATTCCGATTATCGTCCGTAAAAACTTCCGAATACCATTCGCATGCCTCCAGCAGTGTCAGGATCTCATCCTCTGTAATGTTGCGCTCCCGGCAGCTTTCATGCACCCTTTCGCACAATGCTTTAAACAATTCCTCATAATACCTCTCCTTGATGGAAAAAGAGAGCGACTGCCCCACCCGGTCGCATTCCAGATAAAAGCTTCCCTCGCTGGTATATTCCGAAAAATCCACTGTTCCGATGTATAATTGCAGATCCCCGTTGTACTCCGGCTGCTTTACCTTCCCCCGATATACGATCTCTCCGGACTCTTTATCGATCAGCCGGAAACTTTCCACCGGTTCCCGGCTTTTGACGATTGCCTGCTTTTCTCCGTCTCCTGCATACCCCTGTTGATCCACCAGTACATTAGGAGTAAGTGTCGGAATGGTATAATTGATTATCGGGGTATTTTCCATTGCCATATCCGCAATACTGACATGTCCCGTCTCGGCAGACGTATTGCCACAGGCGGTATTCCCTATGATATTCACGATGAACAGCAGCGACAATACTGCTGCATATTTTCTGTTGTATTTCAAATTGGTCCTCCGCTCAATCTCCCGGGAGATTACAGTACACGATTTTTCCATTGATAATAGTATAAACGGTCCACATGAAAATTTCCATAGGTATTCTGTATATCCATCAGTGGAACAATGCCTCCCCGTTTACCGGATCTCCATTATGCGTCAGGGCAAAATACACATTGCTCCCCTCAGCACTGTAATATTTTGTAGGCGCTGCTACACTGCCGATAGTTTCACCCGGATTCACATAAGCATTTTCCTTGACGGTAATCTCCGCCAGTTGTCCGTAAGTGGCCTCATAGCCGTCTCCCAGATCCAGCGTCACCGCCTTACCGATCTCCTCATTTTCAAAAATCGAAGTTACTTTTCCCTGCGCACAGGCGGTTACCGCCATGCCTTCTTCCGCGGAAAAGATCGTAGCCGGATTGTACTTGTACTGATCCAGTGTGGCAAAGTAAATGCTCTTGTCCATAGAGTAATGCATCAGAATATCACTCTGTACCGGTTTCTGCATTCCATCGTTTTCCGCAAAATGCAGGGTTTTCTCTACTGTCAGCTCCGGCATCTGCTGCTCTGCCTCCGCAGCCTCCTGTAAGGTCTCCTGATCTGTCAGTCCCGGGATCTCCACATGGCCGGAGCCCACCTCCTGGGGAAGATAATCCAGATCATCCTCCGTGACCGGTGCTACCGCGATCTCATTTCCGGCTGTGTTATTCGCGGTCAGTTCCGGAATATTCTCTTCCTCCTTCAGCAAATGCTCCTCATTATATTCGGATATTTCCTGCATTTTGTCATCCGCATTGTTTTCAAGTGCAGTGAAGTCCAAGGTATAGCCATCATCCTTGGACTCCACATTCTGCCCCTTCATATAGACCCCCGTCATGGTCAACGCTGCCAGAACAAAGGCCGAAGAGGCCAACATTATAATACGCTCTTTATGAATACCGCTTTTTTTATTTCTTCTCATATCCGCATCCTTCCTGTTCCCTGAACCAACTTTCTGCTATACAATCGTTTCAACCACTTTCCCTGGTTTATCCTATAGTCTTGCCCGATTCGAAGGTTTTATTCAGGATGCATTTTCCATTGATCTTTATTGGTGTTACGCTTTTTGGGCATAAGCTGCCATGTCTACATGCTGCACAGTACCCACATTTCCGTTTTCATATAAGAAAATACCGGTCTTACGGATCGCTCCGTTCGTTGCATTGGCTTCTGTCGCACCGCCCTGGGCCGTTCTGTCTCCCTGTAAGGTAAAATCTGTGGAAACATTTTGCAGACAGATTGCACCGACACCCTTGTCGGAAAGTTTGTACAATACGTCATTGCCCTTTTCATCTTTGCACCAGATTTTTAATTTTGACCAGATGGAATCATTCTCATCGATCCAGCCGTTGCCGTCCTCATCATACCGTGCCAGGTCCGCAAATCCGTCACCGTTCCCGGTCCCGAACAGTTCACTGCCGTCGTTGATGATGCCGTCTTCGTTTTTATCCAGTGCCAGATAACCGCTGCCCTTTAACATGGAGATCTCTTCTTCCTCACCGTCGGCATCCAGGTCAAAATAAAAGGTCTGATCCGACAGCTCCGTCGCATCGGTATCCAGATTGATCACCAGCGGATCATATAGGGCAAACTGCGCTACATTCAGTTCTTCTCTGTAGTATTCCTCACACCTGCGGCTCATATTTACATTGACATTAAAATTGATCTCTCTGCCATCCTTGGTACGCACGGTTCCCACGGTAGAGAAGCTGGTGTCCTCCTGCTCTATGCTCCAGCTCTCCCCGACATAGTTCAATACTTTCATGCGGGCTGCAACCGGATAGAAGGTATCCGACGCAGGTGCTGCCGTTCCCTGAGTGCTGCCGGAATTCGTCCGGGCGTTATCAACGCTATTGCCCGCATTCCACCCGTTTTCCTGCATCCAGTCATGCAGAGTACTATTCCGGGAGGGGAATAATAAATCAAAAATATAACGTACCGTATATTCCCGGATGGTGGACAGTGTCTGTTCACTGGCGCTGCTTCGCATATTCCATCTCGCGGAGGATACCAGAAAACGGCTCTGCCAGTCTTTTGCGGTCATGGCAGTATTCTCTGCGGCATTCTCCTGTTCCCCGGTGTTCTGTGCTGTATCCTCTCCTTCCGGTGTCTTCTGTCCCTTCGTGGATACATCTGTCAGCCCTGTCTGATAATCCGTTATCTCAAAGCGTCTGACGCTTGTCTTAGAAGTATGATAACTTCTGGCGGAATCCATTCCTATGCTTGCGGAATCAATTCTCAAATCTGTAATTTTCTCCTTTCCCCGACCTCACCATACAGGGCGCGCTTCCTGTAAAGCTTAATCGTTCACCACCACATGTGATATTGCATGGCTGAACGGTTAAGTCAAAAAAATGGTAACAGAACAGAATATTTTAATATTATTCTATCCGATTACCATCCGTGGTGTCGTTATAAAACTATATAAAAAATAAGTAGCAGGAAGTGACCGGCCTTGTCACCTCTCTGCTACTTATATCGTCCATATAGGGCGTTTTGTTTAGTCTGAATTTATTGCTGTGTGGGTGCAGCAGGTGCACCGGGTGCGGGAGGTACCGTTTTCCCGGCTGCTTTCAGCTTCGCGGCGATCATGCCGGCTACCATCTCTCTGGTAACCACGATATTGCCACCGAAGGGATTGATGACAAATCCCAGGGCCGGACTGCTATTGCCCTGTGCATCCTTGCGCAGCAGCATTCCCGCATAATCGTCAAAATTCATAGCGAACGTCTGCTGGTTCTCTTCGTCCTTCCACTTTTTTAATTCCATCCAGTCTGTGAAAGCCATGAAGAATTTCCGTCCGTCCTCTGTAGATAACATGGGAAACTGGACTTTTGCATCACGGGGAATTCTCACCTGTCCCTTTTCATCCGGCTGGGGCACAGGATCGATCACTACCGGAGCCAGAAACTTTGCTTTCTGAAGCTCCTCCAGGAACATCTGTCTGTGTTCCGGTGTATCTTCTGCTTTTAATAATTCGATAGATCCTACCATCATGGGGTTGGATACCGGTTTGTTAAATTCCATATTTTTGCTCCTTATACACGGTTATAGTTGATCAAGCAGCCCTTCAGGATGATCTGGCGTTCTTCATCGGTCAGTTCGCCTAACTTCAGGGAGAATTCCTTCATGCCCTCTCCGGGTGTTACCACATAAGCTTTGATCTCTTCTGTCTTGTCTTCCACGGCTTTCTTGATGCCGGGAACGAACAGATAATCCAGATTCTTAAAAGGCAGATCCCCGGGCTGGATGAGGAAGGGAAGCATACCCCAGTTGATCAGGTTGGAACGATAACGCTTGGTAGCATATTCGTTGGCAATATTCGCCCAGCCGCCCAGTACCTTCTGGCAGGAAGCAGCCTGCTCACGGGCAGAACCGTCTCCGGGCTTCACTGCGAAGATTGTGGAACCGAATCCGGTGTTCTTACGGTCAGCCTCGGGATACTGTTTCTTCACTTCGCCCATGACATCCTTCAGTACGGGAACCGCCTGGCAGGGATGTCCGCCGTTCATACGCTCTTTCTCTGCCTTCTGGATCTCTTTGGCACGTCCTACATACTGCGGATCCTTACGGCTCAAGGTGAACTCTGCCAGTCCCAGAGGATTGGAACGGTAGGAAGAGGTCTCACCGGAAGGGATCAGCTCATCGGTGGTGGTTACAGGATCGTGGATCTCGGATACTACCTGTAATACCAGATTTTCAGGCAGCGCACCCATAGCGGGCCAGTCCTTGATATTGGGGCCGAACTGGATCTCTACGCTCTCGTCTGCCACACCGTGGGAATCGAATACACGGTTCTTATAAATATTGCTGTCGAAATGATATTTATATTTTCCGAAGTCGCCGTCGAACTCTGTTGCGGGAGTCAGCACGCCCTTGTTAGCTGCGGTAGCTGCGATAGATCTTGCATCCATCAGAGCTACGGAAGCGATCTGGCCGTTCTGCAGCTTGGAGCCTTCACGGTTCGGGAAGTTTCTGGTAGAATGACGGATACTGAATGCGTTATTGGCAGGGGTATCTCCGGCACCGAAGCAGGGGCCGCAGAAGGCTGTCTTCATGACTGCACCGGTCTCTAAGATGGTCGCAGCACAACCGTTACGGATCAGCTCCATGTATACGGGCATAGATGCGGGATATACGCTTAAAGTAAATTCATCCGCACCAATGTATCTGCCCTTCAGGATATCGGCTGCTGCACAGATATTCTCAAATCCGCCGCCGGCACAGCCTGCGATAATACCCTGATCTACGATAAATCTGCCATTTTTTACTTTATTCTTCAGAGTAAAGTCTACGGCACCGTCCAGGCTTACTTTCGCACGTTTCTCGGTCTCATCCAGAATATCCATCAGATTCGCATTCAGCTCCTCAATGGTGTAAGTATTGCTGGGATGAAACGGCATGGCGATCATGGGACGGATCTTGTCCAGATCCACCTCTATGAGACCGTCATAGTAGGTTACCTGACCGGGATTCAGCTCCTTATAATCTTCCGTACGTCCATGAATCTCATAAAACTCACGAATCTGGTCGTCGGTCTTCCAGATGGAGGACAGGCAGGTGGTCTCTGTAGTCATGACATCAATACCGATACGGAAATCAGCACTCAGGGATGCCACGCCGGGACCTACGAACTCCATTACTTTATTTTTCACATAACCATTTTTGAATACGGCACCGATGATTGCCAGTGCCACGTCCTGAGGACCGACACCCTTCACGGGAGCACCCTTTAAGTATACGGCTACCACGCCGGGCATATTGATATCATAAGTCTGATTCAGCAGCTGCTTCACCAGCTCGGGACCACCTTCACCCATAGCCATGGTACCCAGAGCACCGTAACGGGTGTGGGAATCAGAGCCTAAGATCATTTTGCCGCCGCCGGCCAACATCTCTCTGGCGAACTGATGAATAACTGCCTGATGAGGGGGTACATAGACACCACCGTACTTTTTCGCACAGGTCAGGCCAAACATGTGGTCATCCTCATTGATGGTGCCGCCTACGGCACACAGAGAGTTATGACAGTTGGTCAGTACATAGGGCATGGGGAACTTCTGCAGTCCGGATGCTCTTGCGGTCTGAATGATACCTACAAAGGTAATATCATGGCTGGTAAGCTTATCGAAGCGGATCTTAAGCTTGTCCATATTGCCGGAAGTATTATGCTCCCGCAGGATACCATATGCCATGGTGTTTTTCGCTGCTTCTTCTCTGGAGATCGTAATGCCGGTCTTCGCCTGTATCTGTCTGGCTGCTTCGGAGGTATCCGCTACAATATCTGTACCGTTTACCAGGTAAGCGCCGCCCTGTGTTAACTGAATCATGCTCGTCCTCCTGTTATTCCACTTCTTATGCATAGATAGAGTGCATCTTGTGTGCACTTCTTTCATTATACTGGATTGTTTTCTCAGATGCAATGATCTTATAGGATGTTTTTGCACTTGAGTGTACGTAAAAAAATACCGCCTATAGAGCGCAACAGTCTCTCCAGGCGGTATGACTTCTTTTTTAAGTTCTTAATTATTTCAGTACTACCTTATCCAGATGCCAGATCTCATCCACATACTGCTGTATAGTTCTGTCAGATGTGAACTTGCCGGAGCATGCCACATTCAGGATGGCGCTCTTCGCCCAGTTGTCCTCGTCGCGGTAAGCAGCTTCCACTCTCTTCTGTGCTTCTGCATAGGACTTGAAGTCCTTGAGGATGAAGTAGGTGTCTGCCTTGGCCGTGCACTGGGTGTTCAGCAGGGAATTGTACAGCGGGCGGAACAGCTCGGGATCTCCCGGTGCGAAGGTTCCGTTGATCAGCTGCATCAGTACCTTGCGGACATCCTGATCATTGTTGAAGATCTCCATGGGGTCATATCCGCCATGGTTCTCATAGTTGATAACCTCCTGTGCGGACAGGCCGAAGATGAAGGCATTCTCTTCGCCCACTTCTTCTACGATCTCCACGTTGGCACCGTCCATGGTTCCCAGGGTCAGGGCACCGTTCAGCATGAACTTCATGTTACCGGTACCGGATGCTTCCTTACTTGCGGTAGAGATCTGCTCGGAGACATCTGCTGCCGCAAAAATGATCTCTGCGTTAGATACGTTATAGTTCTCGATAAATACAACCTTGATCTTGCCGTTAATAGCGGGATCGTTGTTAACCACATCCGCTACGGAGTTGATCAGCTTGATGGTCAGCTTTGCGTTACGGTAACCGGCTGCTGCCTTCGCGCCGAAGATAAAGGTTCTGGGGTAGAAATCCAGTTCCGGATGCTCCTTCAGTTCGTTATACAGGTGCATTACATGCAGAATATTGAGCAGCTGTCTCTTGTACTCATGCAGACGCTTTACCTGTACATCGAAGATGGATCTGGGATCTACTTCGATACCGTTGTGCTCTAAAATGTATTTTGCCAGACGTACTTTGTTCTGGTACTTGATGTTCATGAACTCCTGCTGTGCCTTCTTGTCATCCGCATATACCTTCAGGCGGGAGATCTGAGGCAGATCGGTGATCCAGTCGTCACCTACGTGAGCCGTTACCCAGTCAGCTAACAGCGGGTTTGCATGCAGCAGGAAACGTCTCTGGGTGATACCGTTGGTCTTATTATTGAAGCGCTCCGGGAACATCTCATAAAAGTCCTTTAATTCCTGGGTCTTCAGGATCTCTGTATGCAGTCTTGCAACACCATTGACCGAATATCCGGCTACGATTGCCATATGTGCCATCTTCACCTGTCCATCGTAGATGATCGCCATCTTACGGATCTTCTCCTGTACATCCACACCGGGTACATTGCTGTACTTCTGCTGGATATCGATGATGAATCTGCGGTTGATCTCCTCTACGATCTGGTAGATTCTGGGAAGCAATCTGGAGAACAGTTCGATGGGCCATTTCTCCAATGCTTCCGCCATGATGGTGTGGTTGGTGTAAGCACAGGTCTTGGTGGTGATCTCCCACGCTTCCTCCCAGGTCAGATAATAATCATCCATCAGCACACGCATCAGCTCTGCGATAGCTACGGTAGGATGGGTATCATTCAGCTGGAAGGTAACCTTCTCATAGAACTTATGGATATCATCATGCTTTCTCATGTACTTCTCTACAGCTTCCTGTACGGATGCGGAGATGAAGAAGTACTGCTGCTTCAGACGCAGCTCCTTACCTGCATAGTGATTGTCGTTGGGGTACAGAACCTCTACGATGTTACGTGCCAGGTTCTCCTGTTCTACCGCCTTCTGGTAATCGCCCTTATCAAAGGAATCCAGCTGGAAGCACTCTACGGGCTCCGCATCCCAGATACGCAGGGTGTTTACAATGCCATTGCCATAACCCACGATGGGGAAATCAAACGGAACCGCCTTAACGGACTGATAGCCCTCCTGGGTAAATACGTTTCTGCCGTTCTCATCGGTATGCACACTGACATAGCCACCGAATTTCACAATTTTCGCATACTCAGGTCTGCGCAGTTCGAAAGGATTACCATTCATCAGCCAGTTATCGGGAACCTCTACCTGATAACCGTCGCGGATCTCCTGCTTGAACATACCATAACGATAACGGATACCGCAGCCATATGCAGGATATCCCAGCGTTGCCAGAGAATCCAGGAAACATGCTGCCAGACGTCCCAGTCCACCGTTACCCAGTGCTGCATCCGGCTCCTGGTCCTCGATCAGGTTCAGATCCAGTCCCAGTTCTTCCAGCACCTGCAGACAGATATTTACCTGGCCGCGTCCGCCATCCATCATGATGATATCCGGGAAACGTGTAAAACTGCCGACTTCCTGCGGCATATTTTTTTCTTCCAGTTCTTTCTGTTCCTGCATGCCGTGCGTAAACCGCCGGGGCAGAACCTCATGCATGGAAGCGTAATCATCCGGTCCTGATACCGTACGGAGTTTAAATTTCCGGTAATCGCTCCTCTTTGGCCGCCCCTTTTCATATACAATCATGGAACCGACGGTTTCAAATCCGTTGATATTGGAAATATCGTAAGCCTCCATACGGTTTAAGTCTTTCATGCCAAGCAGCTGTTCAATCTCTTTTACCGCGCCGATTGTGCGGCCTTCTTCTCTCTTGATCTTTTCTTTATCCTGACTGAGAACCAGCTGTGCATTTCTTGCAGCCAGTTCCACCAGTTTTTCTTTCAGTCCTTTTTGTGGAATTCTTATCGTCACTTTCCGCCCACGTTTTGCAGTCAGCCATTCCTCCAGTACTGGAATGTCTTCGATCGCCTCCTGCAGCATAATCTCCCGCGGAATAAATGGCGTGCCGGAATAATA
>ENA-OPRX01000993-OPRX01000993.1-human-gut-metagenome-genome-assembly--contig:-NODE-993-length-15973-cov-3.448360_pt1 | contig 15973 bp, 11 predicted proteins | sample MGYA00241450_ERZ501892 | MGnify/ENA primary metagenome ERZ501892 (study PRJEB25962, sample SAMEA2042223) | human gut metagenome | biome: human gut; feature: human-associated habitat; material: faeces...
CTGGCGCTCTACAACAAACAGGTCAACATCGAGCTCGTTGACCGCCGGTAACAAATAAAGCCCTGTTTGAACGAAGGGCTTTTATTATGTTTTAAAAATGAGGCTTTTGTTTTAACAAGCGTTTTTAGCGGGAGTATGCCGCCTCAATAATTCTGTTGCGGCGCAGCTCGTCAAGGTCGTAATTGGCCTTGATGTTTAATTGCGGGGCTATTGCTTCAATGATTTTTGCCGCCGTCGGCACCGTATTCCAGCCAGAAGTCACAAACCCCCAGGTTTCTTTGAGCGGTTTGGGTTCGTCCAGCATAACGATTAAAGCATATTTGGGGTTGGAAATCGGAAATGCGGCGACAAAAGTGGTGCGGACTTTCTTGTCGACGTATTTTCCCTGAGCCGAAAGCTTGTTGGCCGTTCCGGTTTTGCCGGCCACCTCGTATCCGGGAACGTTGGCTCGTCTGCCGGAACCGTCGGTTACCACCAGTCTCATCAAATCGCGCATTGCCTTGGAAGTGTTGAACGAAATAACCCGGTGTCCGTCTTTGGTTTTGCTGCTGCCTTTAATCAGTGTCGGGCTGTGATAAATGCCGCCGTTAATCATTGCGGCATATCCGCTGACGACATGCAGGGGCGAAACCGCCAGTCCGTATCCGAAAGCCACCGTCGCAATTGTTCCTTCGCTCCATTTTTTAGGGACCAGCGGCTGGCCTTTTTCCGCCACTTCAATGCTAAGCGGTTCAAAAAATCCCAGCTTTTCCAAAAAATTGCGCTGCTCGTTGCCGCCGACTTTCAGCGCCATACGAGCCGAACCGATGTTAGAGGAATAAACCAGAATTTCAGGCACGGACAGCCAGCGGTTCTCGCCGCGGTAGTCCTTAATGACGTTGTGTTTGAGTTTTAGCGGCTCAGAGGCGTCAAACCTGTCGGCAACTTTAACTTTTCCGCTCTCCAGCGACATCGCGGTATTAAAGATTTTTAAGACCGAACCCGGTTCATATACGCCTTTGGTCGCCATATTGAACAAGGCCTGTTCTTTTTTCACCTTGTTGATGTTGGGGTCGTAGTCGGGCAGCGAAACCATGGAAACGATTTCGCTGGTCTTGACGTCAAGCAAAACCGCCGTAGCGCCTTCGGCCTTAAATTTTTCCATACCTTCTTTGAGCATCTCTCGGATTGTGTCCTGAACGCCGACGTCAATTGAAAGCATCAGCGGAATGTCCGACTGGGTGAGCCTTTCGTTCATTTCTTTTTCAATGCCGGAAATGCCGATGTTGTCGATGTTGGTGGTGCCGATAACGTGGGCAAACAAGTTTTTGTGCGGATAGACGCGTTTTTCGCCGTTTTCAAACTCCAGCCCCGGAATGCCCAGATAGTTGATTTGATACTGCTGCGAGGGTGTCAGGTTTCGTTTCAGATAAACAAAGCTGCCCCGGCGGGTGAGCTTTTTGTAAACGCTGTCGTATTTCAGCTCCGGCAAAACCCGGACCAGTTCTTCGGCTGCTTTTTTGGGATTCAGCACTTTGCGCGGATTGGCATACAGGTTAACGGTCGGCAGCGAAGTGGCGATGATGGTTCCGTTGCGGTCGATGATGTCTGCGCGGCGGATGGGATTCTGGGCATAAATGCCGGGGGAGGCGTCGTCGGCCTCAGAACTGAAATGAAGGTTGGGAATAATGCAAAGGTCAAACAATCGCGCCGCAATAATCGTATATACGGCAATAAAACCGAGCAAAGCGGCTAACACGCGGTTTTTACAAACGGATACGGGGTCTTTTTCACAGGAAAAGCTTTTGAAAGAGGAACTCTTGTCAATCTTAATTTCTTCACCGGGAAGGTAAAAGCCATCCTTGCCTTTTTTGGAAAAATACTTTCCTGCCATTGTATTTGCTTCTGCCCATAACTTAACGGGTTAACGGCGGGCATTGGTAAGTCTTTTAAGTTCCTTGTTCTGCTCGGCGTAACTCGAAATATTTTTTCTTGCGGCTATCTTTCTCGATTCGCCGTTTTCATAGCTGAATGGTAACGCAGAATAGTTAATAATTTGTTCAGCCCGGACCGGATTCAGCGAAATATGTTTGGCTGCCAGTTGCCGCAGACGCGACGGATTGTTGAGATGGCTCCATTCCGCTTTGAGCACGTGAATAGTCTTAATGTCGTCCTGAATGTTGCGGTTGATTGAATTTAACTCGTTTTCAAGCTCCTGAACCTTGTTTTTCATAACCAAAGAGCTGAAACCTATTAAACAGGGCAACGCAATCCATAACGCGATAGTGGCTATTTTTGTGCTGTTCATCTTTCGAATCCCTTCCTAGACTTCGAGTTGCTTTTTTATGGCATAACGCAGCTTGGCGGAGCGCGAACGGGCGTTTTGCGCAATCTCTTCCGGAGATGCGGCGATTGCCTTGGAGCATTTTGCAAACGTTATGCCTTTGGTTGAATTTACTTCCGGCAGATAGCGCGATACATGAGCGCTTTGGCCGGCGTTTTCTTTGAAAAAGTTTTTGACGATGCGGTCTTCCAGCGAATGAAAGTCCACAACGACCAGTCTGCCGCCCGGTTTTAAACGGGAAGTCGCTCCCGCCAGCCCTTTTTCAAGCTCGCCGAGTTCGTCATTGACGGCGATTCTCAAAGCCTGAAAAGTTCTTGTTGCCGGATCGATGGCGTTCGGCGTGCGGCGGATGACGGTATAGATTATCTCGGCCAGCTCTTTGGTCGTTTCAATCGGCTTGGCCTTGCGTGCTTCGACGATTTTGCGGGCAATGGCACGGGATTTTTTCTCTTCGCCGTAACGATAAATCAAATTGGCCAAATCTTCTTCTTTGAGGGTATTGACCAAATCGGCGGCAGAGGTGCCTTTTTGTGACATCCGCATATCCAGGGGAGCGTCTTTGCCGAAAGAGAAACCGCGTTCGGCTTCGTCCAGCTGCATGGAGGAGACCCCGATGTCAAAAACCGCACCGTCGATGTCCTCGGTTACCAGTTGTGCAAAATCGCCGAACTGTCCGGCTCTGAAATCAAACCGGCTGCCGAATTTGGCCTTCAGCTCTTCGGCTCTGGCGCTGACCGTCGGGTCGCGGTCGAGGGCGATGACTTTGCAGTTTGCTTTTTCCAAAACGGCTTCGCTGTATCCTCCGTTGCCAAAAGTCGCGTCGACATACGTTTTACCGTCTGCCGGGGCCAGAGCCTCGAGCACTTCGGACAACATCACCGGAAAATGTCTTTTGTAATTGGGGTTCATTTACTTGTCCTCCGCCGGGCTTTTGAGGGATGGGCGTTTTTTGAGGACTTCGGCGCGGATGCGGGCTTCTTCTTTTTCCCAGTTTTCCGGATTCCAAATTTGGAATTTGCGGCCCTTGCCGACAAAAACGGCGCTGTCTTTGATGCCGGCATGCTTAAGCAGTTTTTCGCTCAGCATAATCCGCCCTGTCGAATCAAAGGGATATCTTTTTGCATCGCCGAAAATCAGGTTGGTCAGGTCGTCTTGTTCCTGAGAAAAAAAGTCGAGCGAAGTTTCGATGTCTGCGGCCAGCTTGTCCAACAGGTCTTCCAGGCATCCTTCAATACAGGGAGCGCTGAGACTTCTGTAGCATACAATCTCGCTTGACGTTTCTTTAACTATTGCGCGGTAATCTGAGGGAAGGGAGACGCGGCCTTTGGCGTCTACCTTGTTATAGATTGTATCCATAAAGAGAAATGACTTGCGCAACTCTTTGCTTCCCTCGTTAATTCCTGTGTTATTTATGGTATAACATGGGAAAATATGGGAATCAATGGGAAAATTTAGTAAATTGTTAACTGTTCTGTGTTTGTTCTGCATAAATTTTGTTCGATTCTCTCCAAGCCCGCAGAGGGCTTGAGCTTCCATGTGCAAAAAAATTGGGGATATTTTTTATCTTTTTTTAACACTATTCTGCTAACCGCGGCGTTGTTCTTTCAAATCATTGAATTTTATTTATTTTGTCTATTTACGGGCGGGCGATTCTGTGGTATATTATCATCCGATATGTTATTAAATGTTTCCTCTCGGCTTAATGGGACCGGTCGAAAAGGAAAAAATCTGAGTCCCGCAGTTTTATTATGAACAATAATTGTTTTCACACCGCAGACGGTGTACACTTCCTGATAGCTACCGGCATCACGGAAGTAGAGGGTGCTAATTATCTGGTTAACCGTGACGGCAAAATCGTTGCAGTCGTAAACGGAGAAGAAACCGACGTTCCCGAAGTCGTTTACAACGAGGTTGGCGTGCCATATCTGATTGTGCAGGACTTGTATGCCCTTGCAAAGGAAAAGGCCAAAAAGAACGGGGTTTACATAGCCGTTAAACAGGAGCCGATACGTATCTGGAAAGATGTAAAGCCCGGCGGTGTTATCCGTTCGGTAATTGACGGTTTTCAGGAACACGCAGTTGAACTCGGCAATCGGCAGCTTGCCGCGCAAAATGTTATCAAGGGCGAGTTTTACGGTATCGGCAAGGACGTTCTGGCCGAGCGTTACCGTTTTGTCCGCAGCGAGGCTGACTATGATTTGTATGAGCCGCGTGCCGACAAACCGACCGAGTGGGTTTACTGCGATATAAACATCTGCTGTCCGCTGTGGGGCGGGATAGAGTGTATTACCACCCCGATGATAAACATTTCCAATCCGAAAGATTGTTACGCCTGCAATTTCATTGTCTGGTGGGGAAATGACGGTCGCCTGAATTCATATCGGGTTTTGCGGTATATTCGCGGCTGCGGCAGTGTTTACTTTGAGCAGCATACCGATGTTCCGCAGCCGATGTCGCAGGCGCGGTTCAATCCGCCTCAGGTGTTGAAAGTAGGCTGATTGCGGCAGAAAATCAAAAAAACAGGGGTTTCTTCGGAAACCTCTGTATTTTTGTTTAAAAGCGTTTAACTAAAACGATAAAGCTGTTGCAATATGGAGGATTTTCGTATAACCTCACCATTTGTAAGGCAGTCGGATAGCTGCGCCGGAACAGGTTTTCGGTGAGGAAAGTCCGGGCTTCAAGAGAACAAGGCACCAGATAACGTCTGGCTGGAGCAATCCAAGGGAAAGTGCCGCAGAGATATACCGCCGGGCTAAATGTCCGGTAAGGGTGAAAAGGCGAGGTAAGAGCTCACCGCAGGACCGGTAACGGTTCTGGCAAGGTAAACCCTGTCTGATGCAAGACCAAGTTAGGGGTGTTCAAGTGCCGGGCTTCGGCTTTGCAAACTGAACAACAACGGAGCGTTCTCTCTCCACTCCAGAGGTAGGTCGCAACGAGCCGCGCAGCGATGTTCGGCCCAGATGAATAGCTATCGTTCCGGACTTTGCGCTATGCGTAAAGCTGCCGGAATACAGAACCCGGCTTATAGATTGCCTTATAATTTTCTTTGTCTGACTGAAGGTGTACTTATGAAACAACAAACTATTGCCCGCAATCTCGAAATCAAAGGTATCGGTCTCCATTCCGGATGCGAGAGCGTTCTTAACCTCAAACCGGCACCCGTTGACACCGGTATTGTGTTTAAGCGTGTCGATTTACCCGGCCAGCCGGAAATTCGGGCTCTTTATTCAAATGTGGTGGATACCCGCAACTGTACCTGCCTGGGCGATAAAAGAGGCAATGTCGTTTCCACGATTGAACATCTTATGGCTGCTTTGTCCGTTGCCGGCATTGACAATGTTTTGATTGAAATCAACAATCAGGAGATGCCGATTATGGACGGTTCCGCTCTGCCTTTTATAGAAGCCCTGCAAAATGCGGGAACCGTAGAGCAGGACGCCGAACGCCGGTCTCTCAAGGTGTTGAAGCCGGTTAACTTTGTCGATGACAAGGGCAATGCCGTTGTTCTTCGTCCCGCTGACGAGTTCTCAGTCCATTTCACCATTGAGTTTCCTTCCATGGTTGTCGGACATCAGGAGTTTAATGAAAAAATCACGCCGCAGTGTTTTGCCGAAAAAATTGCGCCCTGCCGCACGTTTTGCGAAAAATATCAGGTCGATTATCTGAAATCCGTCGGTCTTATCAAAGGCGGCAGCCTTGAAAATGCTGTGGTTCTGGACGGAGATACGATTCTGAACGAAGGCGGCTTCAGGCTCGAAAACGAATGTGTTAATCACAAAGTTATTGATGCCATAGGTGACATGTACACTTCCGGTTACCATATTATAGGGGCAATGGCTGCCAATAAAACCGGTCATTATCATAATAATGAGTTGCTGAAAAAACTTTTTGCGGACAGTTCTAACTACGCAATTATTTAAGGATAAGGATACAAGATGAAAAAGTTAACCCTGCTTTTCTGCTGCCTTTTGGGGCTTGGACTTGTGACTGCCTGTTCTTCCGCACCGGAACCCGAGGACAATAAATCGGCCGAACAGCTTTATAATACCGCATACAAGCTTTTAAACAAAACCTCGTATCAGAAAGCGGCGGAAACTTTCGAAAAAGTCGAGCTTGAACACCCTTATTCCAAGTGGGCGACCAAAGCCAAGCTGATGGGCGCATATGCCTATTACAAAGACCAGAAATACGATGACGCAATCATCAGCCTTGACCGTTTTATCAAATTTCATCCCGGAAACAAAGACATTGCCTATGCATATTATATGAAAGGCCTGTGCTATTATGAACAGATTACCGGTGTGGAAAAAGACCAGAATAATACCAAAAAGGCACTGGAGGCGTTCCGTCAGGTGATTGTCCGTTTTCCTGACACCGAATACGCCCAGGATGCGCGCCTCAAACTTGATTTGATATATGATCACCTTGCCGGGCAGGAGATGGAAGTCGGGCGGTATTATCTCGGCCAGCACAACTACCTGTCTGCGCTTAACCGTTTTTCCGAGGTTGTAAACCACTATCAAACGACCTCTCAGATTGAAGAAGCGCTTTATCGTCAGGTGGAAATCTATAAGATTTTGGGGCTTGAAAAAGAAAGCGCCGATGCTTTTAAGGTTCTGGGCCATAATTATCCTGACAGTAAATGGTATAAGGATGCCCTTCGTTTGCAAAAGAAAAAATAGGCTTTGTTAACCGATGCTGCAGTCTTTGTCTATCCGTAATGTTGTCCTGATTGATAAGCTTGATATCGATTTCAAGCCGCAGCTCAGCGTTTTGACCGGCGAGACCGGCGCCGGAAAGTCCATCTTGCTGGATTCTCTGGGGCTGGTGTTGGGCAAGCGCGCCGAAACGTCTTTGATTCGTCAGGGGGAAGACAAGCTGAGTGTCACCGCAATTTTTGACGCCGAACCGGACAATCGTCCCCTGCAGGAGTTGTTGGCGGAAAACGAACTGGATGCCGGAGACGAAATTATCATAAAAAGGGTTTTAAACCGCGACGGCAAAGGAAAAATCTTTTTTAACGCCCAGCCGATAAGCGCCAAACTGTTAAAAGACATCGGTAAATATCTGGTTGAAATCCACGGGCAGTTCGACAATCAGGGTTTGCTAAATCCCGCCAACCATAGGGATGTTTTGGATGCATATGGCAGCTATCCGCAGCTGCTGAATGCCGTAAAAAATGCTTATCATGAATACAAGGCTGCCGCGAAAGACCGGATTTCGGCGGAAGAAAACGTAACCAAAGCCAAAGAGGAAGAAGACAATCTTCGTCATTGGGTAAAAGAGCTTGAACGCATTAATCCGGTAAAGGGCGAGGAAGCGGAACTGTCCGGCCGCCGGCAGGAATTGATGCACGCCGAAAAGATTATGGAAAGCCTGAACTATGCTTATGCGGCGCTGACGCAGGGGCGTGACGTTCAGTCCGCCATTCGTCAGGCGCAGTCGGCGGTTGATAAGGCCAACCAGTATGTTGAAGGCCGTTATGATGAAATTTATGCCGCACTCGACAGAGCTTTGATAGAAACCTCCGATGCCGTGGAGCGGATTGAAAATGCCTCGGCCGACGTTAACCTGAACAGCAATGAGCAGGAAAATATTGACAGCCGGTTGTTTACGCTTAAAGATTTGGCCCGCAAGCATGGGGTGGCGGTAGATGATTTGGCGGACACGCTTGCTGATTTTAAACAAAAGCTGGCTTCTATTGAACTGGGTGAAGACGGAATAACCGCCCTGCGCAAAATCGAGCAGGAAAAACGTATGGCTTACCTTGAGGCGGCCAACGCTCTTCATTGCAGTCGGGCAAAAGCTGCTGCGGAGCTCGACCGGTTGATTATGCGGGAGCTGCCGCCTTTGAAAATGGAAAAGGCCCGTTTTGAAACCAAAATTGAAAAGCAATCTGAAACCTCCTGGACCGAACAGGGTTTTGACGATGTGTATTTTACCGTAGCCACCAATCCCAATTCGCCGCAGGGGCCGTTGAACAAAATAGCGTCCGGCGGTGAGCTTTCCCGTTTTATGTTGGCGCTGAAAGTTAATCTTGCTGCCAGCTCCAATGTCTGCACCATGATTTTTGACGAAGTCGATGCCGGTATCGGCGGCGCGACGGCTCAGGCCGTGGGAGAACGTCTGGCACGTCTGGGAAATCAGGTACAGGTTTTGGTTGTTACCCATTCGCCTCAGGTGGCGGCCCGTGGTTCTGCGCATTTTAAGGTTGAAAAACATACTGACGGAAATGTTACCACCACCACCGTACGTGAGTTGGAAACCGAAGAACGCCGGGAGGAAATTGCCCGTATGCTTGCGGGAGAAACCATTAGTGACGAAGCGCGCGCCGCGGCTCAGGTTTTGTTAAGCGCATAAGGGATTGCCCCTGTAGTTGGCTACGGCTTTTTTTCAGCTCTTTGTCCTATATTTATGGCTGCTGCCGGTTGATTGGCCGTTAAAAACTCTTGTCTAAAAAAATAATTGCGCTATCTTAGCCTAAACGAATAAATTTACAGAGGTTAAAAATATGACGACACGTACGCGTTTTGCTCCCAGCCCCACCGGCTATATGCACATCGGAAACCTGCGCACTGCGCTTTATGAATATTTAATTGCCAAAGCTGCCGGCGGCGAGTTTCTGCTCCGTATTGAAGACACTGATCAGAAACGTTATGTCGAAGGGGCGACGGACATAATTTACAATACGCTCAAAACCGTGGGAATGGACTGGGACGAAGGTCCTGACATCGGCGGCGGTTATGGTCCGTACGTTCAGTCGGAACGCAAGCCCATTTATGCGGAGTATGCTCACAAGCTGGTCGAATTAGGCGGGGCGCATTATTGTTTTTGCTCCAAAAACGAGGCGGATGAGGAAAAAAACGAAGAACTTAATATCAAGTTCAAGGATCCTTGCAAGCTGCTTTCTTTGGAAGAGGCGAAAAAACGTATTGCCGCCGGAGAACCTTATGTTATCCGTCAAACCATCAATAAAAAGGGAAAGTCCAAATACCATGACGAAGTCTATGGCGACATTGAAATTGATTATGACGAACTGGATGAAGGCGTTTTGCTGAAGTCTGACGGTTTTCCGACATATAATTTCGCCAATGTTGTAGACGACCACCTGATGAACATCACGCATGTTGTCCGCGGCAACGAATATATTTCTTCCACACCCAAATATAATTTGATTTACGAAGATTTCGGCTGGGAACATCCGCACTACGTCCATGTTCCTCCGGTTATGAAAGATGCACAGCATAAACTCAGCAAACGCAACGGCGATGCCTCATTTCAGGATTTGGTTGCCAAGGGATATCTGCCTGAAGCGATTATCAATTATATTGCGCTGCTGGGGTGGAATCCCGGCAATGATGAAGAAATTTTTTCACTTGAAGACTTGAAAAAGATTTTCTCGGTTGAGCGCTTAAATAAATCCCCGGCCATTTTTGACATCACCAAACTGACCTGGATGAACGGCTGCTATATTCGCGCCCTTAGCCCCGAGAAGTTTCATCAGTTGGCTTTGCCATACTATGAGGCAATGCCGGCCAATGTTAACCGCGAAGCTTTAAGCCGCACGTTGCAGCCTCGGGTAGAAACTCTTAAGGATATCGAAACTCAGACGGACTTTGTTAAGGAGCTGCCTGATTACGCAATTGAACTTTATACCAATAAGAAAATGAAAACTGATGCCGATGTGGCTAAAAAGTCTTTGGCTGAGGTACGCAAGGTATTGGCAAATCAAGCCGAATGGACGAACGAGGCTCTGTTTGAGAGTCTTAAGGCTTTGGCTGAACAAATGGGTGTTAAAAACGGACAGGTGTTATACCCTGCGCGTATTGCTGTCAGCGGTAAGGAAACCACGCCCGGAGGAGCTACCGAAATAGCCGTTGTGCTGGGTCGGGAAGAAACCTTGCGCCGTATTGATTATGCCCTTGCCAAGCTGGCCTAGGCAGAGTTGAAAGAAAATCCCGCAGCAAGAGGCTGCGGGATTTTTATTGTTGTTACTTAAGCCGGTAACGGACCCAAACATTGCCGGGATCGCCATTGGCTTTAAGATAAAAACTGCGCGTGTTGCTGTCGACTTTTTTTCCTCCAATCTCAATATAGTCAACGACAAAAGTATAATATTGGCCTGTTTCGCATCTGATTTCGGAATCAATCTGAATGGTAACGTTTTGACCGATATCCAGGTTACCGCCGCCGTAAGACATTCCTCCGTCCCAGAGGTTGTTGCCGACTTTCATACCGTCAGCAGCTTTCAAACCACAGGGTGTATTGGAAGAAATCGTACAGGTATATCCGCTCGGGAGGTAGCAGCCGACGGCAAGATGTACCTTGGTATTTGGAGCAGGGGTTCTGTCTGCCGGTGAAAGCGTAACATTGATATAATAATCTTTAGCCTCACTGATGCTGATACTGGGAACATTGGCCGAAATATTGAAACTTTCCGACCCGCTGGTGCTGTCATTGGCAATTCCGTAACCGCTGAAAGAGCTGATGAGGTCTCCAACGGCAACGTCTTCATAAATAAGCGTGCCGCTGGTACCGCTCTTCATCATCCCCAGAAGGACGCTGTTGCCGTTTTTCTTTGCGTCAAGCCGAACACCGGGTGTTGAAATACCTGCGCCGTAGCTCCAGTTGACAATGAGTCTCGGATTGCCTTGGATTACCGTACAATCCGTATAGCAGGATAAGTTGGCATAAGCAACTTTGGTACAGGTTTTTCCTGAAGGAATTGCTCCTTCGTAGCCGCCGTCGGCACAAGTTTTGGCACGACATTGATAACAGGGGTGTCCGCACTGGTTTGCCTTAGAAGACGTTTGTACTTGAGAAGAAGAACAGGCTGTTAAAGAATATCCGCTGTCGCAGGTATTGCTGCAAGACTTGCACTCGGTGCACTTACCGCAGGAATTGGTCGCCGCGCAACCGTAATCGCAGGACTTGTCGGCTACGTCGCAGTCTGGATTACCTTTGCAAGACGTGCACTTCGAGCAACTGTTGTAAGACGCACAGCCATAGGTGCAGGATTTGTCGGAAACGTCACAGTCGGGATTAGACTTGCAGGAGGTACACCGGTCACAGGAGTTATATCCGGCACATCCATAGGTACAGTCTTTAGACGAGACGGTACATTCGGGACGAATGGTACAGCCATTGTAGTTACCGCCGCAGGAAGTTCCGCTGGGTTGGTTTTCTCCTGAACAGTTAGAAGAATTATATTTGAACTCGGATTTGCAGACACAATCATTATACTTTCCGTCGCAAGAACCGCCGGAAACGGTATAGTTTCCGGAACAGTTAGAAGAAGTGTATTTATATTCCGAAGGGCAATAACAAGACTTCTGACAGGTCATTCCGGCGACGGGATGAACCACGCCGGTAGAAAGCTTAGGCGAAGGGCAAGTTGCATAAAGATTGTAATGTTCCATACAATCAGAATCGTCTTTGACAATATCCCCGCCGCCGCCGTCAGCAGAACCGCGAGAGTCCTGACCGCCTTGCCAATCGGGAAGCCACCAGGTCTTGGCACTCGCATTGCTGTATGCCAAGAAGCATGCTGTTATTGCTAACAGCACCAATTTGAATGATTTGGACATGACCACACCACCTATTTTGATATAATTATACACACACACTTATATTATACATTAAATCCTGAATTTTTCAAATCATATTTGTTGGAATCCGTTTGCGGTTTTTTTGTTGTCATACAGAGGGTTGAAGCGAAGCTTTGTTTTTTTTGCAAACTTTCACATTTCTGTAACAATCGGATGGAGATAAATTTTTAACTTTTTTGCGCTATAATCTTTATAATTAAACAGTTTGCGTCTTTTTTCGAGAAAATCGTCAAACTTGACAAAAAGTTATTGAATCAATCTCTAAAATGTTGTATATTCTTAGCAACTGGAGATTTTGACTATAAAACGAGGAGTTAAATTTATGGCTATGGATCAGGAAACCGCTCGACTGATTTTATCAGGGGACTTGAGTGATATTTCGTTGTTTGACATTAAAGAGGCAGTTGCCGCTGCCGACGATGCCGCTTTGGAAAGCAAAGTGAATGCATATTTGGACAGCTTGCGTCAGGAGGCCTACAAACTTGAAATCACCGATGCTGTTGAACTCGCCAACGGCCTCAGGGATTATACAGCCTTAAATGCCCGGGAGCGTTCCGATGCGGAAAATGCCGTTTCTGCCCGTATTGCCGAAATTGTTAATGCTTCCAATGACCGGATTTGGGATATTGACGAATTTAATGTTGTCGGTCTGGCTACGGTAATTGCCGCCGATCGTAACGGTACGCCGCTTCAGGCCGGTGCCGAGCGGGATGTTGCCCATCTGGTAGATGCCAAAATCAATGCCCATGCCGAAAAACTGGCCTCCGGACAAGAGATTAACAATACTATATATGAGAAGAGCCTTAATTATCTCCTGACCCAAACGCCTCATTGCTCTGAAGAAACCAAAAGAAATCTCCGTCAGATTATGGAAAAAACAGCCGGGGTTGATAATGTTCCGGGTGGTTTGATGGTTCGCAACGAGCGGGCGCTGAGCTTTACCGACAATAATTTTGAACTTTTTGAACGCGATGAAAACGGCAAGGAAACAGATAAGGTTTCGGCTCAGTTCAAAAATCTGGAAAACATCATCAGCCGTATGACAATCACCCAAATGGGCGAAAAAGAGGTCGAAACGCTTGATGCCGAAGAAAAACGCGCTGCTGTAAACGCTCTGTTCCGGGCGTCGGTTTTGCGTGCGTCAAAGGCAACGATGATTGATCCGCAGTTTTTGTTTGAAAACAAGACGACGATTGCCCAACGTAAAAAATTCATTGAAAACGTAGAATTCGAGTTTACCAAATCTTTGTTGATTTCCAAGGTTGGCGAAAATATGGTCGAACTGACGGCCGGCGATTTTGAAAAGGATGCGGCCGGTCGCTATGCTCTGCGCGATACCGCAATTGACGGCCGGCTGGTTCCTCAGATGTCTGCTGACATTAAAGACGCGGCTTCTTTGTTGTATGGCAAAGGCGATATTCTTGTCGACAAGGATTTTCTGAGTGCCGACAGCGCTGCCGCACAGTTTGAATACGAACAACACAAAGGGATTCTGAAAGCCAAACTCGGCAATCTTTACCTTGGTTTGAGAAATTATAAAAAAGCTTATGAAAAAGTCCGTGAAACGGCAAAACGCGCTTTTGGCAAAGATAATCTTTACCGCCTGCTCAACAACAACGGTATGAGTATGCTTATCAGCACCGGTGTTACGGTTGGATCTCTGGCTGCTCTGACCGCGTCGGCTCCTGCTACCGGAACCGCAATCGCCGCGGCTGCCGTTTATGCCGGATGGAATTTTGCCAATGCCTCGGTTTCTCCGGTAATTGACCAACTGCGCGAACAACGTCGTCAGCATGAAAAAGAAATTGGTAAAAAACTTGGTTTTGCCGCCCGTTTGAAGTATAGCTACGGCAATGTCAAAAAAATTAAAGCCGCTTTCAAGGCTGTGAAAGAAAAAGACCTCAACTACAAGACAAAAGTCGGAACGACATTGGTTGTCGGAGCAGTGGGCGGAACCGTTATGGGCGGTGCCGGCAGCATTCTCGCCCGTTATGCAATGTCTCCGGCCATCAGCGGAACGGTTGCTGTCTTTGCGCACAGACGCGTTAAGGCTTCCAAAAAAGATTTGATAAAGAACCGCAGCGTTGCGGCTTATCAAAGATATAAAAGCGCCAAACAGGCACGTACAAGCGCTAATGTCTCCGTAGCCGTTTCCGGTGCTTCCGCCGTGTTCTTCGGGGCACAGGCTGCACATAATCATGCCGAAGTCATCGGCGCAGTGGCCAAACTGGACAATACCGCCGACTGGAACAATATTCTGACTCAGGCGCAAACGTCTTCGCTTTCTGCAAAACTTGCCCATGAATTGGGAATGTCAAAACCCTGGTACAATCCGGCCGGCTGGTTCAACCGCAGTTATGACTTCTCATCGGTTGATTCTGAAAAATTGCAGGCCGCTTTGGGCAAGGTTGTCAAGGCTTCGGAAGCAGCATATCCTGCCGACCTTAAAAATGCTCTCCAGGCAGTGGAAGCAGCCCGCGCCGGAACTGAGTCTCCGGTTGCCGCTGAAACGATATTAAACGGCAAAGAGGAACGCATCAGTGCTCTGAATGCGCAGGAATACGCTGCGGCCAGAAGCGGTGCGGCTCCGGAAAACCTTTACAACCAGATTAACGGTGAAAACTTCTCAATGACCACTTATCAAACGACAATCAGAGAGTCGTTTTTCACAACGCGCAACAGCAATACCGGATACGACGATTTGAATGTAAACGGCGTCAAGGTCAGAACCGCCAAAGAACTGATGACTCTTCTGGAAGCAAGTTCTAATGAAAATCATCTGGAAGGCAAACCCGGCGGTATGACAGCTGCGGATTATCTCTATCACCGCAATATGTTGAAAGAGTATATCGGCATTCGTGACAATCAGGACCTGTCCAATGAGTTGAACCGGGCCGGTGTAACGCAGGAACAGTGGAATGAGTTAATCAAAAACGGTACCGGTGACAAAGCCTTGGTCGACAAATTGTTTGCCACCAAACTCGGCGGTCACGCGGCTCGTTTGCTGATTGATTTGGATATTGAATGTAAAGAAGTTAACGATGTTCAAAAGGCCGTCATCCATCGCGGATTGGCAACCATTAATATGGACCCCAACGATGCGCATTCCGGTGGTAAAATCGGTTACTACAAAGGTGCAGACTCCATTGCTTTTGCCGATAATACCTATACCGGTGCCGGTGTTCACCGCCATCAGAGCATTGATTGCGACGGCGAACTGACGACCGTCTACCACAACGGCGGCGGTAAAGCCAAAGTGGAGGAAGTCGTTGAAGTAAAAGAAGAGCCCGTTAAAGAGCCACCACAACCCGTTCAACCGGTTGTGAAAGTAAAACCGGAAGAAGTTGAATACAGTGTTGCCGATAACGGGGCTAAACCGATGCACAAGGCTTATTACTTCCTGCCGGGTGAGTATGGCAAAGAAGTTGCCGAGGTCGGCCAGTTCAATGCTGACGGTACCGCAAATGTTGACGGTGCTTCGGCCTCTACAATCTGGGTCAAACCGAATGCCAAAGATCCTGACAAGCTTGATGTCTATAGTTTATTGGACGGCCAGGCTGTTAAGACTGAAACCATCAGCAAACGGAACATCCCACACATAATACCAGGAAAGTGCAAAATAAGCAGCTTCACGCGTAAGATCGGCATAATGTTTTCTCTCTTCCCCTTTCGTAATCAGTGCCAGATAATAAGTTGCTGTAGCTGCATAGAGAGAAGCCTCCTTATCTTCACAATTCGCATCGAGCGTAGACGAAAAATAATCGGCTTTAGATATCAACTCTTTCTCCAGATAATCAGCCGTATGCTTGGCACTCTCCAGATAGCGTTTATCCCTGAAGTACTTATAAGCCATGACGAGTGGAAGTGTTGCAGAAGGAGTACTTCCACCACTTTTATCGGTAATGGTAAAATCATCCTTAAACTTACGGGGGAAACTGCCATCAGCATTCTGAATCTTTAAAAACATATCGAGTATATTCCTTAATCTATACTCCCACTCGGGATGTTTCCTGCCGTTCGCCCTCTCGTAATCCAAATAATG
>ENA-OPRX01000995-OPRX01000995.1-human-gut-metagenome-genome-assembly--contig:-NODE-995-length-15888-cov-4.181456_pt1 | contig 15888 bp, 10 predicted proteins | sample MGYA00241450_ERZ501892 | MGnify/ENA primary metagenome ERZ501892 (study PRJEB25962, sample SAMEA2042223) | human gut metagenome | biome: human gut; feature: human-associated habitat; material: faeces...
TTTGTGAGACTACCAACTTTTTTATGAACTATTTCTTATCCCGAACTGGGGTATTAATGTCTATTGCAAGATGATAGATGCAAGTGATGGCGGATTTGAAGGCGTGAGAGAAGAGGGCGGCATTCTTGCCACGCTCGATTTCGTGCAGAATGATATGTATTATCCCGACTTTGCCGATAAACTCTGTTATTTGGTGTTCAAGTTCTGTTCTGGTCATTATTTTAATGACGGTAACAAACGTATTGCCTTGACACTTGGAGCATATTTTCTATACAAAAACTCCTACTTTTGGCAAGCGACAACGTTTATGCGTCAGATGGAATCAATCGTTTATCATGTGGCAGCATCAAATATCGACCAAGACTTGTTGCATCGCATCATGGCGTGCTTCATGGATGGCAGCGACTATGACGAGGAATTGAAGATTGACATTGCCAATGCGATGAGCAAAGGGGAGTTCGGTGTCAGAGGTGAAGACTATGAATAATGGGATTGTCTATGATTCTGAAATATAAGTTACAGATAAAGCGTTGCAAGAATGTTCGTTAAGAATGAATAGAATTTTCTTATTTCTTGAGACCTTGTATTCGCGTATGTTTGATATGTTAAAAGCACGAGCATATAATTGATGTTTGAATACTTGAAAAAGAGTTGGCTCGTTGTGTTGCTGAATGAATACACCTCTACTCAAATAACTACTCGAATAAGAATTCCTTTTCTGGAAGTCCATTCATGCCTATGGTGTAAAAAATATGATTTTTTGTCATTCTAAAAATAATGTGTAAATTTGCAAACGATTTGACTGGTCGTACATTTTTAATGCGACACAAATGTTGCGTCTGGTTGTTTGAAACTAAAAACTAGTAAAGTATCGCGTTTTTTTTATTATGAGGAATTTATTTCGAAATTCAGCTTGCCACTCATGGTCAAAGGCTGTGATAACAAAGGCGTTCAAGACAGCAGCAAAGAGAGCTTATGGGTCTGTTGGCGTTGTTATTACCGTTGGTTCTTTTGCTGCTTGCATGGGTTGGATAAATACATCTTTTTTTGGATAAACCTAATGCAATAAACTATGGAAACATTAAAGAATCTTCTCGGTGTAGCAGTATATGTCATGCTCAGTTGTGTGACGGTGTCTATCATCTTCGGTGGTGTGCGCAATATCTACTATGCGTGGAAGACGCGAAAATGGAAGAATATCGCCTTTACTGTTGTCGTCTTCATCGCCACCATTGCGTTTTTTGTTTGGGCGGATTTCTTTCAAATTTTAGGAGACACCTGCTATTTCTTCTATAAGCTTTGTCAATAGATGGATCCAGCTGATACAGACAGACCACCGCAATATATATAAAATGTATGTTGCGGTGGCCTATTCCTTGTTGAATTCGTCCGAACTTGGAGTGACCTATTGGGTTGTGTCGCGGAAAAGATAACAAATGGATATGTTGAAACTGAACAGAGATAACCCAAGTAGCTCTTTCTACATTTTGTTATTTGTTTCTTTATAAGCTATTTTAAAGCGTTGATTGTTGGAAGAACGCCATTTTTCTCGTCATTTTTTAATTCAACCATCTGTAAACCTTTAAAAAAGCAGGCAAAGACGAGGTGTTTTGTTTTCTTAACGGTTTTCTTTTGGAAGATATATGTAAAAAACCTTTTTTTGCACCAAAAGTTTTTCCTCCCTTTCAATATTGATTGCGAGGATTGTTTTTAACTAACAACCAAATGCGTATTACTATAGAATTACAGACATATCACAAAGCAATGCCGGAAGCTACAAGAAGGTGCTAAAAACAAAACCAACATGAATCAGTTATTTTTAGATATTATCCACGAGAAAGAAGTATTGAACGAAGCAACATTGGATATTTTGAAAGGTGGTAAAGAGAAGCTTTCAGAAAGTGTTCACAAAGTAATAGCAACCTAAATCAATATAAGAATAGTATGATGCGTAATAGATATTCTGGCCTTTTGGCCATAGTCTTGACAAGTTCCATTTGTGCAAATGCCCAGAGTATAGATGGAAAAGTGATGGAAAACGACAGCATTCCTGTTCCCTATGCCACCGTGTCCCTACTTCAGGCCTCCGACTCAGCTTATGTTGCTGGCGTGATAGGCGGCGAGGATGGCAGTTTCTCTTTTGACACGAACTCATCTGGGAAAATAGTGAAGGTCTCATGTATCGGATACAAGACGGTGTTTTTGCCAGCAGCAGCCCACATGACCATCCATTTGCTTCCGTCGGAGCAGGCCCTGCAAGGAGTGACGGTCACGGCCTCCCGACCTTCCTTCAAGATGGAGCAAGGACAGTTTGTCACACACATACAGGGGACCGTGTTCAGTCAGCTGGGGCTGGCTACCGACGTGTTGCAGCAATTGCCCCTGATCGACACAGATGGCATCAAAGTGCTGGGAAGAGGCGTGCCGCTTGTCTATATCAACAACAAACGGATGCGCAATTGGAATGAGCTGACGCGCATCCCGAGCAATATGATCAAGGATGTGAAGATCGACATGAATCCCGGAGCAAAATACGGATCCTCCGTGCGCGCCGTGCTCTACATCACCACCATCAAGCCCGTCGGAGAAGGGCTGGGTGGATCTCTGATCTTGAGCGAGAACGTGTCAAGCTGCTGGAACACCACTGGATGGCTTGATCTCAACTACCGTCGGCGTGGTCTCGATTTCTTCGTCAACACATCGGCCAATACTTTCAGCAACTCTCACTATAAGCGTCAGGACGTCTATGACTTCCAGTACAAGGGTCAAGATATCCATGCCGACTATTCGGGCGATGGTTACAACTCGGCGAAGACTGGTTTTGTGAGTGTTGGAGTCAACGATCAACTGACGGACCGACAGTCTCTGGGAGCCACTTATACTTTCTCAAGGGTGTTCTCCAACAGTGCAGACCAAAACTATCGCAACCATGTGTGGCAGAACGGTGCTTTCAGCGAGTTTGACACCCGGTCCACTCAGTCCTCGCAAAATGGCAACCACAATGTCAGCGCCTATTACGAAAATAAATTCAGCGATAAGTTTTCTCTCAACGTAGATGCCACGTACGCCCACAATCGCGCCAACAGCAGGCAGATTGTCGTCGAGAATCGAATGGACAACAGGTCTATGCTGGTGCCCGCCACGAAGTCCGAATCGGACATGGTAGCACAGAGGACGGTCTTCACCTCTACTGTGGCCAATGGCAAACTGGACTATGGACTGGTGACCTCCTGGACACGCTTCCAGCAACAATACTGCATCGAGAACGAAGACTATTCGGGCTTGCTAAAAACCAACGACAACGAGTCGAAACAGTCGGCTGCCCACGTGTTCGCCAACTACAGCCGCAGCTTCGGGAGATGGTTCACGCAACTGGGACTGAAATATGAATACATAGACTACAAATACTATGCCGCTGGCAAACTGCGCGACGAGAGCAAACGCACTTTCCGCAATCTCCTGCCCTCGGTGTCGCTGTCCTACAGCCAGGACAGGTTTTCGCTGATGCTGAGCTACAACATCTATACCAACAGCTCTAGCTATAGCCAACTGGACGACGGACTGCAGTATATCAGCGATTTCCGTTACAACAAGGGCAACTCTCAGCTCCAGCCCACCAAAAACCACTCCGTGGCGTTTAACGCATCCTACCGCGACCTTCTCTTAATATGCAACTACTCCTATGGCAAGGATGCCGTTGTCAGCTGCTTTGACGTGATGGACGAGATTCCAGCCGTGTTGTCATACGGGGTCAACCACTCATTCTCGAGCGTCTATACTGGACTCTCCTACAGTCCCACATTCTTCAAGATATGGAGGCCATCATGGCATGTGTGGATCCACAAACAATGGCTGAGCTACAACGGGATGGAGTATGGACGTCCTCAAGCTGGCTTGCAATGGAAGAACCTCGTCGTGCTCCCTCGCCAGTGGTATATCGTGCTGAATGCGAGTGGTAACCTCAAGGGCCATTCGAACACGTACATGGCGCAATCTTCTATCAATGTGGGGATGAGCATCCAAAAGAACATGAAAAACCTATGGGTCAAGCTGGCTGCATCCAACTTGTTCAATGCCAAAGAGAAGGGCTACTCGGAGTATAATGGCGTTTACACCTCTCACTGGGTGGACAATCGGCAGCCCAGCATCAGCCTGACCATCTCCTACTCTTTTAACCCGGCAAAATCAAAATACAAGGGAAAGACGGCTGGAGAAGACGAGTTGCGCCGCCTGTGACAATTGATAACGCTACCCCTTGATACCTTCCTCGCCACGACAAAACCTGGGCTTGCCCTGGGATGTCGTGGCGAGGATTGGTTTTAGATGCGGCTTGTGGGACGTCCCACAAGCCGCAGTGGTGGAATATTCCTGACTATAGTTTGAATTTGCCCTCATGGTCGCGCAAGATGTCGTTGTCGAGATCTATCTTACGCTTGCTGTTCTTTCTGATTGTCCAGCGGAACAAAACCCATGGGGAGAACGTATTGCTCTTCGTGTAGGCGACACTCCTGTAGTCGCCCGTGCTCACGGTGGTCTTGCTCCTCGGATTGCCAATGAAGCTCGTACAGCCTACAGACAACAGGATGTCGGGGGTGAAACTGTAGGAGAGCACGAGGGTGCTGGTCGGATTGTAGTTTTTCGTCCGTGCATATTCCGAGACGATGTAGTTTTGGTAACTGAAGTTAGCCCGTGCCTCCAGTTTGCCCCACTTCTTGCTCACAAGCAGCAGGCCCCGGAAATATTTCTTCGCCCCTGCGCTCGTATAGTAGCTCACATGGTGGGCCATGTCCATCAAAACCGTACATCCCAATACGCGCCACAGCAAGTTGCCCTTCAGCTGCAGCGAGCGGAAGCGTCCCTGGTTCTGATACGTCGTCAGCAGCACACCATTGTCCGCCGCCAAGCGCACCGACTCGATGAGGTCGCTCGATACACCATAGGAAACGCCTGCGCCGCAACTCATGCTACCCTTGTAATAAGATGTATTCCAAGAGAAAACGTGCGACTTGGAAGGCAGGAGAAACGGATTGCCACGACTGATAAGCAGCGTGTCGGCAGACGTGTTGTATGGGGAGAGCATAGCCACGGAAGGGGCCGTGTTGCTGTAAGTGTAGCCTAAACGCATACTGAGCGTGTTGGTGATATTATAGTGGAGGCCAAGGTCGAAACGTGGTCTGAAATAATGATGGTCTATACTGTCTGACTTCATCGTCATATACTCCATGCCAGCCGTCACATCGTAGGTCAGTTTTCGTGACAACATCCCCGTGTAGCCCGCAAAGACAAACTCGTTGAGGCGATGGTGGCCAAAGAGATAGGTCGCCAAACCGTTGTTCTCTATTCGGTCATACGCATACTCGGTCTCGTTGCCCAGCTCCAGGCTTCCTCCGTCGTCAAATTCTTTGGAGTAGCTCAGTGTCAATGATCCTTGGTGGTGCCTACTGATATATTGCTGGAGGTTTGTGCCTCCCAGCCCTTGTGTCTCCTCCTCCAGGCTGTTGGTGTTGTCGGCTCGGTTGTCCGTATAGACGGCATACAGCTCCAACTCTTCGTCCTCTGAGAAAAGATGCTTATAGTAAGCCGTCGCCGAAAAAAGATGAGAGCGATAGACGGAAGCGTTGTCGCGCACGAGGCCCTGCGCGTTCTGCTCGCCGAGAGAGAAACTGCTACTGTTCTCTTTGCTTGTATTGCCCTGGACGTATGCGGCAAAATAATCCTTTGCCGTCATGCGCCACTTCCCCATCAACGAGAAGTCGTAATCGGTGCTTTTGCTTTGTGTCTCGCCTGCATAGTGCTTGGTGAGTCCGGGCGTGACAAGGCTATAGGCGTTTTCTTGCCGACTGTGCTCCGTGCTGATAGAGGCGTCGCCGTAGAGCGAGACGGTACTGTTGCCAATCTCAAAGGTCGGCATGGCAAAATAGGATTTGGCGGGATAGTCGGCTCGTGTGGATAGTTGCGCATAGGTGTAGAGCGAAGTGTCCTTCAGTTTGATGTTGACGACGCGCTTCACCCCCTGGCGCATATACTTAGCACTCACCACGTCAATTATTTCCACCGACTTGATGCGGGCGGGGTCTATGGGGCTCACGCCAGAGTTCACTCGCATGCCATCGACAAGTATCAGCATCGACTGACCGTCTGCAGAACGCACACTTTCGTTCACAGGGTCGCTATAGAGCAAGGGTATTTCCTGCAAGGCGACAAAGGGGTTGCCACACTCCTTCGCCTTCTTCGTCAGGTAGAACACATGCCCCTTGGACGTGGCACGACTGCTGCTACCCATGACGACTACGCTATCCAGCTCCACGCTCTTCGTCATGAGGATAAAGTTCAGGTTGGCGTCGCGGTCTATCACGACCGAATCCTCGTCCGAAGAATAGCCGACACAACTTGCCACAACCTGGTAGCTGCCTCGTGGCACGTCTCCGATGCGGTATTCTCCTTTGGCATTCGATTGTGCCAATCCCGCCAGTTCACCGTCTTGATACAGACATAGTTGTGCGCCTTGGATGGACGTTCCCGTTTCGTCCGTTACCTGCCCCAACAGGCTGTATTGTGCGAAGGAGGAAAGGGGCAGCAGTAGCATGATAGCCAATAACGCTAGGTTCCTTTTCATGTTTTCATACTTTTATTGTTCATACACTTTTTAAGCAACTTGGATACATTTTACATTGCTTGCATTTATTTTTTGTTAAATCATACCCTAGTGTCGTAATTTTCTCATTCCATACAATTGCTCCTGTTTCTGTGTCAAGATGTCCGTAGGAATTCCGATTGGAAAAATCATAAACTTTTTTGTTTCCATACTCAATCTGTTAATAAAACTCCCTCCCCTAAAATAGGGGAAGCTATTAGGTTTCTACTTATTTTTTAACTCAACTGCAAATGTAGAATATTCCTTGAAAAAATCATAACGCCCCCCCCCAAAAAAAACACATCGTTTATGAATATTTAACTATTTGTGTCTTTCACTGCGTCCGCAGAAACTCTATACTCCTTGTGTGCTTAACTGTTTTTTCCTACGGGCAAAAGCCAAGATTTCAATGTTTTTTATAGTATGAAACAAAAAAGACCAAAAGGGACGTTTGTGTGAAAAAACAAGTATTTTTGCATTTCCTAGGTGATAATACAAACGTCAATTTAGGCAAAGTAAAGAAAGATAGAGAATAAAAGTGTTTTAACCCAAAGCTTCTCCCAATGTGGATACTAAGGACGATAGTTGATAAAACCCCAGTACCGCCATGGTGTTGCTTAGCTGGTACTGGAGTTTCATTTGGCTGGTACTGGAGTTTCACTTGGCTTCCATCGCAGTACCACTCGTGTGGGATGGTGCATGGACCTAATAGACGGGTTTGCCTGGTTCCTTCATGCTATATTATTCCTATTATATATAGGAAAATAGGGACACCCTATATGGTATATAGGGTCTCTCGACAACGTTATCCTGTGCCCCCTCAAGACAGGGCCACATAGACCGCATGGCTCTCACGCTTCTCGGGAGGCGGGAGCTTCATGTAGTCGCCGTAGAGGTCTGTCAGATAGGCGTCGTAGTCGTGGGGAGCGGGAAACTCCACGCCCTCGAATGTGATCTTTCCCAAAGGCTTGATGCTTGCCTTGTCGAAGGAGACACCGCGCCCGTTGAGGATGGGGATGTCGCTGTAGCGACCTTTGGGGGCGAGACGGCAGACCAGTTTCCACAGTCCGCTGCAGACCATCAGTTTGGCTCCAAACCAGAAAAATTCGGCAAAGGACCGTAGGGAGTAGGTGTGGCTATGGTGGAGGATGGCATTGCTCTTGGAGATGCCCTTCGTCAGCCGCTTGATCCATTTGCGGGAGATGTTGGGATAGTCCTCCATCGGGAATATATCGACGAAGATGCCCTTGGCGTAGGGTAGGGCGAAGCTGTCGCCGGGTTCGATATAGAGCGAGTTCAGGTCGCGTATCTTCACGATGGGCTCTTTGCTTCCAGGGTCCGTCCTCGGCGACTGTAGGAAGAGGTGGGGCGGCAGTTCCTTGGGTGCGACCTCCTCGAAGCGGTGCTCGTCCTCCACGGACATGGCGATGTCGATGTCGTCGTCCCAGGGAATGAATCCCTGGTGGCGCACCGCGCCCAGCAGCGATCCGCCGTCCAGCCAGTATTCGATATGGTGCTTTTGGCAGATGCGGTCGATCTCCTTCAGAATCTCCAACTGGCGCAGCTGGCAGGCGCGGAGGTTCTGTCGGATGTTCTCCTTGAGATATTCCTGATATTTTTCCATTCCTTTGTTCTTATTTGAGTAGGTAATCGACGAGCAGGCTGCCGTTGTACACGAGCAGATAGACCGTCAGGAGTATGATGATGATGCGCAGCGGCTGTTGCAGGCGAGGCTGGACACGCCGCAGCAGCATGGCGATGGCGATGGGGATGATAAACATCCAGTGGGCCGACATGATATAGACCTCGTTGAGGCCGAAGCCCAGCACGACATGGAGCAGCAAGTCGCAGCCAAACCATGATAGCTGCAGGAGCATCAGTCGGGTGCGGAGTCCGCAGAGGATGCCGCCCACGAAGAGCAGCACCACGAGCGCCTCTATGCCATACTGCCACCAGTAGTCGTAGCCGACGATGGCGGGCCGATCCACGCTATAGTCTTTCAAGAGTTCTTTCTGATGAAACTGTAGTCCCTCGCCGAAGAGGTTCTCGACGATGGCGGGTCCGCGCGAGGCCGTGATGTTGGTCTGCTGCAGCAGGAAGTTGTCGGCGATGGGCTTTCCTCTTCGTGCCTTCATCTCCTTGTCGTGGGCCGCCAGTTTCGCCTTGAGCGTGCTGTCCTTCTGCATCTTCTTGGCCAGCACCGCTTTGCCCCGTGCGTCCACGGGTTTGATGATGGTCTCGTTCTGCCAGTAGCCTGCTCCCACGAAGAGAAGGACGGGTACGATGACCACCGCCAGCACCGTCATGGGGCGGAAGATCCGTTTGCCCCGGACAAAGAGCGAGGCCAGCCACGACTTGGCAATGTTGCTCAGCGTCGTGCCTCCCGTGAGCGTGGCGAGCAGCGACACCAGCCAGAGTGGTTGCGGACGCGGCGACGTGGCAAGCCAGAGCGTCAGCAGCAGGAGGAGGAGCGAAAGGCAGAAATGGTCGGGGACGATCATCGTCAGCATCACCATGGCGAAGGAGAAGAACAGCGTGGTGATCCAATGGGCGTCGGCACGCCCCACGCCTACGCGGTCGCGCAGGATGCGGTAGAGGAAGATGAGGGAATAGACGCCTGCGAAGATTGTCAATGCCGAGACGAGGAAGACCGCCGAGTTGTGGCCGGTCAGCGGACGCAGTGCCTGGTTGGTCCAATAGAGGGGGTAGAGGAGGATGGCAAAGAGCGGGTGGCGCAGCATGTCGTAATAGATGCGCGTGCAGGAGACGAAGATGTAGCTGTAGTTGTCGAAGCCAGAGAGGTGCATGTGGTTGTAGAATACACTCCAGAATCCCAACTTCCCTCCTTTGAAAAAGGAAGCTGGATAATAGGCCCACAGCAGTGCGTGAAGCCCCAGTAGCACCACGAAGGAGGACAGGGCGAGCCAGCGCTCCTCCCGTCTGATCTTAAATAGATTTTGCATCGGACTTCCCTTTTATCTGTTCTACCATTCTATTTGCTCTCTTCTTGTTAATGTTCCTTTTGTTTACTCGCTTCTATTTTACGCTCTTCTTGATTGCGAGTGCAAAATTACTCATTTATTCTGAAAGCAGGCAAGTTATCCCGAAAATGTTTGGCCATTCCGTTGATTATGAGTACCTTTGCAGCCCAAAAGCGGAACGAGACCATCCAGGCGGGTTCTTCAGTGGGTTCATAATGGTGGATGGGCGGCATTCCGTAGGATAATAAAATCAACTCACAACACATTGAAGACATTTGAAGAATTGGGCGTTTCTGAACCGATCAGAAAGGCCATTGAGGAGTTGGGCTTCGTACAGCCGATGCCCGTCCAGGAGGAAGTGATCCCTTATCTTTTAGGCAACCGCAACGACGTCATCGCCCTCGCCCAGACGGGTACGGGCAAGACGGCAGCCTTCGGCATTCCCCTGCTCCAACGTATTGACACCGACAGCAAGGAGACGCAGGCCATCGTGCTCTCGCCGACCCGCGAGCTCTGTCTTCAGATCGCCGACGACCTCAACGCCTTCGCGCGCTATATCCCCCATGTCCATATCGTCCCCGTCTATGGTGGCGCAAGTATCGAGGCACAGATTCGTTCGCTCCGTCATGGCGCACAGATCATCGTGGCTACTCCGGGCCGCCTCATCGACTTGATGCATCGGGGCAAGGCGCGCCTCGACAACGCCCGCAACGTGGTGTTTGATGAGGCTGACGAGATGCTCAACATGGGATTCCAAGACTCCATCACCGAGATTCTCGAAGGCATTCCCGAGGAGCGCAACATACTGCTCTTCTCGGCCACGATGAGCCGCGAGGTGGAGCGTGTGGCCAAGGGCTACCTCCACGACTACAAGGAGATCGTGGTCGGCAGTCGCAATGAGGGTGCGGAGAATGTGAACCATGTCTATTACATGGTCAACGCGAAGGACAAATACCTGGCTCTGAAGCGTATCGTGGACTTCTATCCGAAGATCTACGCCATCGTCTTCTGCCGCACGAAGCGTGAGACGCAGGAGATAGCCGACAAGCTGATACGCGATGGCTACAATGCGGAGTCGCTCCACGGCGACCTCTCGCAGCCGCAGCGCGACCTGACGATGCAGAAGTTTCGCAGCCACCTCACCCAGATACTCGTGGCAACGGATGTGGCCGCGCGTGGTCTCGACGTCGATGACCTGACGCACGTCATCAACTACGGACTGCCCTCCGATATCGAGAGCTACACCCACCGCAGTGGCCGTACGGGCCGTGCGGGCAAGAAGGGTACGAGCATCTCCATCATCCACAGCCGTGAGCGCTCCAAGATTCGGTCTATCGAGAAGGAGATCGGCAAGGCCTTTGAGGATGGAACCTTCCCCACGCCGGAGGAGATCTGCAAGAAGCAGCTCTACAAGCAGATGGACGCCATCCTCAAGACGGATGTGGACGACGACCTGATCGCTCCTTATATGGAGGACATCAAGCGCCAGTTTGAATATATTGATAAGGAGGACATCATCAAGAAGATGGTCACCGTGACGTTTGGCCGTTTCCTCGACTACTACAAAGACGCCCCCGAGATCGAGAAGCCCAATGTGAAGGGTGCCCGCAAGGAGCGCGACGGCGAGGCCAAGGCCAAGCGAAGCAAGGGCGGGAAACCCGAGGCAGGCTATGCGCGCCTCTTCATCAACCTTGGTAAGATGGATGGTTTCTATCCTGGCGAGGTGATGCAGTTCGTCAACAAGCACGTCCATGGACGCCAGGAGGTGGGCCATATCGACCTCTTGGCGCGTCAGAGCTATATCGAGGTGCCGCAGGAGGATGCCGCGATGGTGATGAAGGCCCTCGACGGATCGGTCTATAAGGGCCGTAAGGTGCGTTGCAACGATGCCAACGAGGGGCGTCCGCAGCGCGAGGACCGCAAGGAGGCACCGCGCCGCACGTCTCGTCCGGGCAAGTCCACATGGGGCGAGCGTGGAGACCAAGGCCGTCGTCCGGGCCGTTATGATCGTGAGCGTCCGTCGCGCCGTGCCGCCAGTGTGCCGATGTACAACGACCAGTCCACGAAGCGCCACTATAAGAAAGACGACTGGAAGATGCTTATGAATGGCAATGCCGGTGGTAAGTTGCGTGGCGACGAACCCGACTTCAGCGAGGAAGGATGGGCCAGACGCTATCCGAAGAAGCGCTAAGGCATCGTAGTGGACCGCATCAGCGAATGATGCTTTAGTATGAAAAAAACAAGTGGCCATGAGACCGTTCTGTTGTGGATGGTTTCATGGCCACTTGATTTGTTGGCGCTTGTTGGCTGCGGGCTATTTCTTTTCCAGTTCCTGAAGACTCTCCATCTTCTTCGTCTCAAGAAACTCGTAGATGCCACACAGGTGCTCGCGTACGCGGCCGTGCCCAAACTCATACACCTTGCTTACCAAGCCGTCGAGGAAGTCGCGGTCGTGGCTCACCACGATGAGGGTGCCGTCGAAGTCCTGTAGTGCTTGCTTCAGCACGTCTTTGGTACGGAGGTCGAGGTGGTTGGTAGGCTCGTCGAGGATCAGCAGGTTGACAGGTTCCAGCAGAAGCTTGAGGATAGCCAGACGGGTGCGCTCGCCACCGGAGAGCACTTTCACCTTCTTCGTGGAGTCTTCTCCACCAAACATAAAGGCGCCCAAAAGATTGCGTATCTTGTTGCGCACCTCGCCCTTGGCCACGTCGTCTATGGTCTGGAAGACCGTGAGCTCGCCGTCGAGCAGCGAGGCTTGGTTTTGGGCGAAATAGCCGATCTGCACGTTGTGGCCGAGTTGTAGATGGCCTTCGTTTTGCAGTTGGCCCATGATACACTTCACGAGGGTCGATTTGCCCTCGCCGTTGCGACCCACAAAAGCGATCTTGTCGCCTCGCTCCACGGTGAGGTTCACACCGCTGAAGATGGTTTTGCCGTCGAACGCCATCGCCACGTCGCTCATCTGCACAGGGTAGCTACCACTGCGTGGACTGGGTGGAAACTTCAGGCGGAGGTGGCTCGTGTCCTCCTCGTCCACCTCGATGAGTTCGAGCTTTTCGAGCATTTTTACCCGGCTCTGCACCTGGAAGGTCTTCGAATAGGTGCCTTTGAAGCGTTCTATGAAGTCCTTGGTCTCGGCGATCATTTTCTGCTGTTCCTCGTATTGCTTCATCTGTTGCTCACGGCGCTCCTTGCGCAGTTCGAGATAGTGGCTGTAGGAGGCCTTGTAGTCGTAGATGCGTCCCATGGTCACCTCGATGGTGCGCGTGGTGATCTTATCGACAAACTTGCGGTCGTGGCTGATGACGACCACGGCTTTGGCGCTGTTGCAGATGAAGTCTTCCAGCCAGCCGATCGACTCGATGTCGAGGTGGTTGGTGGGCTCGTCGAGGAGGAGCACGTCGGGCGACTTCAGGAGGAGTTTCGCCAGTTCGATGCGCATGCGCCAGCCTCCCGAAAACTCGCTTGTCGGTCGGTTGAAGTCCTTGCGCTCGAAGCCCAGGCCGAGGAGTGTCTTCTCCACGTCTTCCTCGAAGTGGGTCATGTCGATGGCGTAAAACTTCTCCGAAAGGGTGGAGACCTGCTCGATGAGTTGCATGTAGTCGTCGCTCTCGTAGTCGGTGCGCGTGCTGAGCTCGTTGTTGATGCGGTCTATCTCTACCTGAATCTTGTGGAGGTGGGCAAAGGCCTGGCACGTCTCCTCAAACACGGTGCGTCCGTCTTCCGTCATCAGATGCTGAGGCAGGTAGGCAATGACGCAATCCTTCGGAGCGGTGATGGATCCACGCGTGGCCGTGCGGACGCCTGCTATGATTTTGAGCAGCGTACTCTTACCTGCGCCATTTTTGCCCATGAGGGCGATGCGGTCCTTCTCATTGATCTGGAAGGAAATGTCTTTGAACAAGGTGGTGCCGCCAAACTCGACGGTCAGTCCATCTACTGTGATCATGTCGGATTCTTGATATTTCTTTTGCTTTTAGTTTTTTCCTCCCATTATCTTTCTCAGTACAAACCAGGCGTGCATGGCCACGGTGGTGAGCAGGCCGTAGTGGCGGTGCATGACTTCAAACCGTTCGCGGAGTGAGTCTTTGTGGTGAAGGGTGGTCTGTCCTTCCTCCATATAGCGTGTCGTGACGGCCGGGATGCGGACGAGCAACTGTTGTTTTTCTGCCGCTTTCTTCATGATGCGGATGCACCAGTCCACGTCGGCCGAGTAGCGGAAGTGGGTGTCGTAGGTAGTCTCGCGGGCTATGTCGAGGCGCGCGTAGAACGACTGGTGGCAGACCAACATCCCGTGGCGAAACGATCGCCACGTCAGTTTGCCCGTCGGGTGCAGTTTTCGATGTCGCAAGAAGCGGCCTTCCCCATCCACGATGTCGGTGTCGCCATAGAGCACGGCAGGCTTTTGTCCGTCTGCTGCCGTCTCTGCTGCGTGTGCCGCCATTGCCAAGGTTTTGGGAAGGGCGAAGATGTCGCCCGCGTTCATATAGACGATGTAGTCGCCCGTGGCCAGTCGCAAGCCCTTGTTCATCGCGTCATAGAGCCCCTTGTCCGGTTCCGACAGGATGCGGACCTCATGTCCGTTGTCAGCCTGGTCAGACTGTTCCTTGTACTTTTCTGCCATGGCTACCGTCTCGTCTTTCGACGCTCCGTCCACGATGATGTGCTCCACTCCCTTGTAGGTCTGGCGCGCCACGCTGTCGAGGGTGCGTTGCAGCACGGGGGCTGCGTTGTAGGTGATGGTGATAATGGAGAAAACTACACTCATAATCCACACTTTTTGTAGGCCAAAGCCTGATTATATACTTCTATATAGCGCATGGCGACCGACCGCTGGGAGTACTCCCTGCGCACCTTCTCGATGGCTGCTTGGCTCAGGGCGGAGTAGTCGGCCTCGCTCATCACCCAGTGGATGCCCCTGGCCAAGTCTTCTGCGTCACGGTATTGCGCCACATAGCCGTTTTGCCGATGGTCTATCATCTCGGGAATGCCGCCCACCTTGAAGCCCACGCAAGGCACGCCACACGCCATCGACTCCATGATGGTGTTGGGAAGGTTTTCGTCGAGCGACGGAATCACGAAGAGGTCGGCTGCGTTATAGACTTCCACGATCTTCTCTTCGTCGCTCACATATCCCAAGGGGAAGGAAGGAAGCGACAAGCGGCCCACCACCTCGTCGGCATGGCCGCCAAGGATGGCGATGACGGTGTCCTCCTGCATGGAAGGATAATGCTTTGTGAGTAGCGCAATGGCTTCCGCAAAATAGGCGATCCCCTTACGCTCCAGCGTCACGCGTTGTGAGACAAAGAGGATGACGCGCTTGTCCGTGGGCAGTCCGCAGCGCCTTCGTGCTTCGGCCTTGTCCATTTTCTTGTAGCGTTGCGTGTCAATGGGGTTCGGGATGCAGGCCACGCTCAGCCCTTTCAGCAGACCGCTCTGCTTGGCTTGTGCGCCCAACCATTTGCTGCAAGCTACAAAGTGGATGTTGCTCCCTTCGTAGAGTGCCTTCTTCCTATTGAAGATGCGTGCCGCCAGGTCCTTGCCGTTTTGTGGCTGGGGTAGGTATTTGCAGCGGTGGCAGCCTCCCATATAGGCCCTGCAGCCGAGGGTGACGTGGCAGATGCCCGTGGCAGGCCATAGATCGTGCAGGGTCCAGACGACGGGTTTGCCACTGCGGAGTATTTTTCGTATCGAGGCCAGCGAGAGCATGCCTTGGTTGATCCATTCCAGTTGGATGACATCAGCCTCTCGAAATGCCGGTAGGGTGGTGATGTTCGTACCCGCATTGGCCAAGTCCAACTCGAACAGATGGTCTCGCTGGAAATGCAGATGCCAGAAGACACACCACCGTTCCCACAGAAAATGGATGCGTTGGCGTAGCTTCCCTGGCATTTCAACGACCGTCGGGTCGTCTGTCTCCTTGTGGGCTACCAACATTCTGGCTTTCAGTCCATTGTTGCTGAGTGCGTCTTTCAGTCGCCGTGAGGCTACCGCTGCGCCTCCTGCCCGTTCGCTGGTGTTGATGATCAGTACCTTCATGCTTTATCCCGATTTTGAGCAACAAAGGTAATGCAAAAGAATGGAACAGCCAAGACTGAACGTATAAAAATAACTGTTTGCGAGCACATAGGATTGATATAAATCAAGTATTTGAATAATGGACTTTTTTTTAGGCCTTTTTTGTTGGTGGAAATCGCAGAACATCGTACCTTTGCATTGTCAAAAGGTTAATAGATTGTTTAGGTTAGTAGTAATAGATTTAGGTTTTTAGTT
>ENA-OPRX01001005-OPRX01001005.1-human-gut-metagenome-genome-assembly--contig:-NODE-1005-length-15771-cov-3.256236_pt1 | contig 15771 bp, 13 predicted proteins | sample MGYA00241450_ERZ501892 | MGnify/ENA primary metagenome ERZ501892 (study PRJEB25962, sample SAMEA2042223) | human gut metagenome | biome: human gut; feature: human-associated habitat; material: faeces...
CGCAGACCGTGGATAGAAATGACCGGGATATTGCACCTCTCGCAGTGGCGGCTCAAAACATCATTGACGGTGGAGTTGTAGACCTTGCCATCCACAAAAATAGGTTGATCGTCCGGCAGACCTTTTACAAGCTCGGAAAAACGAATAACAGACTGCCAATCAATTTGAATTTTACGAACCGATGATTTGTTCTTTGTCGGCTGAAACCCACCGGCGCCCTTGTAATCCCATGTCTTACTGATGGAAAGGGTCTGATGATAGAAATCAAAGTCCTTGGGGGTCAGTGCCAGTGCCTCCGAAAAGCGCATTCCGGTCTTGGCCACCAAAAGAATGAAATAATCCCAGTTCACTTCGTCTTTTAATTCAAGCGAGGCAAGGAGCGTGTGCAGTTCAAATTGGTTAAGGTACTTTATTTTCTTTGTAGATGGTGCCTTGCCTTTAATAATCGCTTTCCGCGTGGGGTCACGGTCAATCAGCCCCTCGTCCACTGCGTCTAAAACAGCTCCTTTGAGTTGGTGGTGAAAGTCCATTGTCGTCTGCCGCTCATGGTATTCGGCATAATCATTCAGCAACTGCTGATACGCAATGCGATTCAAATCGCAAATTTTCAAATCCGGGATAAGTTTTTCAAGCCATTTTTGCGTCATCAGGTACTTGTCCATTGTAACCTGTCTTATCGCCCCTTTCTTGTATACAGTAATCCACTTTGCATAATATTCACAGAACTTATCTGTGCGTTGTGCTTCGTTAAGCATATTGCACCTCCGTTGTATGTGTGAATATGGCTTACGCTGATGAAGGGTGATAAGGTTGTCGAGTTGGCTGAAGTAGTAGGCAATGAGTTGCTGCTCCTTCACTGCTATTGGGTAACTCACGCTTGTTTTTTGAATGTTGCTGCGGCTTAAAGAGAGCACTTTTATGCCCTGCATTAGAGGAAGAAGCTGGTGGTGGTAAGCATTGGAATTGAGGTAGTAACCGAGATACCCCAATGCCATTCTGTTCCGAGGGCGACACACCATTGTATGTAACCCCGATACTATGGCACTCCCTTGCAAATTACCTATTTCACAGGCTTTTCCGGTCGTTTCATCTTCTGCGGTATCAGCGATAATAACATCACCATCCTGCAATAAAGTCCCATTGAAATCCTCTCGGCATCTATGCGGGATGCGAGGAATATCGTCCTTTTGAACATCCAGCACAGCGCCATACTTTATCAGCACATCACCATAATGAACATTCAGGACAGTTCCTTCATCATAACTCAGTTCGGCACGGGAAAGTGTGTTATTCGGGACAGTGCAATCAAACACTTCATCAAACTTACGCTGTTCCCAAGCGTCTGAAAATCCTTTGAAGCGAATTGCGGGAGCATCTGATTTTTTCGTCATTCTGCACTACCTCCCAGCAATTTCTTCAACTCATTAAGTCCCAGCATATCATACTCATTACCCTCAAGGTCATCGATCATTCCCGAAAGCGTTGCTTCGGTTTCGCTGATCTGCTGTTCGACCTCGAAGAAAGTTGTAGCATACTTGTTTTGAAGGGCTTGAATTTTGCTCACCAAGCTGTCGATTACGGTATCAGGCAGTTTGTGAATGCTCTCAATGAGAGGAGCAATCCACTTCTTTTCGAGCAAATCCAAAGCCTGCTCATCGCTCAGACTTTCAATCGTATCCTTTGTTTTTGCCTGCAACGCAGCACTCTTTGCCTTGATCTCCGCCTTGATTTCTTTCTCGCTCTTGACCAAGGATTCAACCTTTTCTAAGAGTATACGAAGCGCAACGCTTTCAGGAGAATGGTCTTTCTTCAGTTCCTTAATCTTTTTGGATACTTCTTTCGGAACGAAAGCATCGCCTTCCTCGGAGAGAACATCGTTGCAGCTCTCTTTATCCTCCTCTGTCATTTCATCAAGGATAGACTCATACTCAGAAGGGATTTCCGCCAAACGGCTTTCCAAACCGTGAAGCTCGTCCGTTTCTGTAGAGAGCAAAGTCGCCTGTACCAAGTCGAACGGGATAATATGACCTACCCAGCCCTCTTGAACTTCCTGGTCTTTACCGTCCTTTTTCTTGATGACAAGGTTCGGATCGACCTTCTTTGTTGCAGCAAAGCCTTCGGTTTGCAACATTTCGAGGTCGATGGAAATACCTGTCCAATCGTCGTCAAGAAGCTGGAACGCCGCATATTTGTCGATAAGTGGAATTTCTTTCAATCGCTCGAAAATATCAGCACTCAGAACGGTTTCAGCCTTAGAGATCTCAATGCTTCCCATCCGGTCGATAAGTTCTTCTTTCAGGAATGCCGGGAAAGTGGAAAAGGCGGCGTTAAAAGCACTCTCAAACCCGACCACATCAGGGTGGCTCTTGATGGCACTCTTAATATCAGGGGTAGACACATTCACATAAGGAATGCCACTCTCGGTAAACAGCGCCTTTTTCAGCGCAGGGAACGCCGTCCAGAATTCGCTCATCTCGTCAATTTCTGCTGTCGGGATACCGCCAAACATAGACGCATAGACATCCCAATGCTCGGCAGCTTCAGAGGAATCAACATAGCGAGGAATGTTCAAGTTATAATCATTGCTGCGAATTTCTTCACGACTGACGACTCGTGAAAACTTCGGAATGCTTTCACGCTTAATAAAGGTATCTGCTATGCGTTTAATGTCAGACGCACGGAGCTTGTTATTTTTACCCTCTTTGATAAAGCCCTTGGATGCATCGATGATAAGGACATCGGTATTCTCACGCTTTTGGCGCAGCACCATAATGATGGTGGGTATTCCTGTCCCGAAGAAGATATTTGCAGGCAGTCCGATAATGGCGTCGATATGGTTATTCTCGATCAGATTCTTTCTGATTTCACCTTCCTCACCGCCACGGAATAGTACGCCGTGGGGAAGAACGATTGTCATAATGCCGTCCGGCTTGATATGGAACAGATCGTGAAGCAGGAAAGCATAGTCGGCTTTTCCTTTGGGAGCAAGTCCAAAACGAGCATAACGAGGATCACCCTCTTTGTTGGACGGGTCCCAAGCCTGCGAATACGGCGGATTGGACACGACCGCATCCACATAGAGAGGATTATAGGTATTTACCGGATCATTTTCGTCAAAGTACGGCCAATCCTCCTCAAGAGTATCGCCGTTACGAGTGACGATATTATCCGGTTTGATGCCACGCATAACCAAATTCATCCGGGTCAGGTTGTAGGTGTTCTCCTTCAACTCCTGAGCGAAGTATTTGATGTTGTTGTCATCGGTCATATACTTGGCAACGCTCTGACCGATATTGATAAGCAACGATCCTGAACCGCTTGTCGGGTCGTAAATCTTGATTTCGCTTTTGCCCTTCAAGTGGCTTGCAACGATTTCAGACATCAGCAGAGATACCTCGTGCGGGGTGTAGAACTCACCTGCTTTCTTTCCAGCATTTGCTGCAAAGTTACTGATAAGATATTCGTAGATAAAGCCGAGAACATCGTAGTCCTGCTTGCCGTCCATAGGAATATCCTTTATCAGCGTCAGAAGCCCGCTGATTGCTTTTGTTTGTGAACCGGAGCTATCGCCAAGTTTGGAAAGACCCGTTTGCAAAGTGTCAAATACTTTATCAAACACCTTCTTGTGCGTGTTAGAAATCAGCCGGCTGAACGCAGAGAGTGCATCACGGACATTTGAAACATCAAAGTCCTTCCCCATAGAGAGCCAAGTAGAAAAGAGGTCTTTATAGGCAATAAAGTAGCCGATATTCTCTTGAACCCACTTAACCGTTTCATCATCTTCTTCTGATACGGTTTTCAGAAGTTCGTCGTCATAGTCATTTTCCTTCAAGAATTTGACTTCTTTATCAGATAGATACTTGTAAAAAATAAAGCCAAGTATGTAATCCTTATATTCATTCGCTTCGATTTTGGAACGCATTTGATTTGCGGAAGCCCATATTTTCTGAGCGAGCTGTTGCTTATTCATCCTGTGAACCCATCCTTTTTCATTTTCTAAGGGAGATATACTACCCCACTGTTATGATACAACAATTAGTGTCCCATAAAACGGACTCATTTCTTGTCGGGAACAAACTCCATAATGTCATCGGTCGTGCAATTCAAGGCTGAGCAGATTTTCCCCAACACTTCAGTGCTTACATTTTCATCACGACTGAGCTTATTGATTGCGTATTTAGTGAGTCCAGCAGCTTCCTGCAAATCTCTTTTCTTCATATCTCGATCAAGCAGAATGTGCCAAAGTTTTTTATAGCTTACAGCCATCGTATCATTCCTTTCTCTCAACCTGCGAGTAAGTGCTAAAACACAACTTATATTATAGCACATAATCCCGAAATATCAACCATAAATCCCGATATTTCAAACTTAGTTCCTGATTTTCATACCTACTCAAACTCTCCTGCAACCGAATAGCTTGGGAACAGCGTAAGGCAAAGGAGATATGCTCGATTGGTACTGGAAAAAGCAATACACAAGATCAAGTAGACGATGGAAAGTACCCATTTTATATCAGGTCTGATGTTCCTGTTAGAAGCAATAAATATCTCTATGACTGCGAAGCGGTTATAACCATTGGCGACGGAAACATTGGAAAAGTATTTCACTATGTCAACGGCAAGTTTGATCTACACCAAAGATGCTATAAAATGACGGATTTTAAGGATATTTGGGGTAAGTATTTTTTCTATTATTTCTCAACCAAATTCTACGATCGAGCAATGAAAATGACCGCCAAGGCAACGGTTGATTCTGTCCGTCTTGAAATGATTTCTGAAATGGATATTAAAAAGCCTCCTCAGATTTCCGAGCAAAAACAAATTGCTGAGTTCTTTGCTAACCTTGACAACCTTATCACCCTTCATCAGCGTAAGTTTGAAAAGTTGACGAATGTGAAAAAGTCGATGCTCGAAAAGATGTTCCCGCAAAATGGCAGCAGTTACCCCGAAATTCGTTTTAAGGGATTTACTGACCCTTGGGAACAGCGTAAGTTGGGTGAACTCGTTGATAGAGTAGTTCGCAAGAATACAAACAACGAATCTACGCTACCATTAACAATCTCAGCACAATATGGTTTGGTTGACCAAATCACATACTTTAATAACCGTGTTGCAAGCCGAGATGTGAGCAACTATTACTTAGTGCTGAACGGCGAATTTGCCTACAACAAAAGCACCTCTGATGGCTATCCATTTGGTGCGGTCAAAAGACTTGATCTGTACGAAAAAGGCGTGCTATCAACGCTTTACATCGTTTTTGCTCCCAAGAAAGAGCAGCAGATTGATTCGGATTATCTGACCGTTTTCTTCGATACAGATAGGTGGCACAAAGGTGTTGCTGAGAGAGCTGCCGAGGGTGCAAGGAATCACGGGCTTCTCAATATTTCTGCCGAGGATTTCTTTGATATAGACCTTTCTGTACCTAAAGATATTGTAGAGCAAAAGCAAATCGGGGCGTTTATTCGTCAGCTCGACAACCTTATCACCCTTCATCAACGACAGCCTTTTTGCATTCATCCCCGGAAATTTCTCTGACTGTCCAACTGATCCATCCTTTTTATACATTCTCTTGGGAACAGCGTAAGCTCGGAGATATTGGTAAAGCTCGCTCTGGAGTAGGCTTTCCCGATGCCGACCAAGGCGGGTTAACCGGTGTACCGTTCTTCAAAGTATCCGATATGAACTCGGATGGCAATGAGAATGAAATGACTGTTGCTAATAACTATGTTACAGCAGAGCAGATTGCTGATCACCGGTGGTCGCCTATTACGGAATTGCCAGCAATTTTCTTTGCAAAGGTTGGAGCTGCTGTAATGCTAAATCGCAAGCGTTTATGCCGTTTTCCGTTCCTTTTGGACAACAACACAATGGCATATTCTCTCAGCCCAACGAAGTGGGACGCAGACTTTGCAAAGGCTCTGTTTGGAACGGTTGATTTGACTTCCTTGGTTCAAGTTGGAGCGTTACCGTCTTACAATGCCGGAGATGTTGAATCAATGGAAATATACCTGCCGAGTCTTTTAGAGCAAGAGCAGATTGGAGCTTATTTCAAGCACCTCGACAACCTTATCACCCTTCATCAGCGTAAAGGAAAAGCAGCCGTCACCGGCTGCTCCAATGATGCAAATAACTCAAAAGGTGTTTATTGTAAAGCACGGGATTTCGGATATAAATGTTACAAAGAAGTCAAATCCCAACAGATTCGATGCTTAATTGCGGTGTTCATCTTCTGTGTATAGGTTTATGATTGTTTTTCCGTTCGCTTTTGCATAGTCAAAGGCAAGCCTGGTTCCGCTTTTGGGCTGATAGCTTGTTATTGCTTTTTTCGACTCTTTTCGACTTTCCGGAAGGTATTCGTCATTAAAGTAAAAGACGCAAAAGTCACTTGCCTGAATCATAGCTTGATTGCGCTCCACATAAGCAGCTTTCCCGGCAGCAGCAACTCCGTCAGGGCAAATACTGTCCTCATAACCATCTAATAGGAACTGCATCGTATAAGCGTCTGCATCAGGATAATCCGTCCGATAGTGTATTCTGCAAATTTTGGGGTAAACTTCTCTTAGTTCTGAAACCACCTTGTAGCAGAGGGCATTAAACTCGGAATGATCTCCAAACAGAAAGATTGCTACGCCCTGCTCAAGCAGATAGCAAATACTGTCCCGCAATCGACTTGCAAGCTCCTTCTTATGCTTAATTTTCCTATGCCCGATAAAACAACAGGTCATACAAACACCACCAAGAAAAACAGTAGAGCAAATGAGTATATGATTGTTCATCTGCACTTATTATTATATTTTTGCTCTATATATAAGTCAATAGCTTCACATCGAGAACAGAAAGCAAGTGGAGAATTACATATAATTATTATGGATTCGAGGTGGAGCAAATGGGCAAAGAAATTGACTTCAAAAATAGAGATAGATTTATTCAACTGGGAATCACAATTTCAGTTCTTCGTAAAATGCGAGGAATGTCGCAGGAGCAGCTTGCGGCAGAGGCGATGATGAGCCGTTCGCATCTTAGCGCAATCGAAGCACCGAATATCGTCAGACCCTTTTCCGTAGAGGTTCTATTTAATATCGCTGACGCGCTGAAGGTTGAGCCGGGTGATTTGTTGAACACCTCAATTATCCCGGATCAAATTCTAAACAAAAAAGAAAAATAGGTGGCTATGGGACAATAAAGCCCATAGCCACCTATTTTAATATTGCGGTACCCCGTATCCGAGGATTTCGTAGTGACCTACGCTGTACTGGTTTACCCGACAGCTATCACCGGAGTTTCCCTCAACGGTATAAACGATACCGTTTTCGACTTTTTGGACAATACCGGTGTGGTCGGATTGTCCGTCCTGCGGACCCGACGAACCCTTGTTATCCCAATCAAAGAAAATAATCATTCCGGGGACAGGCTCGGCAGAACCGTCGATCCACTGTCCTCGAGCTTTGAACCACTGGACGCCGTTCACGCAGCCTGCATATTTGGGTACAACCCCGGTGTCAATATAGCCGCACTGATCGGCGCACCAGCTTACAAAACAAGCACACCATTCCACACGGCTTCCGAAGCCATACCAAGACCAGTACGGCTCTCCGCCCACATTGCCCACCTGAGAAAGAGCGACGGTGACGATCTGATCCTCGCTATAACGGATGCCGTAAAGGACTGCCGCCCAAAGGGAATTGTTTTTGTCCTTGAGCAGGTCGGCAAGGTATTCCCGCTGTTCTGCGTCAAAGCCATATAGGTCAGCCATTTCATCCACTGTCAAATGAGAAACGGTAATATAAAGCGTTGTTTTTGTGACTGTCGTTTCCGTCTGAACGATGTTGCCGTTTCCGTCGTCCGTTTCTGTTATTTCCGTTTCCGAGTGGCTTTCACTGCGGGAGGATATAGAGTTCATCTCCCAAAAGATGTCCGAGAGGATCTGCTTCTTGCTCTCGTCCATCGTGGCGACCTCCTGCGGATTGTCCTTGTCGGTATTCGTCTTGACTGCATAGACCGCAAGCACATCCTTCCACACAGCTCGCCCGCCGCTGATCTCCATATTATCATAGGCTACCGAGTTTTTCTCCGCTTCCATCTTGGCATCGTAATCAGCGTTGATTTCCTGCACGGCAGTCTGCATCGACATTCCCGTGCCGGAATCCTCGCCGGAAAAGAATATCCCGAAAACCGAGCCGCAGATCAGAGCAATCAGGCAAATCACGACAACGACAGCAACAGCGACCCAGCCGCCTGCGGCAATGGCAGCGACCAGTGCTTTTGTCGCCGCTATGATCGCTTTGACTGCGGCAATCGTTGCTTTTACGGCAGCTTTCACACCGGCAACCGTTGCCTTGGCTGCGGCTTTGGCGGCTTGTGCAGCTTTCTGCGATGCCTTCACCGTAGCCTGTGCGGTTTTCTGCGCCGCCTTTGCCGCCTGCTGTGTGGTCTTGATTGCCGTTTTTGTAGTCTTTACTGACTTCTGTGCGGCTTTGCCTTTTCCGGCAGTCTTGATGGTTTTCTTGCCGGCAGAACCGGCAGACTGTTTGATCGTCTTTTCCGTTTGCTCGACCGCCTTGATGGTCTTATTCCCGGAGGTGCGGACAGTTTGCCTTTTCATCGACTCAGTAGCACGCTTTTCACGAAACTTCTGTATACCGTCCTTTGCTTTGGACACATTCCGTTTGGTTTCTTCCAGCCCCTTGCGCCCCTGCTTATCAAACTGGTGCGCCGCTTCGTGCGTGATACGGTCAACACCGCCTTCCACTCGGTCGGAGGCGTACTCCTCGGCATTATGCTCATCCGGGTGCGTTGTGTGTTCTGCCTTTTCCTTCGTCTGCACATAGGCGGAGCGCATACGGTCTGCGGCAATTGCCGCTTTGTCGATCTTCTTGATTGTGCCTTTCACGACATCTCTCGTTTTAATATCAGCCATTGAACCCTCCTTTCCGGGGCGTACCCAAACGCCCCTAAATTAAAAACGAGGGGTAAAGGTATAAACACCTTACCCCTCAAAGTGCGGGAGCTGAAAAGTCTTGATATTGCTGGCTTTTTCAGCGCTTATTTTTCGACTCTGCCCGTTTTCTTCTTGCGTACTCTGCCTGCTGAGCTTTGTAAGCTCTTTGAGCGCACTTCTCGCAATATTTCTTTCGGTTGCCCTTCTTGATAATCGGCGCACCGCAGGACACGCACTTTTCAAAGCGTGTGCCAAGAATATCCGCTTCCAGCAAAGGCTCTGCCGGCAAAACAGCTCTGCGGAAATACTTGCAGAGAAGTGAGTATGAGATGCTCTGCACACAGGCGCAAGGTTCTCCGTCATCCAGCGCAAGGCAGTTGCCGTTGTCATAATTGGCACAAAGGCGCTTAATTAGGGCGTTCGCCCTCTGCCGTTGCTTCGGCGTGAGTCTTGGCAGCATCCGCACCACCGTCCTCCGTTATGCGCTTCGCCACGACCACAAGACGGCTGTTGTTGCGGCTGTACTCACAGGTAGACAGAGTAATGAGCTTATCGCCGTATTCGGCGGTCACGCCGGTATCATAGAAAGACAGCTCCTTGCTCTTGGCAATAAAGTCGTCAAACTCATTGGCGCTCTCTGCGTCTATAAAGCGATAAAACTTGAATGCTTCGGGACTGTCGGTGTAGACCACCGTGCGGAATACGGCAACGATCTCATACTCCTGCTTATCCGTCAGTGTGTTGAAGGTGATCATCCGATGCTCGCTCCAAAAGTCTTTGCTCTTGAACTTTTCAAGGTGGGCAAACATCGAACCGTTGGACATATGGTGTCCATAGATAACAAGATTGTCGGACGGCTCCTGCACATCGCAATCCTCCTGCACATAGGGACAGCCATAGTCGGAATATGCCTTGTCAAAGCCGTGCTTCAGGTAGAAGTTCGGCTCATTCACCGACTGCATCACGGGGTAGTTGATGTTGGTATCTGCAATGCTGATCCAGCCCACCAAATCACCGTTCTGCTGATAAAGCTCTGCAAGCTCCGGCAGGAGCATCTTTCCCTCGGAGTATGGAATCTGCTCCGCCGGTTCCGTTGCAACATCCGTCTGTGCCGCAGCATTCACAAGGTCAGCCAGCTCGCTATAAAGCTCAGCTTGCTTATTCGACTCCTTGTAGTGATCGATAATAAAATAGGTGCTTGCGCCGAGGACGGCGACAAACACCGCAACAAGAATCATACAGATTTTCTTTTTCATTGAATTTCCTTTCTTGACGCCAAAGCCGAGGGTTAAGCACCCTCGCCCGGTTTTGTGGTCATCAGCTTATAGAGCTTCGTGTTCTTGGGGAATTTATTGGCAAACGGAACAAGGCTGGAGCCGACCTTGATCAGTCCGTGACCGGCATCCACATTGGTGATATAGGAAAGCTGGGTGTCCGAGATGTTCAGCAGCTTCGCAAGCTCCAATCTGTCCGTGGATGCCTGATTGAGCATAACAATGAACTCGGAGTTTGCCAGCATCGTTCTTGCCGTGTGGGACTGAAGCAGGTCGTCCACATTCTGCGTGATGCCCGTGGCATAAGCGCCGTACTTTCGCACACGCTTCCAAAGGGTAAACAGAAAATTTGCACTGTACTCGTGCTGGAACAGAAGGTAGATTTCATCGATGAAGATGAAGGTGTTCTTGCCCTTGGCTCGGTTCTGCGTAATACGGTTCAGGATAGAGTCGAGGACGACCAGCATACCGATGGGCATAAGCTGTTTGCCGAGATCAAGAATGTCATAGCAAATCAGGCGATTGTCCGTGTTCACATTGGTTTTCTTTGCAAAGGTGTTCAGAGAGCCATTGGTAAACAGCTCAATGGCAAGAGCGATTTCCTGCGCTTCGGGTTCGGCTTGCTTGAGAAGCTCCGCCCGGAAGTCCTGCAAGGTCGGCACCTCGCCGGTGTAGTTGTTCTGCTGATAGGTGCGGTAGACGCTTGCCGTACAGCGGTCAATGATGGACTTCTGCACTGCGCCGAGATTGTTACCGCCGATAAGTTGCTCGCACAGGGACATAATGAACTCGGATTTCAGAATAACGGGGTTTGCACCGTCACCATATTCCCGGTTCATATCCATTGCATTGATGTGGGTGGGAGAAGTGGCAGAGATGTTGATGATCTCGCCGCCCAGCGCCCGCACAAGGGGCGTGTACTCTCGCTCTGGATCTATTAGCAAAATATCCGAATCACCCGAAAGCATTTGATTGATGATTTCATTCTTTGCAGTGAAAGATTTACCACCGCCCGAAACACCGAGAATAAACTCGTTGCCGTTGAGGAGCTGTCTGCGGTCTGCGATAATCATATTCTTGGAAATGACATTCTGACCGTAGTAAACGCCGTTGGTGTGGCAAATGTCCTGCACACGGAACGGGATAAAGACCGCAAGACTCTCTGTGGTCAGAGTACGGAACGACTCAATCTTGCGGACACCGAAGGGCATCGCCGTATTCAGTCCGTCAAGCTGCTGGAACTTGAGAACACCGAACTGGCAAAGGTGCTTTCTTGCTGTGGTAAGCAGAGCTTCTGTGTCATTGTCAAGCTGCTCCTTGGTGTCCGCCGTGTGAACCATCGTCAGAACGGCAAACATCATTCGCTGGTCACGGGTCGTCAGGTCGTCGAGAAACTCCTTCATCTCCTTGCGCTGTTGTTCAATGTCGTAGGGAAGCTGAGCAGAAAAATTGTTGTTGGCATTCTGCCTACGCTGCCAGTTGGTCGCATTGGTTTCAACGCCGAGCAGACGGCTTTCGGCTTCCCGAACGGCTTCATCCGTGGGTACGGGGATAACATCAATGGACATCATCAGATTGCGGTTGAGGTCGGTCATTTCTGCAACCATACTGTCCTTGATATAAGAAGCGTACTCCCGCAGGAACAGCACTCTGCCGTAACGCTCACCGATCTTGAAATAGTCGCCCGTGAACTCCATCGAATCAGGGCAGATGAAATCCTTGAAGTCGTGACCCTTTCTGCGGGTTTCCTTGATGTCGAAGCGGAAATCCGTTTCTTCACCGGCACGGTAAAAGTCGTGGAAAATGCGAAGCCGTTCGTCCGGTTCCAGCTCCACACACTTACTACCGAGCCGCCCAAAGTGGGCAATCAGGTCGGCACCCACACGGGCAAAGTAGTTTCTCGCTTCCTCCACATTCTTCTTGCACACCGAAATGGTGATGTACTTCTCCTGAATGATAGCGTTTGCACCGGTCGCCTTTTCAAGTAGCATCCGGTTATATTCCTCACGGTACTCGTCAAGAGCATCGCCCTTCAGGGGGAGAAGAATGGTTTTCTCAAAGTTTGCACGGTTCAAACGGCGGTTGTTAATGGTGATCTTGGTGGTTGCGCCGCTGTCAAGGCTGTTGAGCAGCTCCGAATACTCAAGGAACATAGCTTCCTTATCCTCACGACTGGCGACAGCATAGTTGATGTCGCTGAACTTATAGGTCTTGGAGAACTTATCTCTGCCCACCTGAAAAATACCGTCATCGTAAATCGCCTTGATGGGGATCACATCCTGAACGCCCCTCGGCACAACAAATCGTTCTTTATCCTGCTTGAGCAGGTTGCGAAGCGTTTTAATCATTGGCTTTTGATACCTCCTTCTGCTTGTGTTCCATTCCCGGCTTCATCATCTCGTAGTAGGTGTTGGTAGAACGGAAGGTCAGTTTCTTTGGCATCAGAAACTCGGATTTGAACCAAGCCCATACGAACTTTTCCGCCGTCATTCCGTTGTATTTGATAAAGCCGAGAGCCGCAAAGGGTGCGGCTCCCAAAATGCACATCCACGATACGGTTTCCGTGCCGACATAGGGCTTGAGCAGGAAATAGAGTCCCACTGCCACCACGCAGGCGCAGGCAGAAAAAATGAACTGTCGCATAGACAGTCCAAAGAACATTGCCTCCGTATAGTTGCGGATTTCTCGGTTGATCTTAACTTCCATTGAAGCTCCTTTCTCTGCGATAGCGTTCCTTTGCCTGACGGATTTCCTCGGCACAGACGCATTCATCCGCAAGGCAGTTCACCTTGCCTTTGCGTCTGCCGCCATAGTACAGACAATATCGGCAATCGCAGTCCTCAAGGGTAAACCCCTTGAAGCGGTTATAGATTTTGGTGTTGTTTTTCATAGTGCGCTCCTTACAGTCCCATCATCTCTCGGATAATGCGGTCGCTCATCTTGACCGAGCCAACGAGAACGAGCATATTAAAGAGCAGTTCGCCTATATAACTCCACACCTGCGTGACCGCCGCCGCATCGGGATTGACCACGGGTGGTGAGGACGCAAAAAGCGAGAAGATAATGCAGGACAGCACGATCACTGCCCCCTCCAAGCAAACGGCGCAGTAGCTTTTGATGAAGGACTTGCCCACATTCTGACTCGGTTCACCGGCGAAGGTGGAAAGCGGAATGGGTGCAAGTGCCGTATACATATAGAGCTTAAAAAATCTCCCGTACACGGTCATTATCAGGATGAAAGACATTACGGTGATGAACAGCCCTCCGATGAGCGTGACAGCCCATAGCGGTATGCTTTCAAAGAATCCGCATTCCTCAACGCTGGTAATCAATTCAGGCGGCAAGACTGTTTGCTGTGGTGTTGAGAAACCCGCCGAACCCATTATCGTCGAGATCGTGCCTTGGACGATATTAAACAGGGCAAGCATAAGCTCCATACCGTAGGTGATGGCACCCTTGGCGATGGCAAAGCGAACGAACAGCTTCAGAGCGTGTTCCGGTTTCTTGACTTCTGTGAACGAGCCGCAGGTTTTCACCATACCGGCGACAAAGAACAGCACAAGGAGTGCAAGTCCGATAGACTGCACTGCGCCGTTGATGTTGACGATCACGCCCCATATTCCACCGCCTTTGAAGTCCTGCGGCGTAGTCGTAATAAGCTGCCAAATCTCAGCCAGCTTTTCGTTCCAAGTTTCCAGTGCGTTTTCAAGGTTTTGTACGACCCAGTTGTCGCTCACGAAAAGCACCTCCTTTTCATAGAGTTAAGGGGTGCTCCCGATTTTTCGGGAACACCCCTCGGTGTGAAATTTCTTAGCCGACAATCAGGTCGAGGATTTCCTTTGCAAAGGTGATGATGACGCCGCCTGCAAGGGTCAGGAAACCGTTCGCTCGCTGAGAGGGGTCGTGGGACTTCAGGGAAAGACCGACCTGCACAACGCCGAAGCCCAACAGGATAAGACCAATGGCACGGATCAGCCCGAAGATAAAGGTAGACAGGTTGTTGATAACGGTAATGGGGTCGTTGGCGGCAAACGCCGTAACCGAAGTGCCGAGGACGAGTGCTGCACCCATAATGGCGGTGCAGTAAATGCGGAAGCCCTTCTTGACCTTGCCGGTCATAGGCAGCTTAGTGGTGTGTTTCTCGGTGTTCTTCTTGAAAATGTTCATAGTAGTTACCTCCGTAGTTTTTTTGAAGTTGTAGTGGTGGTTTCTGAGTCGAAGTCCTCATCAGACAACAGCTCATAGGTGGTTTCCGATACCTCCATATCCGGCAGGGTATCGGGGTCGAGGTACTGCACCTCGATGGTCGCAACATTCCTCGTGACCTTACCGTGCTGATAGACGCCGCCTTTTCCGTCGGCAGTCAGGTCAACAGCAGGATGCTTGAGAATGTCATATTTCAAGTCCATAATGGGGAGTTCCCCTCGAATGAACAGGATAGCGTAGCGGTTGTCGAGCATACGGACCTCGTCGGGAGTCAGAAGCTCACGACCGCTGATCTGATAGTTGGTGGAATAGTTTCCGCTACGCCCGGAACTCTTTCCGTAGGTATTCGTGTCGATGGTTTCCTTGCCCAGCAGCTCACTCACATACTTGTGGGTGGACTGCTCATTACCGCCCAAGTAGAGAAACTCATCGCAGTTGCCGACGATAGATTCCCACTGCTTTTCAAACAGTGCCTTGAGCTGTGCCAAGTTCTGAAGGATGATAGACACAAACACCCCACGGGAACGCATAACGGAAAGAATCTTATCGAAGTCGTCCGGTAGACTGACATTGGCAAACTCGTCCATCAGGAAGTGAACGGGAATCGGCAATGCGCCGCCGTGAATATGGTCAGCAGAAAAGAAAAGTTGCTGGAATAATTGGGTATAAAGTAGACTGACCAAAAAGTTGAAGCTCGTATCGTTATCCGGGATAATAGCGAACAACGCCACTTTCTTTTCACCCATAGAAGCAAGATCAAGCTCATCAGTACAGGTCAGCGCCGCCAAGCTCTCCAAGTTGAACTTTTCAAGTCTTGCGGCAAGGGTGATCTGAATGGATTTCAGCGTCTTTGCCGAACCGGTGTGGTAAGACCGATAGTATTTCAGAGCGATGTGGTCGGGTCTGTCCAACTCCAAATCAGCAAACAGGCAGTCCAGCGGCGAGGGTCGTGGATCTTCCTCATTGTCGATGGCAGCCGCTTGCAGCATCTCCATTACCATTGCAAAGTTCTGCTCGTCCTCCGGCGCTTCGTAGTGAAGATAGTAGACGAGAGCAGACAACAGCATTGAAGCTGAGGTATCCCAAAAAGGGTCTTGGGACTGACTTCCCTTCGGGGTGGTACTCTTAAACAGGTTGGTGACAAGGCGTTGCACATCGTTGTCCGAGTGGAGATAGACAAACGGGTTGTAGCAGTGGCTCTTTTCCATTGAAATCAGGTCGAGAACTCTGATCTCATAGCCCTTTTTCTCCAGCAAATTTCCCACATCCCGGACGATCTCGCCCTTCGGATCGAGAATAACGAAACTGGTGTTTGCCTGCATCAGATTTGGTTTGCAGTAAAAGCGGGTCTTGC
>ENA-OPRX01001007-OPRX01001007.1-human-gut-metagenome-genome-assembly--contig:-NODE-1007-length-15731-cov-3.287573_pt1 | contig 15731 bp, 20 predicted proteins | sample MGYA00241450_ERZ501892 | MGnify/ENA primary metagenome ERZ501892 (study PRJEB25962, sample SAMEA2042223) | human gut metagenome | biome: human gut; feature: human-associated habitat; material: faeces...
CACTATGCTCTAGTTTCCTACCTGATCGACTTGTAAGTAGGCTTCGTCGTCCAACAGGCGCAGACCTTTGTCCAGCGTTTTCAGAAAACGCTCTTCTTCGCTGCGGATTGTTTCGGTGATGAGGGTCTCGGCCGAATAAAGTTCAGGATAGGCTTCTCCCATTTCTTTTTGCAGAGCCGGCAACAGTTTGTACATCATCGGCTCTTTTACGCCCAGCATATAAGCGTGACGCATGGCTCGGCGCATAATCCGGCGTAAAACGTAACCGCGGCCTTCATTGGAGGGCAATACGCCGTCGGCAATCAGAAAAGACGTTGAGCGCAAATGGTCTGCAATGACGTTATGAGAGGCTTTCAGCGGACCGTTGGGGTCAGAGTTGGCCATATCCGCAATCGCTTTAATCAGATTTCTGAAAATATCAATGTCGTAGTTGGAGTGAACCCCTTGCAAAATTGCGGCAATTCGTTCCAGTCCCATACCCGTGTCGATAGAGGGGCGCTTTAACGGGATGCGGCTGCCGTCGGGCAAGTCTTCATATTGGTCAAACACCAAATTCCATATCTCAATCCAACGGTCGCCGTCTTCTTCAGGCGTGCCCGGCAGACCGCCCCAAACTTCGGGGCCGTGGTCATAAAAGATTTCCGAGCAGGGACCGCAAGGGCCGGTGTCGCCCATCTGCCAAAAATTGTCTTTGGTTGCAATGGGAATAATCCTGTCTTCCGGCAAACCGGAAACTTTTTTCCAAATTTCGCGCGCTTCTTCGTCGGTGTGATAATAGGTTACGGCCAGCTTGTCTTTGGGAATGCCGAATTCTTTGTTGACGACTTCCCAGGCAAAACGGATGGCGTCGTCTTTGAAATAATCGCCGAAAGAAAAGTTGCCGAGCATTTCAAAAAAGGTATGGTGACGCACGGTATAGCCGACGTTGTCGAGGTCATTGTGCTTGCCGCCGGCGCGAACGGATTTTTGGGAAGTTGTCGCCCGCGTGTAATCGCGGGTTTCGTTGCCGGCCAGAATGTTTTTAAATTGCACCATTCCCGAGTTGGTGAACATCAGCGTCGGATCGTTGTCGGGAACCAAAGAGGAGGACGGAACAACCTTGTGGCCGTTTTTGGCAAAATAGTTTAAAAAAGTGCTTCTGATTTCTTTAACAGTAGTTGTCATTTATTTACTTCCCAAAAAATAAATTGTTAACCCCACATTAATAATGCAAAGTTGTTCTACTGTCTAGTAAAATTTTGGCATTTATATACAAAACAACGCTCAAATATAAAGAAACGGGTCGTATTTCTACGACCTGTTTCCTTTAGTTATTTCGAGTTTTTATTGCATCACCTTTTACAATCCAAGAGCTTTGTCCATAAATATAAGGAATATACCACTCTTGCTTTTTTACATTAACATCTGTCATAATATCTGTATCAGATTTTTCAAATGCATTATTTAACGCTTCGGATAACTTAGGTATCCCAGTAGGGACGATAATTATGGTATGGGCTGTATCTTTACCTTCAATGTTTCTTAATCTTTTGCTTCCTCCCATATTAAAATCCTTAATATCGACAATTTTATTACTCAAAACTGTAAAATCCCCGTGGTTTACAGTACAAGAAGACACCAAAAATAGAAAGCTGCTAACTAATAAACTTCCTTTTCTCATTGCTTTCCTCCTCTTGTATTAACAACATCGCCTTTAATCTTTATACCCACTTCTCCAATCAAAAACCACCATCCAGTTACATATACAGAAGCATTAACCATCAAATCTCCCTGTCCCTTTTCCAAAGCATTGTTTAATGCTTCTTTTAATTTGGGTTGTCCTAAAGGAAATAGGAATATAAATTTACTATCTTCTCCCTCTATGTGTTTTTCCTGAGGAAGCTTATCAATATCAACTTTATCAAGAGATATATTTTTATTTGAAATCATCGATAAGTCCGTCATATGAGTTGTACATCCTCCTAGATGCAACATCATCAATATTATAAATATTCGTTTCATCTAAACATCCTTTCGTTCCGGTTAAAACAAAACCCACCTAAAAGGTGGGCGGATGTTCAGAAACCGTATATTGTCAAACGGCTCGGCCTATTTGGCACATAACCTTATTTAGCCGACATCCGTCCATGACAGAAATCGGCATATAATTTTAAGTCGCTATGCTTGGCGACCGACAATATAAAGGGTTTCTGACGCCCTAGATATGTTGGTACATATCCAAAAATAACAGTAGATGAAAATGGTTAAATAAAACTGAATATTTGTTTAATGGGTGTTTTTTCGTGTATCAATAATTTCTTTCTTTAAATTTTTCTAAAAAATAACAACCATTCCGTTGATGTAGGCAAAGCTGAAGTTTAAGAAACTGGCGTATATCAGCCACCAGAAATACGGATACATCATATAGGCGGCAGCCTTGTCCGCAGCCTTAAAGTTCAGTATCATTTTGTAAACAATCAAATCCAGAAGGATAATCACCGCAAAAGCCAGCCCGATATACCCCTGCGTAAAGAAAAAATAGGTCCAGACGACCTGCAACAGCAACTGCCCCAAAAACAGCTGGTTGGCTCTGCGCTGCCTTTCGGCGTCGGCCTCTGTCAAAACTCTGTAAAAGGCGATTATCATCAAAAGGTATAAAATTGTCCATACAATCGGAAAAACGGCATCCGGGGGCGTAATCGTCGGCTTGTCCAGGGCTGCATACCAGTTGTAAATGCCAAAACGGGTAAAATAAGACGCCGCGGCGCCGGCAATGACGGTTATAACCGCGCTGTATACAAATTTCATCAGCTTGTTCATATCCTCCTCCTTGCATATTTTATTATTTGTTTGTAATATTTAAGCATCGTTTGTTTAATTTAAATGAGGTAACCGCAGGTGGAAATCAGTCCGGAACTCATAAAAGGGCAGGTTATGAACTGCTACAACAGCCTGATACTGGACGTCAGGCTGGCCGACAATTCGTTGGTTCCGGTTTTTTGCGGTTCTTCGGAAGCGGCCAAACTCTGCTCCGCCGGCGTGGACGCCATAATCAAACGCCATCGCGACAGCCTGCGCAAAATCCGCTACGAGCTTGAGTTCATCAGCCGCAGCGAGGGGCTGATTCTCGTTAACCCGACCTATAACGGCTTTCTTTTTCAGGAAGCCTTTGACAACGGCGTGTTGTCGGCTGATTTTGACGCATATAACGTCTGCCGCCGGATAGAGCCTGACGAACATCTGCCGCACATTGATTTTGAATTGTCTTCGCCGTCCGGAAACAAATGCTATGTCTTTATTGAAAACGTGTTTAACAAGCAAAACGGCTGCTCCGTTTTTCCTGCCGGAATAAATTTCTTTGAGATGGCAATGTTTGAGGAATTGGCCAAACTCCGCCGGCAGGGACACAAAACCGTCATTTTTATGCTGGTGCCCCGGCAGGATTGCGTCGAAGCCAAGTTCAGCTGGAATCTGGACCCGGTCGCGGCAGCCCGGATTTATGACGAAGCAAAAAATGGATTGGAATTTGTTTGTTATGGTTGCAATATTGATAAAAAAAGTGTAACACTGGCTAATAAAATGAAAATATTATATTAACAAACCGAGGTATGCAGTGAGTTACAAGAGAAAAGACGGCATCGTCATTCACGACGATCCCGAAGATTTTGAAAAGATGCGCAAGGCCGGCCGGATTGCCGCCGAATGTCTGGATTACATAACCCCTTATGTTCAGGTTGGCGTGTCCACCGGAGAATTGGACGATCTTTGCCGGGAATTTTTCACGTCTCGCGGCGTTATTCCCGCTTGCCTCGGCTATCGCGGCTATCCCAAGTCGGTCTGCATCTCCATCAACCATGTCATTTGCCACGGCATTCCCGATTATGAGCGCAAACTGGTCGACGGCGATATGCTTAACATTGACGTTACCGGTATTTTGGACGGATGGTACGGCGATACCAGCCGTATGTATTTTGCCGGCAAACCGAGTATCAAGGCCAAACGTCTGGTCGAGGTGACTTATGAATGTATGATGCGCGGCATTGACGTTGTTAAACCCGGAGCCCGTATGGGCGACATCGGCGCCGTTATTGCCGAATATGCCCACAAATACGGCTATTCGGTTGTCGATATGTTTTGCGGCCATGGGCTGGGGCAGGTTTTTCATGATGAACCGAATGTAATGCACATTGCCCGCAAAGGAACCGGTCCGCTGATGGAAGAAGGAATGTTTTTCACGATTGAGCCGATGATTAACATCGGCAAACCTGACGCCATTATATTAAAAGACGGTTGGACTTCGGTCACCAGGGACAAGTCCTTGTCTGCCCAGTTTGAACATTCTTTGGCCGTAACCAAAGACGGTTATGAGGTTTTCACCTATTCTCCCAAGGGGCTGGACAAGCCGCCTTACAAGCTTTAAGGCTCAAAGGACTATGGAACGGGACGTCAAACAACCGGATTATCTGGGACACCGCCAGCGTCTTCGTCAGCGTTTTTTGCTGGGCGAGGGGAAAGATATGGCGGATTACGAGTTGTTGGAGCTGGTTCTGACGATGGCCATTCCCCGGCGGGACGTCAAGCCTCTGGCCAAAAAGCTGATTGCCGAATTTAACGACTTTTCCGGCGTTATCAATGCGCCGGCTGCGGCTTTGCTGGAAGTTGACGGCGTAAAGGAAAATACGCTGGCAATGCTTAAGGTGATTAAAGCCGCCGCCATCCGTACTTCCTGGCAGACGCTGTGCGCGGCCGAAGCGCCGGTCATCCGCTCTCCCGATACGTTGCTCGAATACTGCCGTACCTCCATGTGCCATTCGGATGTCGAGGAGCTGCGCATAATTTTTATGGATGCCAAATTGCAGGTCATCGGAGAAGAAACAATGCAGCGCGGCACCATCAACGCGGTTGCCGTCCATCCTCGCGAAGTTGTAAAATCTGCACTGGCGCATCACGCTTCGTCAATCATTATGGTGCACAACCATCCTTCGGGCAATACCACGCCTTCGCGCGCCGATTTGGAGATGACCAAAAAGGTCGAAGAAGCCTGCGCCGCCGTTGGCGTCAAACTTCATGACCACTTTGTCGTCAGCCGCAGCAGCCACTACAGCTTTCGTGAACAGGGATTTATAAAGTTATAATTCCGACAGTTGTTTGATGTGTTCAACCAGAAAGGTGATGTTGGTGGTAAACAGTTTGACTGAAATCGCCAGCAGAATGATACCGAAAAACTTTTGCAGCATATAGATAAATCCGGCTCCCAGCATCCTCTCGATGCGCTTGGTCAGCTTCAGCACCAGATATACGATTACCATATTGCAGATAACGGCCAGCAGAATATTGATGTCGTTATACTGTGCACGAATGGAGAGCAGGGTGGTCAGCGCTCCGGCACCGGCAATCAGCGGAAAAACCACCGGAACGAAAGTCGCGTCTTTGGGGGCGTCCGGGGTATCCTTAAAAATTTCGATGTCTAAAATCATTTCCAGAGCGACAATAAAGATAATGAAAGAGCCGGCAACCGCAAAAGAAGAGATGTCGACGTTAAACAGGTTGAGAAAAGCCTCTCCCACAAAGAAGAATATGAAAAACATAATCAAAGCCAGCAGAGCAGCCTTGGCGGCATTTATTTTTTTGCCCCGTTTTTTTAAGGTTAAAATCACCGGAATGGAACCGGTAATGTCTATAACCGCAAACAAAACGACAAACGCGCTGACAAATTCCTGCCACTGAAAACTTCCAAACATTTCTCAACTCACTTTTTTTAGATTAATTAATGGCTTATAGGTATCACTTTAAAATATTCCGTCAACTTAAATTTTTCATCAAAGTTGACAAAAATCCCCTCAAGTGGTATTATTTATAGCTGATAACTTATTATTTACACTCTTACTATGTGTGCATAGTTGTCATCTTAAACTGAGTACTAATCTAAAAAAATATAATTATGGACAGCGAAAACCTGAAGAATACTCTTGCAGAGTATCAACAAGAAGTTCGGCAGGAGTTTGCCGACCATGAAAATTTTATGATGCGTTTATATTCGTTCCTATATTCTGCCAAGCCGGAATATATGACATTTAAGCGCGTGTGGCTCGAAGACATTGAGCATCAAAGCGAGTTCTGGTATAACCGCTTTAATCTTGAGCCTGACGAGGAAAACCTTGAGGAAGTTTCAGCCGAAGCCGAGAGTGCCTACACGGAATGGCGTGGCTGGTTTGCTCAATGGGAGTTGAATGTTCGCGGATTGTTTGAAGACTATCAGTGGAAGTTCAATTACGAAGAAGAGGAGGAAGAGCGTGAGCTTGAAATCCGTCAGGAGGAGGAAGAAGCGGAAAAACGCCGCCGTCAAGCCGATGCTGAATCAGAAGACGAGCCTGCGGATAGTTTCAGTTCTGTTTCTGATGAAGAGAGAGATGATTACCACCGGGAAGACGCGTCTGACAAGGACAAACGCTTCAGCTGGTGGGATGCCTTGGCTTCTGAGGAGGATGCTTCTTCGGATGTTGCTTTTGAGGATATCTGGAAACAGGATTTGTCTGTTGCCGAAACCCAAAGCGAAGAAGAACTCGAAGAACGTCCCGGAATATTTCCTGAAAACGTAGTTGACGGCGAAACCGAAGACGAACCATATGAACATCACCATCATGAACACCATGATGACGACAACGATGATGAGCATAAGGAAAGTCTCTTCAACTTTTGGGGCAGCCATCAAGATGATGAGCCGGAACCTAAAGAGGAAGAACCGGAGCCGTCTAAAGATGCTTTTGCTGAAAATGTCCCCGGCGAGGAGGAACCTAAAGAGGAAGAACCTCGCGAAAGCTTGTTCTTTGACGAGGACAAACCGGAGGAAGTTCAGCCTGAGGAACCGCAGCAGGAAGAAGAACATCGTGAAGAAGAACGTCACGAAGATTCTGTTGAGGAACCAAAAGAGGAAGAACCTGCGGAAGAGCATCTTGCCGAAAATGAGGAACGTCCTGAAGAACCTGCGGAAGAAGACATCCATACGGAAGAACATCATGAAGAGCCTGTTGAAGAACCGGAACCTCATGATGACGAAACCTTAAATATGGATGGCTCCGGTTCAGAACCTCACGACGACAGTGATGAACTGGAGGCACAGGAGCGCGAAAGAGCTGAATTGGAGGCTGCTGAAAGAGAAAGAGCCGAAATTGAAGCCCAGGAACGCGAGCGTGCAGAACAGGAAGCTATAGAACGTGCCGAGCAGGAAGCCCAGGAAAGAGCCGAACAGGAAGCCGCTTCTCAAAATGAAGACCGTCATTATGACGATCCTCGTGATGATGATCGCGAACAAGATGAACGCGAGCGTCTGGAAGCCATGGAACGTGAAGCCGAAGAAGAGCGCGAACGCCAAGAGGCAATGGAGCGCGAAGCAGAGGAAGAACGTTTACGTATGGAAGAGGAAGAACGTCAGCGGGCAGAAGAAGAGGAGCGTGAGCGTCAGGAACTCGAGGAACGCGAACGTATGGAGGAAGAAGAACGCCAAAGGTTGGAAGAGGAAGAGCGTGAGCGCGAAGCCGAAGAACAACTGCGTTTGGAAGACGAAGAACGGATGCGTTACGAAGACGAAGAGCGTGAACGTGAGGCAGAAGAACTGCGCCAGCAGGAGGAACTCCGAGAGCAGGAAGAGTATGACGATGCCAACGAATACTAAAGATAAAGCCGACTGTGTCAAAACAGCCGGCTTTATTTTTTCTAAACAAGAAAAAACTTGAAAAAATGTGAAATTGCTTTAATCTGACACTTGCAGCTCAGAGATGGGCTGTGGTGTCTAGAAAACATCTTCGGGATTCCACCTTGTGGTGGGGTGCGTGATATAAGCTACTTTTGTAGTCGAATAAGCGTGACTGTTCTCGACAGTTTTCTAGCTCCACCTCCTTGTGTTTTTCAAGGAGGTTTTTGTTTTTAATCAACAAAAGGAGCTAAAAAATGATAACGGAAAATATGGATTTGAAAGAAATCCGCAAAGCTTTGGGGCTGGAGTTGTTTCTCCGTCGCCGGCAAAAGGGAATGAGCTTGTTCCATATGGCTCACCACATCAAAATCGACCGCCGGGTGCTTGACCGGGCGGAAACCGGCAGGCCGGTGCCGATTTATACCCTGATGCGGATAATCAGCCATTACGGCAAAAAAGTCCGCATTGAACTGGTGGAATAAAAACAAAAAGCCCTGTTTGAACGGAGGGCTTTTTCTTAAAAAAATAAAGCCCGCTATTGCAACGGACTTTATTAAAATGGCGACCCCGAGAAGATTCGAACTTCTGACCCACAGCTTAGAAGGCTGTTGCTCTATCCAGCTGAGCTACGGGGCCTTGGATAAACAGTCAATAATTGGTCGGGACAGCTGGATTCGAACCAGTGACATCTTGCTCCCAAAGCAAGCGCTCTACCAGGCTGAGCTATGTCCCGCAAAACTCAAAGAAACCTAGACCGACAACGGATTCAAATTTAAAGTCGCAACTTCCGAGTCCTTAACAGAAGCTATAATTAGCAAATTTAATTTATTTTGCAAGTATTTTTTTGCGCCGAATGCCGATTTTAAGGCAAAACCGGCACTCATTTGTGGTTGCACAAATGCATTAAATCCTTGCATTGAAAACTCAACTCTATAATATTAAACCAGAAATTTAATTCGATGAGTATGAGAATGTTTGTTCAGCTTTTGATAAATACCCTGATTGTCGGTTCCGGCTATGGTCTGATTGCGATGGCTTTCCGCCTGATGTATTCGGTGTCTCCGTTTTTTAACCTGACATTGGGAACCGTTGCGGCGGCAGGGGCCTATGCCGTTTTTTATCTGACATCTTCTGCGGGGTTGGCGCCGTGGTGGGCGGTTTTGCTGGCTTTGGCCATATCTGGGACATTTGCCTGGGTGCTGGAGGCTTATGCCTATCGTCCGATGCGCCGGCGGGGAGCCTCGCCGATGATACTTCTGGTGGCTTCATTGGGGTTTTATACGATTTTCGAAGCGGTCATCCATTTGCTTTTCGGACCTCAGTACCAAACTCTGGGGACCATAGATTTTTCTTCCCAGATAGATGTCTGGTTTGCCGAAATTCCCTTTGTCCAGGTTCTGACGATTGTCTCCAACGCATTAATTTACATCGGTTTAAACCATCTATTGTATCATACTTTTCTCGGCAAGCAAATCCGCGCCGTTAATGACAGTGCGACCCTGGCTCACATTCTGGGAATGAACAATGAGCGGATTATTTTGATTGTATCGGTTTTGTCCGGCCTGATTTTGGGATTAGCCGGAATTCTGGTGGGATATGACACGGGAATGGAGCCGGCTATGGGCTTCAGCCTGTTGTTCAAGGGAATGATAGGTGCCATCATCGGCGGTATGGCTACCATGCGCGGCGCTTTTCTGGGCTCGTTTTTTCTGGCGTTTGTCGAAAATCTGGGCGTTTGGGCTTTTGCCTCCGAGTGGCGTGACGTCGTCGCTTTTGTCATCTTTATCGTCTTCCTGTATTTCCGCCCCAAAGGCATTTTCCAAAAGAAGGTGAAAAAATAAGAGGTTAAAAAATGGAATACCTGATTAATCTGGCAATACTGTTTTGTATCTACGGCACTTTGGCTTTGTCGCTGAATATGGTCGTCGGAATGGCCGGACTTCTTTCTCTTGCCCAAGCCGCTTTTTACGGCATCGGCGCATATGCCGCCGCGATTGGTATGACCGAGCTGGGGCTGGGCTTTTTCTCGACGCTGCTTTTGGGAATGCTTGCAAACGGCATTCTGGCTTTTGTTGTCGGAAAAATCCTTTCCCGCTTTCAGGGAGACTACTATGCCATTGTTTCCGCCGGATTGTCTGTTATCGTCTTTTCCGTTTTGCTCAATTGGAAAGACCTTACCAACGGGCCTCTCGGTATTTTCGGCATTCCCAAGCCGGAAATTGGGAGTTTTCGCCTGGTTTCAAACTTTTCCTATCTCGTTTTGTGTCTGGCAGCGGTTGCCTTGAGCTGCGGAATATATGTGTTGTTTGACCGCTCGTCTTTCGGACGCACCCTTAAGGCTCTGCGCGAAGACGAACAGCTGACCCGCCTGCAGGGATATAACACCAAACATTTTAAAAGTATTGTTTTTGTCGTGTCGGCAATGATGTCGGGTATTGCCGGAGCAATGTTTGCCAGCTATATTTCTTTCATTGACCCCAGCACCTTCCAGCTCAAAGAAGGGATTTTTCTTTTCACGATTATCATTGTCGGCGGTTTGTCTTCGGCCAAAGGAAGCATTGTCGGTGCGCTGATATTGATTTCCTTGCCGGAAGTTTTGCGTTTCATAGGGCTGCCCTACGAGACGGCGGCTCAGCTGCAGCAGATAATCTACGGAGCGCTGTTGGTGCTGATGATGATTTTGAGACCTCAGGGACTGTTCGGAAAGTACAGGATGTAAAACGCTATGGATTATGCTATTAAAATCGAAAATTTGACCAAGCAGTTTATGGGATTAAAAGCGCTCGACGACTTGTCGCTGGAGTTTCCCTCCGGGCAGACGACCGGTCTGATTGGCCCCAACGGTTCGGGCAAAACGACGTTAATGAACGTTCTCACCGGTATGCTTGTACCGGAAAACGGAATGATAGAAATTAACGAACGGCGCTTTCGCAAAATCAAGCCCAATACGCTGCGGCGCCTTAAAATTGCCCGCACGTTCCAAGACGGCCGCCTGATAGAACAGCTTTCCGTTGAAGACAACCTGCTGCTGCCGGTTGCCGAAAACCGTTATTGGCACAGTTTGTTTGAGCAGCATATCGAACGTTATCGTGAACGTCTGGAAAACGTTTTGCAAACCGTTCGGCTGGCCGATTATAGATATAAAAATGCCGAAGGGCTTTCTTACGGCCAGCGTAAGCTGTTGGAAATCGGCAGGGCGCTGATGCAAAACGCCGATATCTATTTTTTTGACGAACCTTTTACCGGATTGTTTCCCGAGACGGTTCAGGATATCGTGAATATCCTGCGCGAACTCAAACAAAAAGGCAAAACCCTGATTGTGATTGAACATAATATGAACTTGATTGAACAACTTTGCGACTACACTGTCGTGCTTGATTCCGGGCGGTTGCTGGCAAAGGGAATACCCGCGGAAGTTCTTGCCGACGAGAAAGTCCGCGAAGCTTATTTGGGAAAGTGATATGAAAAGCAAATTAATCGCCGCCGTCATATTGGCAATTATAATAGCGGCTTTTGCGGCAAGTCGTTTTATCTCCTTCAAACAGCAGAAACCGGTGGAAACCGTTGCTCCCAAACCGCAGGTGACAATCGGCATCATTTTGCCGTTGAGCGGACGGGAAGGCGCCGTCGGCAAAGGGCTGCAGGCTGCGGCTCGCCTGGCTATCGATGATTTGCCCAAACATCGTCTGAAAAACGAATATAACTTTATCTTCAAAGACGATGAATTTGAGCCCAAAAATACGATTGCCGCGTTTACCCGGCTCCAGCATGCCGATCGCGCAAACGCCGTCATTACCTATTCGGCGCAGAGCGGCAGCGGCATTAACACGCTGGCCGAGAACGGAAAAATCATCCAGTTTAACGTTGGCAGCGCCGAACCGGCCGTCGCCAAGGGGCGTTATAACTTTGTCCACTGGACACACCCAGATGAAAGTACACGGGAAATCCTCGACCATTTCCGTCGTAACGGTTTTCAGAAAGTTGCCGTCATTACGCCAAAAATTTCGGAAGCTTTGGCGGCAGAGAACGCTTTTCGCCAGAATTTGCCCCGTTATCCGGAAATCACGGCCAAATACTATCGTGCCAAGCCGCAGGAAAAAGATTTTCGGATGCTGTTGAGTTTTATCCGCAACTATGAGCCGGATGTCATTTTGGCATTGGTGTCGACCTCTCGGGCCAGCGATATCATTTTCCAGTATCGTGCGTCCAAACTGCCGTATCCGCTGACCAATGTGGCCAGCTTTGGGCGGCTGGACACCTTTGCCGGAGGTGAAGATATGTTTTTCAGCGACGTTGCGCCTGCGCGTCAGGAACTGATAAAGCGTATGCAGAGCTCTCAGCCGGACATCAGCACTTTCGGCGCCGGAAATATTTATGATGCGGTAATGCTGCTGGTTGAAGCGTTTGAAGACGCACCGTCGCCGCAACAGGCTGTCGGTGCTTTGGAAGCGCAGCGTTATTACGAGGGAATGGCCGGCCGTGCGGAACAGGATGCCGAAGGCGTTTTTCACGCCCCGTCGGTTTTGAAACAAATTAAAAACGGCCGCGCCGAAATCGAAAAATAACCGGTCGGACAGGGGAGAGACTTATGCTGGAGTTAAGAAATATTGATGCCGGATATAACAGGCGCCTGGTTTTGAAAGACGTCTCGGTTAAAATCGACACCTCTGCGGTTACCGTAATTATGGGGCCGAACGGAGCCGGCAAGTCGACTTTGCTCAAGGTTATGTACGGCCTTATCAGGCCGGTGTCCGGCGGAATTTATTTTAATGACGTCGAAATTCGGCCGCAGCCGGCGGAACTGGTTAAAAAAGGCGTTTTTATGATTCCTCAGGGAAAGCGGGTTTTTCGTAATATGACGGTGTTGGAAAATATTGAACTGGCCGCACATTTTTGGCCTAAACGTTTTGCTTTTCACAATCGTCTTGAAGAAATTTTAATTCATTTTCCCGATTTGAAACCGCGTTTGGATGATTTGGCCGGCAATCTTTCCGGCGGACAACAGCAGATGGTGGCTATTGCCCGCGGGCTTATAAACCAGCCCCGGCTTTTGCTTCTGGATGAACCGTCAATCGGTTTGTCTCCCAAGCTTACAGCAGATATGTTTAATAAAATCAAAGAGCTCAATACCGGCCTCGGCACCGGTTTTGTCATTGTGGAACATAATTTTAAGACTTTGTTACCGCTTACTGATTATGCTTATATTCTGGATCAGGGGCAGGTTGTCTATGAAGGCTCTTCCCGTTCCAAGGCTTTGGATAAAATGACGGCAAGCATTTTTGAAAAGAAAGTTACCTGCGCATGAAAAAGTTTTCCCGCACGACTGAAGATTTTACCTGTGAGCATTGCGGTGCAAAAGTTCAGGGCAACGGCTATACAAATCATTGTCCGCACTGCTTATATTCTAAACATGTCGACGTCAACCCCGGAGATCGCGCGGCGGAATGCGGCGGTTTGATGGAACCGGCTGACCTCGAATACAAAGACGGGCGCTACATCATTGTTCATCGTTGCGTCAAATGCGGTTTTGTTCGTAAAAACAAAGTCGTCGATGCTGATAATTTTGATGCCGTACTTGAACTTTCGCGCCAAAAAACCGAACGTTTGAAGTTTTAGAACAGAGCAGGAGTTTCTGATGAATTACGTAATGTTGGCACTGGCCGGAATCCTTTCCGGCGGGATAGTTTTCGGCGCTAAAATTCTTTTTATGTCTGGTGCCACCTTGTTTGAGGTTATGTTGTTTCCCAATCTGATTGGTGCAGCATTGTTTACGCCGTTTGTGGTCAAGGAGTTTAAACGCTTTATCGGCGTTCCTCCTGTCATAACGCTGTTGTTTACGCTTTCGGTGCTTTTGGTGAATGTGGGTGATTATGTTCCCTTGTTTATGAACGTATCAGTAACGTTGGTGCTGTTGTTGGTTTATTTGCAACCGATATGGACGATTATGATTGAGCGCTTTTATTTTAAAAAACATATTGCAGCGGCAGACTGGGTTATGGTTGCGGTTATGTTTGCCGGTCTGATTATTCTCATCAATCCGTTTCAGGGCATACATTATTCGCTTGTGGGTATGAGTTTGGCCTTGTTCGCCGGATTGGGAGAGTCGGTCTGGATATTGATAACCAAATATTTTTCAAAAAAAGGAATATCTCCGGCTTCAACATACTGGTGTACCTGTTTTTATGCCGTCGTGCCGCTGGCGGTGTTGTATTTGCTGGCTAACCGTTATATGCCCAGATATGAAGACGGTTTTACTTTGTTTTCTTTCGACATCGGAACGAATTTGTGGATTTCGTTTTTGGTGTACAGCCTGTTGATTTATACGCCGGCCAATGTACTGGTGTTTTTCAATAATAAAAATGTTCCTGCCGGCATTATCGGAATGATTTTGCTGTTGGAGCCGGTGACGGGCATTACCTTGGATATTGTCTTTTTACACAATCCTTTGACGTGGAACATCATTGTCGGCGGCGTCATTATTCTTGCTGCCAATATCGTTTTGATATTGAAAAACAGCAGTATGGCCTGTCGTCGCCATACTGCTGCGTTCAAAATGCTTTCTGAGAAAAAAAGCTATTCTTCGTCGGCCTCGTCCATACGGGATTGACGGCGGTTGTTGCGCCCGCTTTTTTGTGAACTGCCGGAATTGCTGCGGCTGATGTTTATTTTCTTTTTCTTCTTTTGCTCATTCGGTGATTTGGGAATGGCGATTTTCAAAACCCCGTCGGCATATTCGGCGTCGGCGTTGTCAAATTGCAAATCCCAGGGCAGGGGAATGGTTCGCTTGACCATACCGTAAGAAATTTCTGAAAAATAGCTGCCTTTGCTGTTTTCCTCGTGTTCATGTCTTTTTTCGCCGGAAATTGTCAGATATCCGTCAGAAGAGATTTCAACATCGATGTCATTTTCGGCCACACCGGGCATTTCTGCAGTGACGGTCACTTCATTCTGGTTTTCCGAAACCTCGATTTTAGGCTCCATGTCAGCCATATCGCTGCTGTGGGGAAAATCCAGCATATTCCAAAAATGCGAAATCAAACTGCGCATATCGCCGTGTTGATTGTTGTTGTGAATCGGAACGTTGCGTTCCTGTTCATCACGGGTCGTCATATGATTAGCCATCTTATATTCTCCTTTTTCCAAAATGATTGTTGTCTGAATTAAAAAGGCTTAGGCCTCATGTTCCAGTTCTTCCAATTTTGCTTTGGCCTTTTCAATTTCTTTTGCATTGCTTAGGCCGTTGCCCGCACGATTCATATAAAACACCAGCCGGCGCAACGCCAGAGCAGGGTCGTTGCGCGCTCCTTTCATCAGAACTTTTACTATTTCTGGCGCTTTTTGGGTAAAAGTTCCCGCGGGGGCGTGCCATTTCAGATGTTCGTCGGCCTCCTCGGACCAATAGGGATTTTCATCTTCAAGCATAAGCGTCTCCTTTGTTAAACATCTTTAAAATAAGCACGGCTCTGTACGGATTAAATAAGCATAAAGGATAAAAAAATCCCGGGCACTAGGCCCGGGACTAAGACTGAACGTTTTTGTTAACGGGAGCACGTTAACCCGTCTACCTTTCCGTTGAACGGATTAGGATACAAGCTGCAACAGGTATCGTAACATCTTCCCGTATAAATGTTGCAGGGAGAACAGTTTTTATAACATTTGTAACACGTCAGCCCATGGAAGTTTTCTCGGTTGCAGGTCAGATAATTGGATGATGCGTCAACAGTAGAACTGTAACCGCCATCCTGACAGGTCCATGCGCGACATTTATAACAAGTGCCAGATCTTTCACCGCAAGAACAGACTTTAGAGGTTGTTCCTATGTTTTTCTGCGATGACGGGCAGGATGATTCCTGGTACCCGCTGGGACAACTGTAACTGTGGGTATGTGCCGGGGCTTTGTAACAGGTTCCCGAAGCAGCACCGCAAGAACAGGTCTTAGACGCGGTCTGAGCCGAACTTCCCCAGGAATTGCTCGCCGAGTAGCCATTCGGACAAGAGTAAGAATGGGTATGCCCTTTACAGCACAGTCTGGTACCGCCGCAGCCGTCGGAACAGGATT
>ENA-OPRX01001010-OPRX01001010.1-human-gut-metagenome-genome-assembly--contig:-NODE-1010-length-15709-cov-7.516929_pt1 | contig 15709 bp, 11 predicted proteins | sample MGYA00241450_ERZ501892 | MGnify/ENA primary metagenome ERZ501892 (study PRJEB25962, sample SAMEA2042223) | human gut metagenome | biome: human gut; feature: human-associated habitat; material: faeces...
TGTCGATTATCGGCTTTTCATATTCGTCGATGAGAATGACGACTTTCTGGCCGGTTTTCTGGTATGCCGCGTCAATGACGTCTTTAAACCTGGACGACAAGTCTTCGGACACAGGAGTGACGTCATACAGTGATTCCCACTTGCGAAGATGCTGGTCAAGGCTTATCTTCAATTGCGAGATGTCAGTATAAGAACTTCCCGTTAAATCCAAATGCAGGACAGGATATTCAGTCCAGTCCTTCTCCAGAGACTCCATTGCAAGCCCCTCGAAAAGTTCTTTCCTTCCGCTGAAGTAAGCCTCCATAGTAGATACGAGCAGACTCTTTCCGAATCGTCTCGGACGACTCAGAAAATAATATTTACCAGTGGAAGTCATCCTGTGAATCAACGCCGTCTTATCCACATAAACATAACCACCATTACGAATCTCCTCAAAACTTTGTATTCCTATCGGGTACAACATATTCCGTCCTCCATAATAATATCTGTTCACAAATCGAACCAATGTTGGCAAACAATACAAATATAACCATTTGCGGCCAAAATATAAAAATTCTCTAAAGAATATCCGGATTGCATCCCGAAAAGTTCTTCTCAAAAATAAGTGTAAGAATCACGTGTTTAAATTGTATAGTATAATGGGCACGAGTGGTTCGGAAACGACAGAAGAAATAATATCGAGTTATGATAGGTGCCGGATTATGGCATTCTGTTGAGCTATATTTGACGCAATGGAAAAGAAGGCAGTAAATGGAAATACAGGATATGCGGCTTTGCCGGGATTGGAGACGGAGCAGGTGAAACTGCTCTGTCTGGTGGCATATCTTGGAGACATTCCCGGGGACTATGTCCTGAAGCAGCTGTACGGAAGGAACTGTTCCAAAGCTAAGACTGATCTTGTCATATTGGAGCATTCCCAGTACGTACAGGATGGGAGAGTGTCTCCTCGGGTGTTTTTCAATGTGGTGGCTGTCGCGCTGGATAATTTCGACATTCCCCGTTGGGCGGAGAAGACTTGCCAGTTCCGCACGGACACGGCATCATGGCTGTGGGAATTGGGAACTGCTCTTCATGGACAGGATGCCGCTGCTCTCCGCAGATTCTCCAGACCGTCTTTCCTGAGGGCAGACCTTGGAGAATACCTTGGAGAGAGCCTCCTTGATGCGGAAAATTACGGAAGCCTTTTTAGGCTGCTGACTGAGAAGGAAGTCCTGCAGTCCATACGACGGATGCTCCGAGTGCGCTTTGCTGAGGGGACATTGACAGAAGAATTCTGGAACAGGCTCGCAAGTTATGCAGACAGTTCCATGCATATAACGGACGAGGTGTATGACATGGTGTCGGCCTATCATCTGTTTCAGTTCGGAAACTGGCCGGAAACCAGGAAATGCTATTATCCGACGATGTGGTCTCATGGGGCGGATGCCATCAAGGCGCTTTATGAAGGACGTGCTGATGATGCGTATGGCCTGTTCCAGGAATCCCTCCGGCTGCATGGCATGACGGCCGAATGTAAAGGGATGTTCTCTGATCCGCTGTTGGGATGGTTCTACGGTATCACGCTCTATCTTTGTACCGTGCGGCCATCCGTTGCAGGCAGCCGCAGGATAAAGGAATCGGTGGATCTGATGCGGAACCACCGTCATTACCTCTATTCTCCCATCATGGCACCGGTGCGGATCCTGTTTACCTACATCTCTAATGAGGAAGAGGTGTGTGCCAACCATGTGGAAGGAGAAGTGGCAAAACTGCTGGCCCAGCGCAGTACCGTCGAGACCAAGGCGTTCTGCTGCATTCTCCTTAACTTCTTCAAGTGCATTGACTTTGGCGGCATCAAGGACAAGTACAGTCTGTCGGTACCTCCGTCGTCCGCAATACTGCAGAATGAACTGGCACCTTATCTGCCGATGTCTGCCGACAGGAAGGCCCTGCTGGAGCAATTTTTTGGCGGCTCCGGCATGACTGGAAAAATATACCGGAGGGATAAATGGGAGATAATATTCTCCGATATAAGGGAAAAAGCCGCAGAGAAAAAGAACCGTGCTGCCAAGAGGATCGTCTATTTCCTGTAAGGACTTCGACTGAAAGCAATCATTGGTCAAAATAAGCGGCCTGACGGCAGCTGGGATGGTGGAACGCTTTATCAGAGAAGCACTTTCATTGACCTGAAATATGAGGAGATGACTCCTACGGACATCAAGGTTGCAGCGGCGCTTCGGAAACTCGACGAAAGACGCATTGGCAATAAGCCTGAGGTGCCGGAGATTCTTCCGTTGCTTCTCGGCAGCGACAGGGTGTTCGTTGGGGAGTATTACAATCAGAACTTCACTCCGGCCACTGTGGAAGTGGAATCCCCTTGGCTGTCATTCAGTGCGGAGGGCATGGAAATCAGGATCGGATCTAATGTCTCCCTTCCGCAATCCGCAGGCGCATCCGTTCCGGAATCATTGGTGACCATTGATGAAGATGGTGTCTATCATGTCATTGTCATGAGCCCGGAACAGAGGGCGGTCATAGACAGGATGCTCAAGATGGGGTCGATTCCCTCGTCGGCACTTGCAGGGCTGCGACAGACGCTTGAGAAACTGGACGGGATTATAGAACTGCATACTGATCTTGCGGATCTCGGCAGGATAGAGGAGAAGGACGGCTCGCCGGTTCTGGCGGTTCGCGTCCGGCCTGTGGAAGATGATTATGAGATGACTGTCCAGGCGGTGCCGATTGTGGAAGGACTGTCCAGGTTTTCACCGGGTGAAGGAGGGGAGAACGTATATGACACATTGGAAGGTCACACGGTGGCCGTCAGGAGAGACCTTTTCAGTGAGTATGAGAACTATGACGTCCTCCGGAAATTCTTCGAGGTGGAGCTTGGAATCCCTTATGAGGACTACCAGACGGCCAGATTCTCTGCTCCTGAGCACTTGCTTGCGCTGATGTCATTTGTACATGACAATCCGCAGTCATACTTTATGGAATGGCCGGAAGGCGAGATCCTGAAATTCTCGGAAATATCGGAATCGAAGGACGTGGACATTTCCGTGTCCACCAACATGAACTGGTTCGAGATTGAAGGGAGCGTCAATGTGTCCGGCAAGAAAAGGACTCTGGAGGAAATTCTTGCAATGTGGATGGACTCTGATATAGAGGGATACATCAAAGTAGGGGAGAAGGAATATGCCAAGATGTCCAAGACTCTACAGAAGCATCTCGCTGAGATTTCGGAGCTCGGCAAAACTGACAGGAAAGGACGCATCAGTATCCCTGCCATTCAGGTAGGTGCCCTGGCAAAGGTGCTGGGCGAAGACGGAGGTCTGCATGCGGAGATGGATGAAGGATTCAAGGACCTGCTCGCACGTATGGAGTCGGCTTACGAGTCCTCGCCGGTACTTCCGGAAGGTTTTGGCGCGACATTGCGTGATTACCAGATGCAGGGTTACCAGTGGATGGTGCGTCTTGACAGCTGGGGTGCCGGAGCCTGTCTTGCCGATGACATGGGCCTTGGGAAAACCGTACAGGCATTGGCATTTCTGCTTCATAAGAAAGATACGGGACCATCCCTTGTGGTTGCGCCCACATCCATTGTCCCCAACTGGGCTGCCGAAGCCGAGCGCTTCGCTCCTTCGCTGAATGTTACGGTCCTGAATGAGGTGCAGGACAGAAAAACTGCGATAGAGAGTGCTGTGGCCGGGGATCTGTTCCTGGTCAGTTATGGCGTAATGGTGACATCCATCGATTTGCTCAAGTCTGTCGGCTGGAACGTGGTGTGCCTTGACGAGGCCCATCAGATAAAGAACCGAGCGACGCGGATGTCACAGGCTGCGATGTCTCTCCAGGCCGGAAGCAGGCTGATTCTTGCGGGAACGCCGGTGCAGAATCATATGGGAGAACTCTGGAACCTGATGCAGTTCATCAATCCGGGGCTTTTAGGATCTTGGGCCACTTTCCGGGACAAATACATCAACGGACCTGAAATGGATAATTACAAGAGGGAACTGCTCAATGGGCTTACCCGGCCGTTCATTCTCCGTCGGACCAAGGAACAGGTGCTGGGAGACCTTCCGGACAAGGTGAGCTATCTGCATCCGGTCCACTTGAGTGTCAATGAGATGGCTGTGTATGAGGAGGCTCGAAAGAGGCTTGAACTCAAGTACAAGAAGAGAAAAACCGCCAAGGAAAGGACACTTGCACGGGATATCAAGGTGGAGTTCTTTGCGGAGCTGACACGTCTTCGCCTCATGGCCAATGCTATGGAGCTGGTGATTGCGGGATGGAAGGGAGGCTCTTCCAAGGTGGATGCCCTGAAAGACATCATGTCCACATTGATGGCGGGAGGGAACAACAATGTGATCATCTTTTCACAGTTCACTTCATTCCTGGACATCATCGGCAGGATGCTCACGAAGGAAGGGTACAATTACCTCTATCTGGATGGCAGCACTCCGCTTCAGGAACGTAAGATGCTTGTAACGAAGTTCCAGTCCGGCGTCTGTCCGATCTTCCTTGTGAGCCTGAAGGCAGGAGGACTGGGATTGAATCTTACTGCGGCGAACTATGTCATCATCGCCGACCCGTGGTGGAATCCGTCCATAGAGAAGCAGGCCGAGGACAGGGCTCATCGCCTGGGACAGGGACGTGCGGTGACGGTAATCAGGCTGGTGTCGCAGCATACCATTGAGGAGAAGATCCTGCGTCTGCATGAAACGAAGAAAGAGATTTCGGATGCCATCCTGGCGGGAACTGACCGCAGTTCGAAGTTGACAATGGATGATGTCCTGGATATGGTTTCACCGATTAAAAACAAGATATGACAAACAATCTTAGAGACAGGATTATAAGCCTTTTGGATGCGATGAGTGCCGGGGCCTATGAACGTGACGAGGTCATTGGCCTCAGCCTGCTTGCTGCGCTCTCGGGCGAGAGCATCTTTCTGCTGGGTGTGCCGGGTGTCGGGAAAAGCATGGTGGCGCGAAGACTGAAAATGGCATTCCGCGATGCCCGCAGCTTTGAGTACCTGATGAGCCGTTTCAGCACACCGGATGAGATATTCGGTCCCGTCTCCATCAGCAAACTGAAGGACGGTGACACGTATGAGAGAGTGACTGACGGCTATTTGCCGACAGCGGATATCGTATTCCTGGATGAAATCTGGAAGGCAGGCCCGTCAATACAGAATTCGCTGCTGACTGCCATCAATGAGAAGATATTCCGCAACGGTGACAAGGATTTGAAACTGCCCCTGAAAGGCATCATCTCGGCATCGAATGAGCTTCCGGCTGAAGGGGAAGGCCTTGAAGCACTTTGGGACCGTTTCCTTATCCGCTATATTGTGCGTCCCATAGGTGACCGGCTGAATTTCAGGGCTCTGCTGTCCGGAAGGAGTGCGGAACCGAGTGTGGATAGGGAGCTGGCATTCAGTGATGAAGAATACCAGTCGCTGATTTCCCGTTCAAGAGACATAGATGTCCCGGAGAGCATAATGGATTTTATCTATAACCTGAGGACTCTGATTGTAAGACAGGCGCAGGAAAACGACTCGGATGAGCACGAGGTGCCGTATGTGTCGGACCGCCGGTGGAAGAAGATATTGGGAATTATGCGGATGTCCGCTCTCCTGAACGGGCGGTGTCAAGTGGATTACTCCGATTGTCTGCTGTTGGAACACATGATATGGGATCACGACAGCCAGATTCCCAAAGTCGGGAAGGACATATGTGAGGAACTTGCCAAGACCATTCTCAAGGATTCTATGACCTGGCCGGTCACAAGACGTCAGACAAGTCCGTCAAGTCGCAGCAGTCAGGAAGAATTCTTCTCTCCGGACGGTGTCCATTATATCATTGACGCAGGAGGGGAGTCCCTCAGGATCAGAATTTCCGATTACAATAAGCTTACGCCGGAAGCCGTCCCGGGTCGCTTTGTAGGGAACGACCTGGTGGACCTTGCCGGAGAGTCGGAGGTCTCGTTTCTTATAAAGTCCCCGAGAAGCGGGGCTGTGGCAATCAATAATTATGTCTATCGGCTACGGAAGAAGAACGCCGTGGCAGTTGCATGCGCTGATGCCTCCATGTCGAGTTCGGCCATTGGTGGCGCCGGTCTTATTCTCGCGGAGTTCCGTCGGCAGGTCGAAGACAATGTGTTCCTGGCGGACATCCAACACTATTCATTGATGACAAAGACATTGCAGAAGTATAATGGCGGAAGATAAGTTGATACGGTCAATGACATTGGCAGTGGCTGTCGCCAAATTCTCAGGCAGTGACATCTCGCAGTTTCTGCTGGATCGGGCCGAGGTGGAAGACAACCCTGTCCGCCGGACTGTCTTGAATGTGATGGCTGACAAACGCTTTCTGGATACGGCAAAGCCCGTCATGATGTGGCGGGAGGATGCGTCCAATGAATTGGAAGCGTTTGCGGACAGGCTCGAAAGTGAACGTGCGGCTGGGCGTCTGACGGAAGAAAGAATGAATAAACTGATAGAGGAATTCTTCTCGCTCTGGTTGGCGCTTATGGAAAGAAGGAGGCGGATATATGAGTCGTCGCAGAAGGCTAGAAAGAAGGCCAGAATGGATCTGGAGGGAAATCTGTCGACAAAAGTCAATATCCCGGAGGGCGATGGGGGCAATGATGAAGGGCGTAAAGAGGGCATGGGTCCAGATATGTCCGGACTTCAGGAATTCTTGGAAGTCAATGATGATGAAAATGACGATTTTACCGGTATCGGCGCCAGTGATCCGAAGCTGGAGCAGCAGAGAAGGGAGAACATTTACCTTCGCAGCATCCCTGAATCCCTGAAGAAGCTCGCCTTGCTTATCGGCAGGGCAGGAGAGGACGTGACGGAAACAAGGGGAAGATTTTCAATGGCGTCAAAGAGTGACATTGAAGGGATAACCGTCGGCAATAATCTTTCCGCGCTGCTCCCTTCTGAATTGGTCCTCTTGTCGGAGAAGGCCACCCAGGACGTCTTCTTCATGAATTTTGCCGAGAAACGGCTTCAGGTTTTTGCTTCAGCATCCCAGGCCTCGCGTCCTGACGACCATAAGGACGGACCTGTCATCATCTGTGTGGATGAGAGTTCTTCCATGAGTGGCGAACCGTTGCAGGTGGCTATCCAGTTGGCCTATGCCGTGACCATTATAGCTAAACGTCGTCACAGGGAGGTCCTGATCGTCGCCTACTCGGACTCCCACAAGATGATGCGTGTGGATTCGCTGGGAAAGGACCGGAGCAAACTTCTCGAGTTTCTTTCCGATGTCTCTATGGGAGGAAATGACGAAAATGCCATGTTCAAGTGGCTATTTCAGGATATAATGCCGAGGGAGAAGAAGTTCGACACGGCGGATATTCTCTGTATCTCGGATTTCGGATGGGGCCAGATTGACGATTCAGTGAAAGGTCTGATAGATGAGCAGAAGGCTTCCGGAATGAAATTCTATGGATTGAACATCGGCGGAGCTTTCGGAGGGTGGAGCGATTTGGACGATTTCGGTTTGCTAAGTGCGAATGATGTCTGCGACAGTCTTTGGGAATACAGTGACGGTGAGTGTCGGGAAGTGCTCAACGATTTCTCAATAAATTGATTGGAAAAAAGAATTCCCCCAACCACCGTAGAAAGTGAGAAATCGGGGGAGGGCATCTCAAGCTTCTTTCCAAGAGCTGGCTAATTTGGGATCATAACGCTTACGGATTTCAGGCATTTCTCTCTTTACACAGTCAGGGCGCATTATAAAGTATTCCAGCAGGTCCGTCGTCTTTTCTACGTTCTCGAGACTAAGAGGAATATCGAAGAAATACTCGGAAGTAATATGGACAGTCAAGATGTTCTCGTCCATAACTGTTTCCAATATATAAGGAATTTGCCTCTTGCCCAGCTCCTTACTGACAATCAGACTTAAGGACGGATACTCAATCAGCGCTATGTCTCTGCGCTTGCGACAGACAAAGTATTGCTGCTGAATCTTTTCAGTTGCGATGATTTCAGCTTCATTGAGTTCCTCGAGATAAGCTTCCTTAAGGCTGTCGCTCAACTTCCTTTTGCCGTGTAGTTTGGGCTTTAGATACTCTGAACGGATATAAGAAACAGTCTGCTGTATAATCTGATTTATATCACCGACATTGCAAGCGGCATAACGAATGCGGGACGCGACACGATATACGGCATCCGACAGTAACTGCTTGAGAAGTCTGGTCATCATTTCTTCCTCCAGACAATGTAATTCTCCTATTTCTGGCTGTCGCGATGCTTTTGCGAGAACGGTATGAAGCGGCCCTGCCCGTCACGGCAGAACCCGTAAGAGAGTTCGCCATTCCTGTCGCAGATAGCCTTCCTGATAGCCTTGCCTTTATGTTCATTGTCGATCGGGAACTCTCGGCCAGAATCTGTGTGATGCTCTGCCAGTGGGGGCGTGCGGTAAAGCATTATCCTGAAACCATGACAGCCGACATGATCCGCACCCAGTGTGATACGTACAAGGATCATCGGATCTAAAATCCTATTTTCTTCACATTGGCCTTGGCGTCGATTATTTCGTCGTCGCAGAAAGACTTTATGTCCTCGAAGTTCGGTTCAATGCCATCTATGATGCTCTGAATCATCTTCTTTCGACATATGTTCTCGATATTTCCTCCAGTGAACGCTTCATACTTTTCCGCGAGTTCGAGGGCCTGTGCATCGGAGAGCTCGGGAAGCATTGACTTCCAGATTTTCTTTTTGCAGGCTGCGGATGGCCTGGAGAATTCGATTTTGTAGAGGAATCTCCTCATGAATGCCTTGTCCAGAGAACCTGTGAGGTTGGTGGTGGCGATGAGTATGCCCTCGAGGTCCTCCATTCCCTGGAGGATAATGTTCTGCAGACTGCCTTCCATCTTGTCCACGGCATCGGTAGCCCCTTCCTTGCGTACGCCGAAGATGGCATCCGCTTCATTGAAAAGGAGAATCTTAGGCCGCCCGTCCTCGTTCACGCTGCGCTTGTAGTCGTCGAAAAGTGCCTTGATGTTCTTCTCGGTTTCACCCACATAGCAGTTCTTGATCTTGCTCACGTCCGCGATGATGATGTCTCGTCCGGTTCTGCGGGCGAGCTCATATACACAGGACGTCTTTCCCGTGCCAGGTGCGCCATGCATCAGCACAGTGAGCCCGGTACGGAGATTCTTTTTCTTAAGTGCTTCGCATACGGACTTGTAGCCTTCTTCCGTAAGCATCCTTTCGAGCGTCGCGACCTGGTCCGCCTCGTGCTTCTCGTAGAAAAGCTCCTTCGGGGCAATGCTCTTGCACTCGATAGTGCCGGCTATCTGCTGCTTGCGGCCGGTAAACGTGCCCGCATCGGCAAAGATTCTGCGTTTTATGTCATCGGATATGTGGATTTCATCCTTGCTCTTGATCCCGCTGTCGGATGTGTATTCGACAATGCCTTTTGTCATCAGTCCAAGTTCCTCTCTTGCCGCGTTAAATTTGATCAAGTCATAGCTGTCTTCCTGGCTGAAGAGCTCGGCTACCTGCGACCACATGATCTTGTCGTCATCATCACTGTAGAATAAGTTGCTGAGTCCGTAGAACAACTGTCGCTCTATATTTTTGTAGGACATTATCTTGAGCTCCTTGCATGTCTTTGAGTAGGCTGTGTCCGGGTTGTCCATGACAAGTTTGTCGAGCTCGGCTATAGCGTCCTCGTCATCGAGAATATCACTGCTGATATCACTGAAGATATCATTGAACCGGCGCATCATTGTTATGGTGTTCAGTCCTGTAGTCGCAGGTTTATGATATGGCGTGTTCTTGGCCAGTGCATTGATGACGGGCTTGGGAACTGAGATGTTTTTATCCTTGTCTATTTTGATAAAGCCTTTTTTCTTGAGGTCTTCAATGTCTTCATTGAACGAGATAAGTTGTATGTAGCTTATGCCTATCTCATTGGCAATGTCTGACAAGTCAAACCGGTATCTGCAGCATTTCTCTATCATTGCGGCAAAAATTATGCACTGGATGTGGCTGAGCCCAAGGATTTCGCCTACCGGTTCAGTCAATTTCGTGAGTTTTCCCGCCAGTTCGACCAAAGAGATCTCATGGTCATCCTGGTGTTTCCTCTCCTTACCCCTCATTGTTTTTCTTGTCGAGTTTATGATTTTATTGAGATTTCCGAGCAATGTCTCTGTCTGTTTGTTGTTCTCGCTGCTATTTACTGATATAGGTACCATGATTCGTGTAGTTTTTCATTTGCAAATTAAACTCATTCCACTGCCATTTCTCGGCAGTGGAAAGTTCTTCTGTTAGGTTAAGACGCTCTAGCCTTGTTATGCGGCAAGATGTTTGGCGACTGCCTTCTTGGCTCTGGACAGTCTGACATAGATGTTGCGGATGCTCATTCCCAAGAACTCAGCGATTTCCTTTGCGGAGTATCCGTCGCGGTCCATAGTGAAGATGATGCTGTCCTCCTCGCTGCGCGAATTCACGAAATTGTCAATCCTGTGGGACGTCTCCCAGGCAACTACCTCGTCCTCAGCTGTAATCCAGTTCGTGAATGCAGGCATCTCGACTTCTTCATCATCTTCTGTGTAATTGGTGATACTGCAGGTGTCGTGATGAGAAGAGAGTCTGTTGCATGTCATCTGCCAGGCTAAGCGGTTTACCCAAGTGTGGAAAGTAGTGTTTTTCTCGGGATTGAAGGTCTCTAACGCTTTGGCAATGGCGTCGCTTACAATATCTGCCTTCTCATTATGGTCGAGCCATGCGTAACCAGTTGCATTGTAGTGAGTTATGGCTGAGGATACAATGCGGAAGGCGTCAGAACGAAGGCGAGCGTGCTCTGTACGCTCGAGATTGGAAGCGAATTCTGTCATGATATGTATAATGATTGTTTGTCTTTTTGAGGGTGCTGCAAAAATATAATAAAAATTAGGCAGAAAAAAGACCCTATGAAACTTTGGCGCTCAAAAACATTGACAATAAGCGTCTTTTATTTATATTTGTAAACCTATTGTTTACAGATACAGCTATGCCGGCAAACAAGAATGCAACACTGAGGTATCGTGCCATTGACAACCTCCTTTGCTCCGAAGAGTGGAGCACGATTGAAGATATGATTTCCGTCTGCGAAAAGACCATTTCGGAGGAAAGCGGTAGGCAGGTGACCGTTTCCCGGGTTACCATATACAAGGACATCGGCTTTCTCTCCAGACTGGATGGCGTGAAGATCGACAAACGGTCCGGGAGGCCGGTCAGGTATCGCTATGCGCGTGATTCCAAGACATTCAATGGCACATTGGTCCCGAGTCAGAGTTATGCGGACTTGGAGTACACGCTGGAGTTCTTGGAGTCCATCAGCGGGCTTGTAAGCGTGGATGCAGTGGTTAAGAAACTGAAACGTCAGCTGGAGGGGAGAGGAAAGCTGATGCAGCAGCTCATCAGTTTTGAGAGCAATCCGCGTCTGCGCAACAGGAATCTGCTCTGGAGTCTGTACCGCCATATCCGTGAAGGGCATCCGCTAAGCCTCAAGTACAATGCAGCCTACATGGAGGTCAAGGACATTGACTTTCAGCCCTGGTATCTGAAACAGTATCTCAACAGGTGGTTTCTTATGGGATGGGCATACAGAATTGCTGACAACAATGGTGTCAGGGATGAGCCCGGGCTGAGGAATCTTGCCATTGACCGAATAGAAATTCCTTCGGATGGTGTGCTCAAGATAGATGTCGACAGGTTGCGGTCCGGTAATCTGAAGCTGAACAGGCCGGATAAGGAATGGTATGTGGATTTCGAAAGTTACTTTTCAGATATAATAGGTGTTTCACGGTACAATGAGGAGCCGGTGGAGGTGATTCTGAAGGCGGATCTCAATGATATGAAGTCCAAGTACGACTGGTACCGCATGAATACCAAGCCGGTACATACCAGCCAAAAGGTATGGATCGAGGACGGCACGGGGTATGTAAGTCTGACCGTCAGGCCGAACAATGAACTGTACAGTGTCCTGATGACCTACGCCAATCTGGAAGTCATCTCCCCGCAGCCTGTCCGCGATGAGATGAAGCGCCGTATCGAGCATCTTCTCTCACACTACAGGTAACGCCTCGTCTTTTCGGTCTATATCTCTTTTCTTATCAGTCGTGTACGTCCAGTACACTCCCTCTTCGAAAAGAAATCTATCCTTGAAAATCTTCTCCTAATCTGAAGCAGGTTATTTTTTCACGTTACTAAAAGGAAATATTTCCAATAATAATTGACGTTGTCAGTTTTTAGTCGTACCTTCGCATTGTCAGTGAGTACGGGTTTGTTGATATGTGCACAACGAAACTCGACAAAAGTTCTGGCATTAAAGTCCCGGTAAGATTCTTATCGGGACTTTTTTAAAATGATATGCAGATATGCTTGAATACAGTATATTGAACAACTTTTTTATGACATCTCTTCAAGTCAGAATCTTTGCATCAACATTTGCCTTACAACGACGCGACAAGTATCTCCTTAATGTCTTTCTCCAAGAGTGGAACCCATGCGTTTTCCAGGCCCTCATTTACGGCGATATGGTGAGACATCTCGTCGAGACGTTCCTCGCCGATGCCGACCTCCCGCAGATGCATCGGGATGCCGATTGACTCAAAGAAAGCATAAGTCGCGTCGATGGCCTTTTCAGCTATATTGCGCTCTGGCAGTGACGGATCAATGCCGAAAACATTGACACCGTATTTCACAAAGCGAGGCAGTGTGCGGTCAGATAGGATATGACGCATCCAGCGTGGCGTTATGATGGCCAGGCCCTCGCCGTGGGTGATGTCGTAGTAGGCGCTCAGGGCATGCTCAATGGCATGCATAGGCCAGCCAGATTCGCTGTTTCCAAGGGCATAGATGCCATTGCAACCGAGGGTGCAGGCGAACATCATCTCGGCACGGGCGGTATAGTCCTCAGGATTCTCAAGACACTTCCTGGCATTGACCATCAGGCTCTTCAAGCCGGCCTCGCAGAATCCGTCATTAAGCAATGTCGTGTCTTCGCAGAAATACTGTTCCATGATATGATTCATGGCATCTGCACAGCCTGCCGCAGTCTGTTTCTTCGATACGGTGAACGTGTAGCGGGGGTCCAGAAATGAGCAGACCGGAAAGAGCAATGGATCGATATAACCGATTTTGTCATTAGTTTCCGTGCGAGAGATAACTCCGCCGCAGTCATATTCGCTGCCAGTAGCGGCCAACGTAATGATGTCAACGATAGGAAGAGCTTTCTTCGCCTTAACCTTATAGGAAATAAGGTCCCAAGGATTTCCGTCATAGCAAGCACCCGCTGCAATGGCTTTGGAGCAGTCCAGAACACTTCCGCCGCCCACCGACAAGATCACATCGATATCGTGTTCCTTGCAGAGACGCACACCGTCGAGTACGCTTGGATTATACTTCGGATTGGGCTGAATGCCAGGAAGTTCGACGATTTCGAAGTCCTTCAGCAGTTCCTTCACGCTGTCATAAAGACCGATCTTCTTGATGCTGCCACCGCCATAGGTCAGCAGTACTCTCTTTCCGATTGCGCCCATAACCTCAGGGAGTTTCGCAATAACATTCTCGCCGAAAATCAGGCGAGTCGGGGTCATGTAATCAAAGTTCCTCATAACTATATCAATAATTTAAACAACCTACTCGACAATAGCCTCTATCATTTTAAAAAAGATACTTATTTTAGGTTGTCATACTCTTCATCGCTAACAGGCTCCAGCCACTCGTTGGAGGTGTTCTCCCCAGGTATTTCAAAGGCGAGATGGGCAAACCAACAGTCTTTTGCAGCACCATGCCAATGCTTCACGTTGGCAGGAATATGGATAACTGTGCCAGGGAGAATCTCCTGCGCAGGCTTGCCTTCCTCCTGATACCAGCCACGTCCAGCTACACCTACCAGCATCTGTCCGCCGCCCTTTGTGGCGTGGTGTGTGTGCCAGTTGTTGCGGCAACCTGGCTCAAAGGTTACGTTGAAGAAAGGTATCTGACTGTCAGATATTTGTGCCAGATAACTGTTGCCCTTGAAGTATTTTGCATAAGCGGTGTTCGGTTCGCCGATAGGGAAAATCATCTCGCGTTGGAATGCAGCCTTGGCATCTTCTCCTTTCACATCTTCGTTCCATACCTCCTTTGCCAGATTGAAGGCGGCCCAGGCCTTTGGCCAACCTGCGTAGAAGGCGATGTGGGTGATGATTTCTGCCGCTTCTGTACGGGTAATGCCGTTGTTCTTTGCCGACTGCAGGTGATATTTCAGCGAGCTGTCGGTGATTCCTTGGCTGATGAGCGAAGTGATTGTTACCAAACTGCGGTCACGCAATGAAAGCAGGTCATTGCGGCTCCATACTTCTCCGAAGAGGATGTCGTCGTTGAGGTGGGCGAACTCTGGGGCAAACTCACCCAATTGGGTGCGCCCTGCTGTCTGTACTATTTTTTGTTGTGCCATAATGTTGAGTGAAATAGTCGTAGATATGATGAATGTTGCAATTTTTTTCATAAGAATCGACAGAAGAGTATCTTCTTAGTTTATTTCTTTGTTTATTTCTTCGTTCATATTATTTTAAATTCTTCTTCAGGAAATCTTCGATGTTGTCCCAAGGAATCATTCCTTTTCCGCCACCATCGTATAGGTCGCAATGAGAGGCTCCTGGGACTATGAACAGTTGTTTGTTGGCTGGCACGGGGTTTGGCTTTCGCACGAAATCGTAGCCTTCCGCTTTTCCATCCATCATATATCTGAAGGCACTTTCTCCGAAGTAGCGGGAATGTGCTTTCTCTCCATGCACAATGAGTACTGCCGAACGGATTTCGTTGATGTAATAGAGGAAACGGGTGTTGGCGTAAGCCTGGCAGCCCGTGGTGCGCCAACCATCGTTCGAATTGCCCGAACGCTTATGATAGCCACGTGGCGTTTTGTAATAGGCATGATAGTCTTTTACAAACTGCGGTGCATCCTCCGGCAATGGGTCAACCACGCCGCCAGCCATAGTGAACGTTTTGTTCTTGAGGTCGGCTGTGCGAGCCTCAGCCCATGCTTTTCGTGCCGAGTATCGGCTTTCTTCGCTGTCATCCGCATCAAAGTAACCATTCCCGCTTCCACGACTCAAGTCATACATGGTTATTGCTGCAGTAGCCTTGATGCGAGGATCTTGTGCTGCTGCATTCAGAGCGATTCCACCCCAACCGCAAATGCCAATGATGGCGATACGCCCTGCATCCACATCATCTCGCATACTGAGGTAATCTACAGCAGCCAGAAAGTCTTCCGTATTGATTTCGGGAGAAGCCGTACGGCGAGGTTCTCCTGAAGATTCGCCTGTAAACGAAGGGTCGAAAGCGATGGTGATGAATCCACGCTCAGCCATGGTCTGTGCATAGAGCCCTGAACATTGCTCCTTCACTGCTCCGAAAGGACCACTCACGGCAATGGCAGGCAACTTTCCTTCAGCGTTCTTCGGAATATAGAGGTCGGCTGCAAGAGTAAAGCCGTATTGGGTCTTGAATGTTACTTTCTCATGATTTACCTTCTCGCTTTTAGGAAAAGTCTTGTCCCAATCCTGTACTAATTTAACCTCATTGCTTGGGCAGGCCATAGCCGTTAGTGCCATGAACATGATGTAAATGTGCAAGACCAATCTTTTCATATTAAACCTTTTTGTTTGATAATTAATAACTGGTGCAAAGATAATGCAAACGAGCGCAATGAAAGCTTGCTTTCAAATTGCCGAGTGC
>ENA-OPRX01001015-OPRX01001015.1-human-gut-metagenome-genome-assembly--contig:-NODE-1015-length-15647-cov-5.977681_pt1 | contig 15647 bp, 8 predicted proteins | sample MGYA00241450_ERZ501892 | MGnify/ENA primary metagenome ERZ501892 (study PRJEB25962, sample SAMEA2042223) | human gut metagenome | biome: human gut; feature: human-associated habitat; material: faeces...
CCAGACATTGTGCCGCTCACGCCAAACAGCAATTCAATCAAACCGTAGCCGATAACCATATATTTGCTTTTAATAGGCACAGGAATGAAGAACAGGTAGAGCGGAGCATTGGGGAAAAACATACCGAACGCGAGCAATATTCCGAAAACCGCCCCTGAGGCACCCACGGCAACGTTCATGTCCAGGAACTGCATTGTCGGGACAATCATGCCATGCCCGAGGTCAACGCCCTCATAGTTGGCAACAATAGGGTGCAGACTGTAGGCCATGGCAGCCTCCTGTATCAAAGCCGCACCGACACCGCAGACCATATAGTAGGTCAAAAAGCGTTTTGAGCCCATCACCTGTTCCAGAATCTTTCCGAAGATGTAGAGCGAGAACATATTGAAGAAAATATGGGCAAAACTGTTAGTGTCGTGCAGGAACATGTATGTGACCAATTGCACCGGGTTGAAGGCAGGCGCCTCGACATAGTGCAATCCGAGCCAGCGAGTGACATCGAAGCCTTGGAGGTGGTACATAGCCGATGTGGCAAGCCACACAACGATGTTGATGATAAGCAGATGCCGCGTTACCGGCGGAATTGAATTTATAAAATTTCTTGTGCTCATAACTTTTGTTTCAGATTACAAAGATAGTGCAAGGAGAGTGGAAAGAAAAGAGCTTGCTCGATTTTCTTTCCCGAGGCGCAGCCTATTTTATGAAAAGATAGTGCAAGCCGAGTGGAAAGAAAAGAACTTGTTCAATTTTCTTTTCCGAACCGCCGCCTATTTTATTCAACAGATAGTGCAAATCGAGAGCAGAGCATTCAAACTTGTTTTAACTTTTACGCAAAAAACGCGGTTTTTGTTGATGTTTGCTTAAAAAAAGATATAAATTCGCTTGAAAAATTTAAAAAAAACAATTATATTGCGCTCGAAAAATATAAAATGAAAAATTACAATCCAATTATTAATAACCCAAACCTAAAAATTATGAAAAAACTATTATCGAGCGCATTGCTTCTGTTGGCAAAAGATGCAGTCCATGGAATTATCAGGTTGAATAAACAATAAGCATTATGAAACGGATATGTATATTGCTGTTGTCTGCAGTTTTGGCGGCTACGGCGGTGGGGCGGACTGTGACGGGTCGTGTTGTCGACGATGAGAGCGGAGAGGCCCTGCCTTCGGCAAGCGTCTATGCCAAGTCGTTGGCGAAAGGCACATCAACCGATTCTGATGGACGCTTTGAAATGGCAATCCCGGAAGGGAAGACGGTTGATTTGCGGATAAGCTATGTGGGATATAAAGAGACAACAATACAGATTAAGTCAGGAAGTGCGCCTGTTGAGGTGCGGCTGCAGCGAGGCACGGAGTTGCGCGATGTGCAGGTCTATGGCGCGCGTCATGACTTTGGCGTTAAATCCTCGCAGATGAGCGCACAGGTGCTGACATCGCAGCAGGTGAAGGAGGTGCCGGCATTGTTTGGTGAGATTGATGTGATGAAGTCACTTCAGCGTTTGCCGGGCGTTCAGTCGTCGGGCGACGGCACAGCGGGAATCTTTGTGCGAGGGGGCAATTACGATCAGAATTTGATTACGCTCGATGGCTCAACGCTTTACAATGGAGAGCATCTGAAGGGCTTCGTATCGGCAATCAATGCCGAGATGGTAGACAATGTGGTGTTGTATAAGGGGGCCTTCCCTGCCCGTTACGGCTCGCGCCTTTCGAGTGTGATCGACATAGGTGTGCGTGAGGGTGACTTTGAGTCATATCATGGCAGTGCATCCATAGGAATGTTGTCGTCGAAGGTGCAGGCTGAGGGTCCGATATGGAAGGGGCATACGTCGTTCAATGTGGCAGCTCGCGCCTCATATTTCGGAGCCATAGTGCAGCCTTTGCTCAAAAGCGTTTACGACAACAAGAAGGCAATGGAGCCGTATGCCAAGATGAATTTTTATGATGTCAACGCCAAATTGGTGCATCGCTTCTCGGAGAGCGACCGACTGTCGGCTGTGTTCTATTGGGGCAAGGACGTTAGCAATTCTTCTCCTACCGATAGTGAGACTAATTTCGGAAGCAAGAGTGGTGAGACTAGAACTAAAAAAAATGAGACAAAAAACAATTGGGGCAACCTGGTGTCGAGTTTGTATTGGACGCATACAGCCGGCGACCGATTCCTTATGAATGTCAACGCGAGTTTCAGTCTGTATGACTATAGACTGTCGCAGAATGTGTCGGGATATTATGAGAGTCGGAAGACGGGACAATTGCAGAGAAAGACAGAAGAGGTGTCGGAAACACGTTATGATTCGAAGGTGAAGGATGCTTCTATCACTGCCGACTTCAGATTTCGCCCTGTTGCTGCCCACGATTTGCGATGGGGTGCCAAAGGCTCGTTGCAGCAGTTGTCGCCGATAATCCATGCCTATAGTTACAATTATGATTATACGCCGACTAAGGAAACGCGTATGGAAACCGACAGAACAATAGGCAAACGGCAGAACTTGCTGACGGCAAGCGTATATGCCGAGGACGATTGGACTGTGGCTTCGTGGCTGATGGCAAATGTCGGGTTGCGCTATTCGTTGTTTTCTGTTGAAAACAAGACATACGGCTCGCTTGAGCCCCGCGCTTCGGTGCGCTTCCTGCTTACGCCTGCCATGGCGTTGAAACTGTCGTATGCACGGATGGCGCAGGGCGTGCATCTGTTGAGCAGCAGCAATATCGTGATGCCGTCAGACATTTGGGTGCCTGTGACTGAAAAAATTCCGCTTATGCGCTCCAACCAGTATGCCGGTGGTGTCAACTATGAAATTATGAAAGGTCTTGAGGTGTCGGTTGAGGGCTATTACAAGACGATGGACAATGTGCTGGAATACAACAACGGAGCGTCGTGGCTCAATTGCACCGGCGATTGGCAGAGTCTTGTCAGCCTCGGCAAGGGACGCTCCTACGGCGTGGAGCTGATGGCTCAACGCTCTGTGGGCAACACTACCGGTTGGGTGAGCTATACATGGGCTAAATCCTTGCGCACATTCGACCGCCCGGGGCAGGAACTGAACGGCGGACGCGAGTTTCTTGCCGGCAACGACAAGCGGCATAATTTCAACATCGTTGTGGTGCAGCGATTGGGACAGCATTGGAAACTGTCGGCGTCGTGGACTTATCAGAGCGGCCGCCGCGGTATATTGGCAAACACATCAATGTATGGCGGCGTGCTGCAGGAATGGGATCCGAGTTTCAGACCGGAATCCAGCACGCTTAAAGAACAGGAATATATGCAGAATCGTGATGACGCCGCACATTGGGCGGAAATGCCGGGAATGTTTACAACTTATCGTGAGCGCAACAACTACAAGCTTCCCGACGTGCATCATCTTGATGTCGGCATAACCTATTCGGTAAACCATCGGAGGTTTGGCGCGAGCGAGGTGAACCTGTCGTTCTATAATCTGTACAACCAACAGAACATCAACAGCGTTTATATTGGAAAGAACGAGAATAAATATGTGCTGAAAGGCATTTGTATGTTCCCGTTTATGCCGTCGTTGACCTACACATTAAAATTCTGACAATATGAAACGGTTAAAATATTTGATTTCAGCGTTGAGCATCGTTGCGGTGGTGCTCACGGGATGTGAGAAAGAGCTTGGCTTTGACGAGGGAGGAGAGAACCTCAATGTGATAGCGATAAGTATGGTGGCGTCGCCCGACACTACGCTGGAGGCGATCGTGGCGCGCACATACCGCACGGGTGTTGTCGGCACGGAAGGAACGGATGTTGAGCAAACGTTTCTGAAGGCTGCCACGCTGCGGTTTGCCACGGTGACATATTCGGTCAACGGCGCCTCTCCAGTGGAGATGGTCTACGATGCCGAGCATTGCCGTTTCCGCAGCGACTATCGTCCGAAGGCTGGCGATGTGATTGCGGTTTCTGCCTCTGAACAGAATTTTCCGTCGGTATCGGCAAATTTCACAATGCCTACGGTTGCCCCGACAGTCGAGATTGTAGGAACTCGGAAATATCAGCAGGACCATCTGCTTGACCAACTTGAAACCGGGTATTTTGACGGTGGACAGGACACGGTGGTCGACATCTCTCTGAGGATGAAGGGACTGGAGCCGTCGGGCTATTACCGTCTCAACGTGCGCAGCCTCACGGAGAAGGTTGTCGACGGCAAGACGGTGTATGACACCAATGATTGTTATCATTCCTACGATCCTTTGTTTCAGGATATCCGGCTGTCGAAGCCCCGCAAAGGATGGTATAAGGATTTCAGCAACGTGTTTGCCGGCACGGCTGCTGGTGGCCCAGGATATGAGTGCACGGTGACCACACGTTTGCGCAAAGGCGATGTGGGTAAACGCATAGTGGAGGTGGAGTTGCAGTCGTTGACCGAGGATTTATACTACTATCTGAAGTCGGTGATGCTCTATCAGGTATATTTGCAGACGATTAACGACGCACAGACGGAGGCTGTGCAGATACACAGCAACGTAGACGGCGGATTCGGTGTTGCCGGCGGCTTGCTGGGCACAGAGAAGCATGCGGTCGCATTCTGATGCATGTTTAGGATTTTTGGTTATATAATTGGAAAAGCACTTCCGACGCGATGTCAGGAAGTGCTTTCTTTTTGAGTTATGCTTTAGTCAAAGGCTTAAACAAGTCCTTTGCCGTGGCAGTTCTTGTATTTCTTGCCGCTGCCGCATGGACATGGGTCGTTGCGTCCCACTTTCGGTCCTACTTTGATAGGGTCGGTGTGGTGTGGGCCTTGCGGAGCGCGTGCTGCTTGACGCTGCACGTCCTGTCCTGGATACTCCTCCTTGTGGGCGGTGTATTTGCGGTAGTCGTCGCGGCGTTCTGGCGCTGCCACCGGTTCTGCCGTAGGCATCGACGGCGACACTGACGTGTTGCTGTAGCGCGGTGCCGGGATGCGTGGGCTGTTGTCGGTTTCTGTTGCCTCTTCAGCCTGCGCTGGAGCCTGCTGTTCGCGTGGCGGTTGGCTTTGTGCCTGCACAGGGATTTGACCGCGTGTCAGCGAAGCCACGGCTTTTGCATTCATGTTGTCGAGCATTGCGTCAAACATCTTGAACGACTCGATTTTGTAGATTACCAGCGGGTCTTTCTGCTCGTAGCTTGCATTCTGAACCGACTGGCGCAACTGGTCGAGTTCGCGCAGGTGCTCCTTCCATGCCTCGTCGATGCTCATCAGCAAGATTGACTTCTGCCAAGCCTTGGCGATGTTTTTGCAGCCTTCGTTGTACGACTCCTCAAGGTCGACAGTGATTCCAAACACACGCTTGCCGTCGGTGATAGGCACGCGCACAAGACCCTTGCCTCCGTGGTTTTCCACGATGTCGGAAATCACCGGCATGGCAGCCTCTGCCATCTTCTCTGTGCGCTGGTTGAATGTGGTGATTGCCTGGCGGTAGATGGCGTCAACCTGCTTGTCTGTGCTCATCTTCTTATATTCATCCTCAGTGAATGAAGGCTCGAAACCGAATGTGGTAAGCACATCCATGCGCAGATCCTCGTAGTCGCTTTGCGATCCGTAGCGCTTCACGATGTTGCCGGCAGTCTCGTAGAGCATATTCATGATGTCGATGCCGATACGCTCACCCATCAATGCATGGTGGCGGCGGGAGTAGATCACCTTGCGCTGTGCGTTCATCACGTCGTCATATTCAAGCAGGCGTTTACGGATGCCGAAGTTGTTTTCTTCCACGCGTTTCTGTGCGTTCTCGATTGAACGGGTCACCATGCCGGCCTCGATAGGCTCGCCCTCTTTAAGTCCGAGACGGTCGAGCATCTTGACAACCTTGTCGGTTGCGAACAGACGCATCACGGTGTCTTCAAACGACACGAAGAACACTGAAGAACCCGGGTCGCCCTGACGTCCGGCACGTCCGCGCAGCTGGCGGTCGACGCGGCGTGACTCGTGGCGCTCCGTACCGATGATTGCCAGACCTCCGGCGGCTTTTACTTCTGGAGTCAGTTTGATGTCCGTACCACGACCCGCCATGTTGGTTGCGATTGTCACCACGGCTTTCTGTCCGGCGCGTGCCACGATTTCAGCCTCTTTCTGGTGCAACTTGGCGTTGAGCACGTTGTGAGGGATGCGGCGCAGCTGGAGCATGCGGCTCAGCAACTCGGAGATTTCCACAGATGTTGTTCCGACCAGCACAGGGCGTCCAGCTTCTACCATCTTCTGGATTTCGTCGATTACGGCGTTGTATTTCTCTTTCTTTGTCTTGTATACGCGGTCGTTCATGTCGATGCGTGCCACCGGACGGTTGGTCGGGATGGTCACGACGTCGAGTTTGTAGATGTCCCAGAACTCACCTGCCTCTGTACTAGCCGTACCGGTCATACCGGCGAGCTTGTGATACATACGGAAGTAGTTCTGCAGTGTGATGGTAGCAAAGGTCTGGGTAGCAGCCTCCACCTTTACATGCTCCTTAGCCTCAACAGCCTGGTGCAAGCCATCGCTCCAGCGGCGACCCTCCATGATACGACCAGTCTGCTCATCCACGATCTTAACCTGACCGTCCATGACAACATACTCATCGTCCTTATTAAACATGGTGTAAGCCTTCAAGAGCTGCTGCAAGGTGTGAACACGCTCGCTCTGTACGCCATAGTAAGCCATCATCTCGTCCTTCATATCCAGACGCTCCTGGTCTGTAATGTCGGTGCGTGCCTCCAGGGCACTCATTTCTGTTGTGATATCAGGCAACACGAAGAGTTTCTTATCGTTCACCTGCTTAGCCAACCACTCTGTACCCTTATCGGTCAGGTCGGCAGAGTTCAACTTCTCATCTACTACGAAGTACAGAGGCTCCACAGCCTTAGGCATCTCACGGTTGTTGTTGGCCATGTAATATTCCTCGGTCTTCAACAAGCCAGCCTTGATACCTTCCTCAGAGAGGTACTTGATCAATGGCTTGTTCTTAGGCAATGCCTTGTATGAACGGTAGAGAGAGAGGAAACCTTCCTCAAGCATCTGCTGGTTCTTGTTCTTTGTACCCTCAGTAATCTTCTGCTTAGCCTCGGCGAGCAACTCGGTAGCCTGCTTGCGCTGTACCTCGTAGAGCTTCTCTACCAATGGCTGGTACTGCTCGAACATCTGGTCGTCGCCCTTTGGAATAGGACCAGAGATAATCAATGGTGTACGGGCATCATCAATCAATACGGAGTCAACCTCATCGACGATGGCGTAGTTGTGCTGGCGCTGTACCAGGTCGCTAGGGTTGGTAGCCATGTTATCACGCAAGTAGTCGAAACCGAACTCGTTGTTGGTACCGAAGGTGATATCTGCCATGTATGCCTTGCGACGTGCATCAGAGTTAGGACGATGCTTGTCGATGCAATCTACTGAGAGGCCGTGGAACATATAGAGAGGCCCCATCCACTCTGAGTCACGCTTTGCCAAGTAGTCGTTCACGGTTACGACGTGAACACCATTGCCAGTCAGTGCGTTCAGGAAGATAGGAGTTGTACCTACGAGGGTCTTACCCTCACCGGTAGCCATCTCGGCAATCTTACCCTGATGCAGAACGACACCACCGAAGAGCTGAACGTCGTAGTGGATCATTTCCCACTTCATATCGTTTCCGCCGGCTGTCCAGTGATTGTGATAGATAGCCTTGTCGCCATCGATGGTAACGAAATCGTTCTTTGGATCAGAAGCCAACTCGCGGTCGAAGTCTGTAGCAGTAACTACAGTCTCTTCGTTCTCTGCGAAACGGCGGGCTGTGTCCTTAACGATAGCGAAAACCTGAGGCAACACCTCGTTGAGGGCGATTTCATACTTGTCGAGAGCTTCCTGCTCCAACTTGTCAATCTGGTTGAAGATACCTTCACGCTCATCGATAGGAGTATCCTCGATCTTAGCCTTGAGCTCGGCAATCTTAGCCTTTTCCTCTTTAGCGTACTCTTGTACGTACTTCTGGATTTCCTTTGTTTTTGCACGGAGTTCGTCATTGCTCAAGGCATTCATCTTAGGATATTCTGCCTTGACTTTCTCTACGATTGGCTGGATCAACTTCATATCGCGAGTTGACTTGTTGCCAAACAATGACTGAAGAATTTTGTTGAAGTTCATTGTTATATTTATTTTTTATTGTTATTCGATGTAATGTTGTCTAATCTTAAATATTTTGCAAAAATACAAAAAATATCTGTAAATCTGCAATGTTTTGCCAATAAATGCCTTTTCCTGCCGCATTTTCTTTTGGGTTCTGCTGGCAAAAGGCGCATTTGTTAGCTATTAGGACCTCGAATAACAATGCTCCCGTATGGCGCCTTGTACTTATGCGCCACTACGGGGTAAAAACAAATATGTGAATGTGATTCTGTCAGAATGTCAGTCTGGATGGCTGGAAGGGTAGCCGACTGGAGATAATGGTAGCGTTCTGCGATGCTTTCATCCTCGGCGGCTTGCTTGATTACCTTCAGGACATAGAGGATGTCCTCCTCCAATGCCTTCGCCTCCGGTTGCTGGATGAATTCATCGTAGGATATATCCGTGAGCGCAAACTTCAGCGCCTGCTGATAAGTCTGCGCCTCCATGCCGGTTGCCGCCAGGACAACCAAAAGGGCTGTGATATATCTGTTTACTAACATTATCTTATTCTTTATTTATTAATCTTATTCTTGATTCTTTTTCTTCTTTCTGAATTTCGTGATGATACGATGCTGTATCTTCAAGTTATTGGCACTTAAGTCCAGCATGGTTGACTTGAATGCGTATCTTACGAGCAAAGAGAGTGCCAAAGTTACCATGCCCTCTGCGTAGGTCTGCCATATCTGCATGAAAAGTGACACGACAAGGCAGATTCCCCATACTTCATAATACCAATAGAGCTTGCCCTGGCGCATCTTCTGGATGGTCTTCCATGCAAAGATGAGGTTGAATGGGTTCAATATCAGCATCTGGAAGTTCACCTGCACGGTAGGGTGCTGAGAGAACAGCATGGCAAAGAGGATGAGTCCCGGCAATCCGGTAAGAATGAGCAGGAAGGCATCCAGCACCCAGAAGTTTTTCTTCCTTTTCCATTCGAAAATGCTGAGTGCGATGATGATGACCGCCAGCGTGATGAATACCAGGGTAGGGGTGATGACTTCTGCTTCTGCCACTTTCTGGGCTGGGGTAGGTGGTATCAGATAGCAGGTGGAATCTACCAGCATGAGGTATCCGTCTTTTCCGTAGATGCGGTTGGCATCATCATTGCCCGATGGGTCGTTGATGAAATCCTTTCTTCCTTCGGTGGCGAAGTCCTTGCTCAGGTTGTCTGGCAGGAACTCCCATTCACGCTGGGTGAGGTCTCTGTCTGACAGATAGCCCAGCAGCAGGTCGTTGCCGAATCTTGCCCAGCGGTGGTTGCCGTTGAGCTTATGGATTTCCTCGCGGTAAGTTGACTGTGCATCGGTGTCCTTGAAGTTGGTGTTGCAGTAACCGATGTTGGTAATCACCATTTCGCGGGCACGGGTGGTACAGTTGTCGAAGAAGAAATTGTAGCGGTAGGTACGGTTTTCCGGCTGTGCATTCTCTTCGATGGCATGGAGCACCTTCAGCTTCTCCTCTTTCGACAGGTGGAGGCGCTGCTGGCGCACCCATCTTCCCTCGGCACTGTACTCTGCCATGAAATCGCTCATCGGATAGATGCCGATCTGGTAATCGGTGAGCCCGAAGACGAAGCGGAGCACGAAGAAGCTCTGTCTGAAGCTAAACATGCCCCAGTTCACGGCCACGTCGCTGCCATGCGCCTTGTCCTGGATGCGCAGAGCCGAATGTCCATAGTACGACCACACCTCCTCACCTGGTCCGCAGGTAAGGAGCGAAATATCCACAGAGTCGAGCCATGCGGTGGCTTCCTCATTGACACGACTGTTCTGCACAGAAATATCAGGAGCATTGTAGCCTGAAAAATCCTGTGCTGTCACAATAGTAGTTAAATTGGTTAAAATAACTGCTAAAATGACCCGAAATATATGCTTAAAACGTTTCACGATGCAAAAATAACTTATTATTTTCAATTATCCTTCTTTTTTCTAGATTTTTTTTAATACTTTTGCACTCTGAATGTATTTTTTACTGATTTATATATAAATGAGAAAGATTATCTTAGCAGCCCTTATGTTGGGTTCGACTCTTATGGTTAATGCCCAAAGTGGTACTAATTCTCCATACAGCCAGTATGGTTTAGGCGTATTGTCTGACCAGACTTCGGGCTTCAATCGTGGTATGAATGGTGTGGGTCTTGGTTTTCATGAGCACAACCAGGTGAACTACCTCAACCCTGCTTCCTACTCTGCCATCGACTCCATGACGTTCATCCTGGATGCAGGCATTTCGGGTCAGGTTACCAACTTCAACGAGAATGGTGTGAAGAAGAATGCCAATAACTCTAATCTTGAGTATGTGGTAGGTGGATTCCGCTTGCTGCGTCATGTGGGCATGAGTTTCGGTATCATCCCTTTTACCAATGTGGGCTATGATTATTCTACCAGTGGTTATGTGAACAGGGAAGATAAGGATGTAACCTATAGCAATACCTATAGCGGAGAGGGTGGCTTGCATCAGGTTTTTCTGGGTGCGGGCTGGTCGCCTGTCAAGGGCTTGGCTGTGGGTGCCAACATCGGTTATCTCTGGGGCAGCATCAACAAGACCGTGCAGAACGCTTATAGCAACAGCTATTATAAGTCGCTCTATCGCACTTATGGCACCAGTGTTCATAACTATAAGCTGGATTTGGGTGTGCAATATACCCATCAGATTACCAAGAAAGATGAGTTGACATTGGGTTTGACCTATACTCCTGGTCATAATCTGCATGCCGATGCCGATATGAACATCATTTCTTCCAATGCGCAGACCAGTACTTCTGATACCTTGGCGTTCAGCATCAACAATGCGTATGAGTTGCCAACCATGATGGGTGCCGGTTTGATGTGGAATCACAATCACCAGTGGAAGGTGGGCTTCGACTATACCTTGCAGAAGTGGGGTAGCCTGGGTTATCCTACCTACGATGCCAAGAACAATGAGCCTTGGGCCTTGCGCGATGGCGTTTATATGGACCGCAGCAAGTTCAACCTCGGTTTCCAGTATTGCTATGCCGATAATGGCCGTGCTTCTTTCCTGAAGCGTGTTCACTATCGTGCCGGTGTAAGCTATGCTACTCCTTATTATAAGGTGAATGGCGTGGATGGACCGAAGGAGATTTCTGTGAGTGCCGGTTTCGGTATTCCTATCATGAACGGCTACAACAACCGTTCGCAGCTCAATATCAGTGGCCAGTGGGTGAAGAGTTCTGCCAAGGATCTCCTCAAGGAGAATTCTTTCCGCATCAACATTGGTTTCACATTCAACGAGGATTGGTTTAAGAAGTGGAAGATGCAGTAATCTTTCTTTCTCTCCCTAGATAGAGAGGATTCTGCAGTCTCCTATATATATAATAATGTATAAGATTAAGAATTTCATAGTAATAGGCGCATTTCTGTCCTTGGTCTTGGCAGCTTGTCAGGATCCGGTAGAGCATACTGCGCCTGCTATTTATGCCAAGGACTCGGTGGCTATGATGACTTCCTATGGTGTGAATACGCTCATCAGCGATTCGGGAGTCATTAAATATCGCATCGTGACGGAACGCTGGGAGGTGAATACCAACCGCAATCCTTCCAGATGGATTTTCGACAAGGGTATATTGCTCGAACAGTTTGACGAGAAGTTCCATATCAATAGCTATATCCAGTGTGATACAGCTTATTACTTTGACCAGCAGCGGGTCTGGAAGTTGTATGGACGTGTGCGCATCCTGACCAAGGATGGCCTTCGCTTCACCAGCGAACAGCTTACTTGGGATGAGAACAAGCACGAATTGTCTAGCAATGTGTTCAGTAAACTTGTTACACCAGAGCGTACCCTTCAGGGTTCTTATTTCTGGAGTGACGAGAAGATGACCCGTTATTTTGTAAGTAATACCAAGGGTAGTTTCGTGAAGGAAGACTTTGGTGGTGGCAGTAGCGAGGGTGGTGCATCTTCTGCATCGTCTTCTGATTCTACGGCAGCGCCAATCCGTCAGCAGGCTACTCCTCAAAGAGCTAATACGACTATCCCTATCATGCACTGATAGGGGTAGTCGTCTGTTTGTTTATAGATAATATTCTGATTTCTAATTGATTAATTGTCATGGAAGAAGTTGATATAAGTCTGATTGTCGGCATCCTGATTACGATGGTGTTTTCTGCATTCTTCAGTGGAATGGAGATAGCCTTCGTTTCCTCCAACCGTATGTTGGTGGAGATGGATAAGGAGAAGAACGGACTTTGCCAGCGACTCTTGTCGCAGTTTTATGATCATCCGAACGGATTCGTAAGTACCATGCTGGTGGGTAATAATATCGCCCTTGTTGTATATGGTATCCTGTTTGCCCGTTTGTTTGATAATACCCTTTTTGCGGGTTTGGATGATGGGGGTAGGGTTACTGCCGATACCATTTTATCTACGCTCGTTGTATTGTTTACCGGCGAGTTCTTGCCTAAGACGCTGTTCAAGGCGAACCCTAACCGACTGTTGACCATCTTCAGTCCGATAGCCTATTTGTGCTACGTCATCTTGTGGCCTATCAGCAAGTTCAGTACTTTCCTGAGTAAGTGTCTGCTCCGTCTGGTGGGTATGAAGATGGAGACAGAAGAGGGCGATGAAGGATTTTCGAAGGTGGATTTGGATTATCTGGTACAGTCGAGCATCGATAATGCCACCAATGATGACGAGATTAACGATGAGGTGAAGATCTTCCAGAATGCCCTGGATTTCTCAGATACCAAGGTGCGCGACTGTATGGTTCCTAGAACCGAGATACAGGCGGTGGAGAAGGAAACGTCATTGGAGGATTTGCGCCAGAAATTCATCGAGAGCGGTAATTCCAAGATTATCGTTTATGAGGAGGATATCGACCACATCGTGGGATACATCCACAGTTCTGAGCTTTTCCACAATCCGAAGAAATGGCAGGATCATATCCGCACCATGCCTTTTGTGCCGGAAACCATGCAGGCGCAGAAACTGATGCAGACTTTCCTGCAGCAGAAGAAGTCGCTGGGTGTTGTGGTAGATGAGTTTGGCGGAACCAGCGGCTTGGTCAGTCTCGAAGATATTGTGGAGGAAATCTTTGGTGACATCGAGGACGAACACGATTCAGCTAAGTATGTAGCCAAGAAGACCGATGATGGCGATTATCTCTTGTCGGCCCGATTAGAGATAGACAAGATAAACGATATGTTCGGCTTGGAACTTCCGGAAAGCGATGAGTATATGACTTTGGGCGGTTTGATATTGCATGAATATCAGAGTTTCCCAAAGCTGAATGAAGTGATTAAAATTGACAACTTTGAGTTCAAGATTATCAAGTCAACATCGCGTAAGATAGAGCTTGTGAAACTCCACATCATCAAATAGTTGAGTAAGGAAAGGGAATTTTTCGACTTTTTTAGGCTCTTAGCCAAAAAAGATACCGAAAAATTCCCTTTTCTCGTATAATTTTTGTATTTTTGCAGACAATTGGCTACTCGCTGCAAAAGTAGTTATATACAAACATAGAAAAAATAAAATAATAATAATAATTAAAACGTAATGGCAGCATTAGGAACAATTAGAAAAAGAGGCGTGATACTGGTTTGTATCATCAGTTTCGGCCTTTTCGCCTTCATTGCCGAGGAAGCTTTCCGCTCTTGCGATTCTGCAAAGAACAATGAGCGCCAGCAGATTGGTGAGGTATATGGCGAGAAAATCAGCGTGCAGGATTTCCAGAAGCTCGTTGATGAGTACACAGAGGTTATTAAAATGCAACAAGGTCAGGAGAACCTTCCTGAGGAGCAGATGAATCAGGTGAAAGACATGGTATGGAATACATACGTGCAGAACGCCATCATCGCTGAGGAAGCTGGCAAGTTGGGGCTTACAGTTACCGACGCAGAACTTCAGGATATCTTGAAGACAGGTACTAACCCAATGCTTCAGCAGACTCCTTTTGTCAACCAGCAGACTGGCCGCTTCGATGCTTCTGCATTGCAGAAGTTCTTGGCAGACTACAAGGCCCAGAAGGCTAACCCATCTGCTAATCCTCAGATGTTGGATCAGTATAACAAGATCTTCAACTACTGGTCATTCATCGAGAAGACTCTTCGCCAGCAGACATTGGCTCAGAAGTATCAGTCTCTCTTGGCTCACTGCTTCCTCTCTAACCCAGTAGAGGCTAAGATGGCATTCAAAGAGGAGAACGAGGAAAGCCAGATTCAGTTGGCAGCTTTCCCTTACTCTGACATCCAGGACGACAAGGTGAAGGTTGAGGAGAGTGATTTGAAGGCTAAGTATGATGAACTCAAGGCTCGCTTCAAGCAGCCTGTTGAGAGCCGCGACATCAAGTATGTTGATATCGAGGTGAAGGCTTCTCAGGCAGACCGTGCTGCCATCAACAAGGAGTTTGCCGGTTACAAGACTCAGCTTGCTGCGGCTGCAGATCCTGCAGAGCTCGTTCGCAAGTCAGCTTCTTCTGTTGCTTACTTGGGTATCCCAGTTAGCAAGGATGCTTTCCCACGTGACATCGCTGCCGACATCGATTCTCTGGCTGTAGGCGCTACTTCTGCAGTGAAGGTGAATGCTGCTGATAATACATTGAACATCGTGAAGCTCATCAGCAAGCAGCAGTTGCCAGACTCTATCCAGTATCGTGTAATCCAGGTGGCTGCCGCTTCACAGGCTGAGGCTAAGACTAAGGCAGACTCTATCCATGGAGCTCTCGCTGCTGGTGCAGATTTCGAGGCTATTGCCAAGAAGTATGGTCAGACCGGTGAGAAGGCTTGGATGACAACCAAGCAGTATGAGTATGCTCAGACCATGGATAAGGACAACAAGACCTTCATCAACACATTGAACACAGCTTCAGTGAATGCATTGAACCAGATTCAGTTGGGTCAGGGTTATGTCATCCTCCAGGTTTGCGACCGCAAGGCTATGGTTGATAAGTATGTGGCTGCAGTTATCAAGAAGGAGATTCAGTTCTCTAACGATACCTATCGCACAGCTTACAACAAGTTCTCTAGCTTCGTAAGTGCTAATCCTAAGGCTGAGGACCTCTTGAAGAATGCCGAGAAGAATGGTTATCGTGTACAGGAGTTGAAGGATGTAACTACAGCTACTCACTATGTTGCTAACATCCATTCTACCCGTGATGCTTTGAAGTGGATCTTCGATACCAAGGAGGGTGAGATTTCTCCAATGTACGAGTGTGGTGACAACAACCACCTGTTGGTAGTTGTATTGGATAAGATTCATCGCATCGGTTTCCGTGACTTGAGCGATTCTCAGGTTAAGGAAATGGTAAAGGCTGAAGTTATCAAGGATAAGAAGGCTGAGCAGATTATGGCTAAGGTGGCTGGTGTGAAGAGCATTGCTGCTGCTAAGGCTAAGGGTGGTAAGGTTTCTTCTGTTAATCAGATTACTTTCGCTGCTCCTACCTTTGTCGCTGCTACTGGTGCTAGCGAGCCTGCTCTCTCTGGTGCTGTTTCTGCAACCAAGAAGGGTGCTTTCGCAGCTCACGCAGTAAAGGGTAACGCTGGTGTTTATCTCTTCCAGGTTACTAACAAGACTAATCGTCCTG
>ENA-OPRX01001017-OPRX01001017.1-human-gut-metagenome-genome-assembly--contig:-NODE-1017-length-15621-cov-3.993511_pt1 | contig 15621 bp, 14 predicted proteins | sample MGYA00241450_ERZ501892 | MGnify/ENA primary metagenome ERZ501892 (study PRJEB25962, sample SAMEA2042223) | human gut metagenome | biome: human gut; feature: human-associated habitat; material: faeces...
GCCGATTTTTTGTCTCCTGTTCTTTAAACGGCTGTCCTTACATATAAATTACCAACCAAGGATAATCATACAGCCAAAGGAGACGCAGATATGTCACAAAGCATATTGGAACGGGAATATGAAGTCCGCCCGAAAAAGCAGGGCGGCGGAATGGGACTTACCTCGGAAGAGGCGGCGGCACTGTTAAAGGAATACGGCGAGAACACTCTGCTATCGGACAAGAAAGCAAAGCCTCTCAGGATATTCTTAGGGCAGTTCAGGGACGTTATGGTCATGATACTCCTTATTGCCGCAGGAATATCCGCATTCATCGGCGAAACTGCGGATGCTGTGACCATTATAATCATAGTGATGCTCAACGCCATACTGGGCTTTATCCAGGAGTACCGCACAGAAAAAACTTTGCTGGCGCTTAAAAGTATGTCCGCCCCCAGTGCAAAGGTCTGCCGTGACGGTCATATGACAGTTATCCCCGCTTCCCAGCTTGTTCCGGGAGACATCATCTCGGTGGAGGCAGGCGACAAGGTGGCAGCGGACGCAGTTCTGCTCACCGCCAAGGGACTTATGGCGGAGGAAAGCATTCTAACAGGGGAAAGCGAGCCTGTTGCCAAGCGCTGCGGCAACACATCGGACAAGGATAACTCCGCAGGCAAGGAGAACATCATCTACAGCGGCACCATGATAACCAAAGGCACAGCCCGTGCAAAGGTCATAGCCACAGGCGTTAATGCCCAGATGGGCAAAATATCCGATATGCTCACCGACATCGAGGACGAGGAAACTCCCCTGCAAAAGCGCCTCGGAGAGCTGGGAAAGATCGTTGCCATAATCTGCATAGCCGTCTGCTTCATTGTGGCAGGGGCAGGCATTTTAAAGGGCGAGCCTGTTTTCGATATGCTCATGACAGGCATAACGATCGCCATAGCGGCTATCCCCGAGGGGCTTCCCGCCACAGTCACCATTGCACTTGCGCTGGCTGTCAGCCGAATGCTCAGCAAAAATGCCCTTGTTCACAAGCTCCACTCCGTGGAAACTCTGGGCTGCACATCGGTCATCTGCACCGACAAGACGGGAACTATCACCGAAAACAAAATGACCGTCCGCAAGGCGTGGACAGATGAGGGCGAATACGATTTTTCGGGTCAGGGCTACCGCCGTGGGGGAAATATCCGCTGCGGAGAAGATATCGTCACAAAAATGTCCTCCAAGCCCCTGTGCGAAATGCTCCGCTGCGGAGTGCTCTGCAACAATGGCGATATTGCCATACAAGATGGCATTGCCACCCAAGATAGCATTACAAGCGATACATCTGACATCGGCGAATGGTCAGCCGCAGGCGACCCCACCGAAACAGCTCTCCTTATTGCCGCAGCCAAGGGCGGAATGAGCCACAGCGCCGAAAGGACAGCTTTCAGGCGATTGGACGAGATACCCTTTGACAGCGACACAAGGCGAATGACCGTGACCGTCCGCACTCCCTCGGGGGACACATCATCATACACCAAGGGCGCTGCGGATATTATCCTCAGCCGCTGCACGGAGATACTTACCTCAGGCGGCGTAAAGCCTCTGGGCTACAGCACACGCAAAAGGATAGAAGATGCCTGCGCCGAAATGTCCTCAGCAGCACTGCGGGTATTGGCATTTGCATACAAACCCAAGGGGGATAACAGCCCCGACTCGGGAATGGTATTTCTCGGGCTTATGGGAATGTCCGACCCTCCCCGTGAAGAGGCAAAAAAAGCCGTCCGACTCTGCCGTGAAGCAGGTATCAGGACGGTAATGATAACAGGCGACCACAGGAACACCGCTGCCGCCGTAGCAAGGCAGGCAGGCATTTTAAGGGAAAACTCCCCCGAAAGCGCAGTCATCACGGGAGCGGAGCTGGAAAATATGTCCGACAGCGAGCTTGAAAAGGCAGCCGCAGGCGCAAACGTGTTTGCACGGGTCTCCCCTGCCGACAAGCTGAGGATAGTCAGGGCCTACAAGCGTCTGGGGCACATAGTCACCATGACAGGCGACGGCGTGAACGACGCTCCTGCCGTAAAGGAGGCGGACATCGGCGTTGCCATGGGCATCACAGGCACGGACGTTACCCGTCAGGCGGCGGATATGGTGCTGCTGGACGATAACTTTGCCACCCTTGTAAGCGCCGTGGAGCAGGGCCGTGGAATATATGCAAATATCCGCAAATTTGTCCGCTACCTGCTTTCCTGCAACATAGGCGAGGTGCTGACCATGTTTCTCGGCATAATCTCGGGAATGCCCATGGTGCTTATGCCCTCACAGATACTGCTGGTAAATCTGGTAACCGACGGTCTGCCTGCCGTGGCGCTGGGCGTAGAGCCCTGCGGCGAGGAGAATATGAGAAAGCCCCCACGCCACAAGGACGAAAGCTTTTTCTCAGGCGGACTTATGTTCCGCATAGTTTTCAGGGGCATACTCATCGGCATATGCACCCTTGCATGCTTCACGGTAATGCTCCGCACAGGCGCAGGTCTGGGAGCCGCCCGCACGGGAGCGCTGCTGACGCTGGTAATGTCACAGCTTTTCCACGTTTTCGAGTGCAAATCCGAGACAAAGAACATCTTCACCGTTTCCTACTTCAACAACCCCAAGCTTATACTTGCGGTGCTGTGCTCGGCAGCGGCAATATTCGGCGCAATCTATTTTCCGCCCCTCCAGACCGTGTTCAGAACAGTTCCTCTGAACGGTGAGCAGGTGCTCATCTCTCTGGGGCTTGCCTTTGCCGCTCCCCTCTTGCAGTGCTTTGCAAAGCACAGGTAATGAAATATAGACAAAACACGCCCCGCAGGCTTACTGTGGGGCGTGTTGTCATATTCCTGTTTTTTCTTTCATACTAAGAACCAATTAAAAACTATACAAAAAATCGAGCATAATCTTGCGTATATGGATTATGCGATGATTTTTTGTCTATAGTTTTATTGGTGATTAGTATCAGGCGGTCTCTGAGATACTCATATCTCAGCCGCTTTTCTTCCTTGGCAAAATGCACTTCTCTGAGCTGTTCGGGGTTATTTTCGTAGCACAGCTTTTCATCGCCGAACTGTTCGCTGGTAAGGTCAAAAACGCAGTCGCCTATAACATTGTAGCAGTGATAATTGCCGCCGCTGCGAAGTATGCCGTAAACCTTTCCGCCGAAAATATCCTGAGCAAGGAATGCGGTTATTGAGCACTGACCCAGAGTTTTATTATCCTCCGACCACTTATCCCTGAGCCTTGGGGCGCAGGTGTCTGCGCACCATATGCCGCACAGCATATCATAAAGCATTCTCGGGTCTTTTATCGCCTTGTATTCGTCATTTGCGGGAGGAACATCTGCCCTTTCCCAGCCGTAAAATTTATATTCCATATTATCCTTTCATAAGCAAGGCTTCAAGCGCTTTTTCAAACATCTCGTCCTGCTGCGGCGTGCGCTTGGGGCAGCCTTTAAGCCTGCCGCCGCTTCTGCGCACCTTTTTGCCTATGGCACGAAATTCCAGCAGACCCGAGATGTTCTCGTCCGAATACTGCTTTCCGTCCTGATTTATCACCAGCGCCGACCTGCCAAGGCACATTGCCGCCAGACCGTAATCCTGAGTGACGGCTATGTCCCCTGCCGAAAGCATATTTACCAGCCTGAAATCAACGCTGTCAGCGCCCTTTTCCACCACGATAGTTTCCGCTCCCTCACGCTCTATCCTGTGGCAGGTGTCGCAGAGGATAACGCAGCCAACGTGATATTTTTTCGCCAGCCTTACCGTAATATCCACCACAGGGCAGCCGTCTGCGTCAATATAAATTTTCATATCAAACGCTCATTTCGTTGAGCAGGTCATTTTTCTTGTCCCACAGCTTCTTTGAAAGGTCAACGTAATACTCGTGGGGATTTTCAAATCTTGTTACCTCGCTCCAGAGCGTGCCTATCTGCTCACGGCAGAAATCACGTATCTCCGTTGCGGAGGGGGACTCATATACACACTCGCCCTTGTCAAATATCTGCACCAGGAGCTTCTTTGCGGTAAAGTCGGTGACAGTCTTTTTCTTGTATGGGTGCTCAGGGTCAAAAATGGTGTAGGGCTTGGTGTCATCTACCTCTTCGCCGTAGCAGGTGATAAGGTCGGCAATAGCCTTGCCGGTGGTCTTGTCGAAAAATCTCCAAAGCTCCTTGAAATCGGGAGTGGTTATCTTGGTAACATTTTCCGAAAGCTTTATCTTGGGGATTATTTGCCCGTCCTTTTCAACGGCTGTGAGCTTGTAAACTCCGCCGAAAACAGGCTCGCTCCTTGATGTGATAAGGCGCTCGCCTACGCCGAAGCTGTCGATGCACGCACCCTGACGGAGAATATCCTCGATGATATATTCGTCAAGGGAGTTGGAAATGCAGATCTTTGCATTGGGGAAGCCCGCATCGTCCAGCATCTTTCTTGCTTTTCTTGAAAGGTATGTGATATCGCCGCTGTCAATGCGTATGCCCGCAGGCTCATGGCCCTCTGCCCTAAGCTCGTTGAACACCTTGATAGCGTTGGGTATGCCCGATTTAAGCACATTGTAGGTATCCACCAGAAGCAGGCAGGCATCGGGATAGCACTTGGCATATGCCCTGAAAGCATCAAGCTCGGAATCGAACATCTGCACCCAGCTGTGAGCCATGGTTCCCAGAGCGGGAGTGCCCATTTCCTTGTCGGAGATGGTGCAGGCAGTTCCCGCACAGCCGCCGATATATGCAGCTCTTGCGCCGTAGATAGCGCCATCGCTTCCCTGAGCACGCCTTGAACCGAACTCCATAACAGCTCTGCCGTCAGCAGCCTTTACGATACGTGCAGCCTTTGTGGCGATAAGGCACTGGTGATTTATGCAGAGCAGCAGCATAGTCTCCATAAGCTGAGCCTGGATCGCAGGGCCTTTTACAATGACCAGCGGCTCATTTGGGAAAACGGGAGTTCCCTCGGGGATAGCCCACACGTCGCAGGAGAACTTGAAGTTTCTCAGATAATCAAGAAACTTTTCGGAAAATATCTTCTTGTCCCTGAGATATGCAATGTCCTCGTCTGTAAAGGACAGCTTCTTGATATAGTTTATAGCCTGCTCCAGTCCGCACATAACCGCAAAGCCGCCGTTATCGGGAACTTTTCTGAAATAAAGGTCAAAGCAGCACACGGTATCGGCAAGCCCGTTTTCAAGATAGCCGTTGCCCATGGTCAGCTCGTAGAAATCTGTGAGAAGTGTAAGATTACGGTCGTTCATCACGCACATATCCTTTCATATTATTTTTTATATTTTTACTCTGTAACAGCGCTTACAAACCTGATGCCGCTGTCCTTCATAAGCTTGTAGGCGGCAAGATTAGTGAAATCGCTGCTGTGATAGGGAGCGTCATAGGTCTCGACGCAGTTCACGGGAACGATTATGGACACCGCCTCGTTTTTCTGGGTAAAATATGTTTTAAGGCTCAGGCAGAACTGCATAACGCAGATATCGGTGCAGTCGCCTGTGACGATAAATGTATCTATCTCGGGGTGGCACTCCAGCAGGTCTCTGAACTTTTTCTCGTGAAAGCCGTTGGTGGAGTTTTTGGGGATAAGGATATAGTCCCCCGCAGCTTTAAGCTCATCGACCACTTCCGACTCGGAGGTATTTTCGATGCAGTGGGGAGGGAACGAAAGAAACTCAGCCGCATTTTCCTTGTGGCAGTCAGCAAAAGCAGCGGTAAGGATACCCGCATGAGAGCAGGCACTGAGCAGCCTTGCATTCGGCTTGATTATATCCTCTATCCGTGCGGAAGCCATAGCGCCCTCACGGATAAATCCGTTGACGATATCCATAAACACCGCCATGGCTGATTTCTTTGACACAGCTGACAGCTTCATTTCGGGGAGAGAGGCAATTTCATTAAGAAGCGACTGAGCATCAGCTGCAATGCGGGAGGTGCTGTTTTCGGTAAATTTCATATTATCGGCTTCCTTTCCGTATGAATGTTATATAAACATTATACCACGGCGTGCCAGAATTGTAAATAGCAAATTGGCAGGCAAAGAAGCTGCAGAGGTCAGGCAAATTATATTCACAGTTTATTTACCCATTGCTACCAATGTGAAAATCTTACATTGATTGACTTATCTGCCCGAAAGTTGTATAATAGACCTGATAATAGCTTCCGCAGAGGCGGAGGCAATACTGCAATGTTATTATGGGAGATAATACGCAATGAGCAAATTCAGGAAACAGCATATGTCCATCGACTGGCATGAGATCGTAGGAGAAGAAAACTACGAGCCTGCGGTGAACGCCACTCTTAAGGAAAAAGCCTCGCTGGTCGAGCGTGTGGGAATGATGATGCTTTCGGTGGGAACGGGAGCATGGAGAGTACGTGCTTCGATGAACAAAATAGCCCGTGCGCTGGGCATTGTGTGCAATGCGGATATCGGCCTGCTGACAATCGAATGTACCTGCATAGAAAACGGCGATACATATACAAATGAGATAACCCTCAGCACCACAGGCGTAAACACCGACAAGCTCAACGAGCTTGAGCATTTTGCGGATGGCTTTGCGGAAAGGGTCACAAAATACTCGGTACTGCAGTTTCATCGGATACTTGACAAAATTTCCGAGATACCGCCCAATTACAAGGCATGGAATTTGGGCCTGGCATCGGGTCTTGCCTGCTGCGGATTTACATTTCTTCTGGGCGGCGGGCCTGTCGAAATGATCCTTGCATTCTTCGGCGCAGGCGTGGGAATGTACGTCAGAAAAAAGCTGCTGGAGCGCCACATCACTCTGCTTGCAAACGTGGCTGCGGGTGTTGCCGCTGCCTGCTGTACATACCTGCTGCTTTTCAAGCTTTTTGAGGTGATTTTCAACGTCTCCAGTGTTCATCAGTCGGGATACATCTGCTCCATGCTGTTCGTGATACCCGGCTTCCCGCTGATAACCGGCGGCATCGACCTTGCAAAGCTGGATCTAAGATCGGGTCTGGAGCGCATCACATACGCTCTGCTGATAATACTGATGGCAACAATAACGGGCTGGGTGGTCGCACTGCTGCTCCACTTCTCGCCCGCAGATTTCCCCGAGCTGGAGATGGCTCCGCTGCTTAAAATGGTCATAAGGATCATCACAAGCTTCTGCGGAGTATATGGCTTCTCACTCATGTTCAACAGTAAGCGCAAAATGGCAGCCTGCGCAGGACTTATAGGAATGATAGCCAACACAACACGTCTGGAGCTTATTGATTTCACCCCCATACCCGCAGGCGTTGCTGCATTCATCGGAGCTATGATAGCAGGACTTCTTGCATCGGCGATGAAATCAAAGGCAGGCTACCCCAGAATAACCCTTACAGTTCCGTCAATAGTTATCATGGTCCCCGGAATGTTCCTGTACAAAGGCATCTATTATCTTGGCTCATATGATATCTCAACGGGCGGAATGTGGCTCACAAAGGCTTTCCTGATAATCATATCGCTTCCCTTGGGTCTGATTTTCGCAAGAATATTCACGGACAATAATTTCAGACAAAGCAGCTGATATTCTAAAAAACCTCCGTTCTCTTTACTGATGTTGTAAAGAAGGCGGAGGTTTTGCTGTTACCTCTATTTTCAATACAAAAGACATTAACCGAATCCTTAATTTATACTAATCCTCAATCAACCTATAGACAAATCCTCAGCTGAAATAAGCCCATCCTTCGTCAAGCTCCCTTGCCGGGCGACAAGCCCGCCTGCAGTCGCTTTCCTAGACTGGTCTTATTTCATCTGTCGGCTTTGTCTATAGAACGATTAAAGATTAGTATTATTGTGATTTATTCAGGCAAAACAATTCATTCAAAACAATTCATTACCACATTTAATCGTGAGTTCAAACCAAGCTTTTTTCTGAAATGAGCTGTAAAATAAAAGAAGTCCGTAGATGACGTATCTACGGACTTCTTATGGCAATATCTGCCAAGATATGGCAGGGGCAGAGAGCGCAAGTGCGAACAAGCTGTTTGCGGTATATTCAGAATGGTGTGAGCAATACTGCGAGTATCGTATGAGCAGCACGAAGTTTGGTATGGAGATGTCAAAGAGGTTTCCGAAGCTTCGTACAAAAGCAGGCTATGTTTATATGGGAATAGCTTTAAGTCAGATACCTCAAAGCAGGTTCACCGTAAATTATTGATGTATAGTGGTGTATACGATGTATACCTTTACCCCTAAATAAAAAAGTATTTTATAAATTATATAGTATAATATAAAAGTTTAAAATACCCCTCATACTAAGCACCAATTAAAAACTATACAAAAAATTGAGCATAATCTTGCGTATATGGATTATGCGATGATTTTTTGTCTATAGTTTTATTGGTGATTAGTATCAAACCATACACCCTATACACCAACCCTACACCGAATATCAAAAAGAGTGATAAATTTTGACCGAGCAGGAGCTTAAAAGACTGATACATCAGGCATATGACGGCAGCATAAATCTTGATAATCTTCCCGCTCCCGAATACCGATATTTTGACCGTATCCGCAGACTTTACAAAAGATACAAGTTTGACAAAAATATGCCCAAGGATTTTACCGAACGCATGAAGCGGATAGTGTACTCTGAATATATGCAGGACATTGAAGAGCACAAGAGGTACACTTCGATGTATGCACAGTATCAGTACAGCATTAAGCAGGCGGATAAGCTTAAAATCGAGGCTGAAAAGGCTGACACGATATATCACATTGCCTGCTGCACTGCTGATATTGTTGGAATGCTGACGGGTGATGAGGAATATGGGAAAAGGATAAGGGAGAAGATCGGAGGAATGGATAAATGCTGAAATGCGAAAAGTGCATTCATAAGAAAATCTGCATTGACGGGGCAAATTACAAGAACGTCGAGGCTTGCAGGAATTTTGTTAATGAGAATGATGTTGCGCCTGTGAAGCACGGTTATTGGAATGTGGGATATTTTCACGATAGAGTTTGCAGTTGTTGCACACATCCAAGTAACGACCTTTGAAATTATCCATATAAATTCTGTCCTCACTGCGGGGCAAAGATGGACGGAGGTGAAAATTCGTGAAAACAGAAGAAATCTTACAACATCTCGGCGACCTGAAATCCGAAGCCGAGGGGCATTATACCGATGACGGCGATGATGAAATATTCCACCAGGACGCAGAAGCGCTGCAGGCTGCTATTGATGCCGTTAAGTCCAATGCAAAAATCGTTGATGCTATTGATCAGGAAATCGGAATCCGCAAGGCATCTGATAGCATACTGCAAGCTGAGGAACGCAGGGTGAATTATGGCGACCAAAAGTTAGTGCTTGGAAGCTTGCTTGAAATCCTAAATCTGAAAAAGGAGTGATGCATATTGACTGTGCAGGATGTCAAGGCGGTGCTGAATGATGCACGAGAGGCAGGGAAGTGCTTAACCTGCATTATCTTTACTGCAAGTCTTGGGGACAGGTTGCTGCCAAAATGGGAATCAGTGTGCGGCACGTACATAGGCTTCACGGTAAGGCTCTTGTGAAAATTTCAAAAAATGCTTGACATGTCACTATGTTTGTACTAAAATGGGTATAATGAATTTTTATATCCGCTTACGGTTAAAGGCTGTAAGCGGATTTTTTTATCCTATTTTTCGGCAGGTGGTGACCCGTGAATGAAAAAAATTTAACTCCTTTTTCTGAACGAAGCGTGAGCGAAGCAAGAGAAGCAGGCTCCAAAGACGGCAAAGCTTCAGGAGAAACCCGTCGGCGCAAGAAGGATATGAAGCAGAAGATGAAGGCTCTGCTTGAACTTCCCGCTGCTGCCAATGACAGGGAGCAGCTTGAAGCTCTCGGCATTTCTCCCGATGATATGGACAACGAGATGGTACTTGTTATGTCTATGTTTCTCAGTGCTGCTCAGGGCGATACAAAGGCGTTTGACAGGGTAATACAGATACTCGGCAAGGATATTGCGCACGAGGAGCTTGCCCTTAAAAAGCGTGAGCTTAAGCTTAAGGAAGAATTTCCCGGGGATAACGGCTTTTACAGCGGCTATATGGACAGGTGGCAGGATATTTACGAGGGTCGCCCCAAATGGCGTGAGGTGAAGCGTGCGGGGCTGAACAGGGGCACTGTGCGGCAGATGAATATGCTGAACACGGCAAAGATACTGTGCGATGAGTTCGCTCACAAGTGCTTTGCGGAGCAGGTGGATATATCCTGCGGGTCAAAGGAATATGACGACTTTATCCTTGATTTCCTCTGTCGTGAAGGGTTCTGGAAGAACATTCCCCGACTGCTTTCGGCGGCGTTTGCTCAGGGCGGCTGTGTTCTGAGGGAATACATAGAACGGGGCAGGGTGCGGCTCTCGTTTGTTGAGGGGCGGCAGTTCTACCCATTGAAATGGGACAACAGGGACATTACCGAGGGCATTTTCGGCACGGTATCAGCCAAGGGCAAATATTATTACACGTTATTCGAGAAGCATTCCGTCAAGGATGATGATATCCTTGTGGAGTGCTTTTTGTTTCGTTCTTCTGACCCCAATGCTCCGGGTGACAGAGTGCCGCTGTCGGTGCTTTATCCCGATATGGCAGACACGTTCACATATGCTATGGACACTCCCCTGTTTCAGTATTTCAAGACCGATTTTCCAAGCAACATTCCCACGGAGCTGCCTCTCGGCATAAGCTGCTTTGCCAACTGCGAGGACACGCTCAAAGCCCTTGATGTGGCGTTTGACAGCTTTGCCCGTGAGTTTGTTCTCGGAAAGAAGAGAATAATCGTGCCAAGCTCCTGCATTCGTACTGTGGTCAATCCCGAAACGGGTAAGACAGAGAGGTATTTTGACGCTGATGACGAGGTTTATCAGGCGCTCAAATGCGATGAAGACAAGGATCTGAAAATCACGGACAACACGGTAACGCTGAGAATACAGGAACACGTTGACGGTATCAATGCGCTGCTGAATATTCTGTGCTTTCAGGTGGGGCTTGCTCCCGGCTCGCTGTCATTCGACAAGGCGGGCGGAGTTAAGACCGCAACCGAGGTGGTTTCCGAGGAAAACAAGACGGCTGTTACGATACGCTGTCAGAAAAATCTGCTGGTAGAGTTTATCGAGGGTATGTGCAGGGCTGTGCTGAAACTGGCACAGATAACAGGTGAAGTCCCCCGGGGCGATTTTGAGGTCACTGTGGCGTTTAAGGACAGCGTTGTTATTGATGACAACACGCTTATCGCAAACAACATCAGTCTTGTAACGGCGGGGCTAAAGTCAAAGATTTCTGCCATTATGGAGGTTATGAAATGCGATGAAGAGGCGGCAAGGCGAGAGCTTGAACGGATAAATGCGGAGAGTGCTGTTTTCGGAGTTTCGGACGGTGACGGCTTTGTAACTTCGGGCGGTGATGCAGGTGACAAGGGAACAGTATGACGAGCTGTCTGCTCCGCTTGTGCGGGTGCTCCTGGATATGGAGGACGATATCCTGCGGGAAATCGCGGCGCAGCTTTCACGGGACGGGGATATTTCCGACACGTCAAAATGGCGGATAAGGCAGCTTGCAAGAGCAGGACGTTTCGACAAGCGGGCGGCGGCTATCATTGCGGGATATTCCGAGGTCGAGGGCGGTCAGGCTATGGACGCTGTTCTGGCGGCGGCTGAGACTGAGATAGGATATCTTGACAATGCGGTGCAGGCGGCGAATGCTGCGGGGCTGTCGGAATATTTCTCGGACATTCCTGCGGAAACCTCAGCCATGAATGCTGCCAAGGCGTTTCAGCGGCAGGCGGCAAGTGACCTTAACCTTGTAAACACGGTCATGGGGTACAAGGCAAAATCGGCGTATGTGAATGCCGTTAATGCCATTTACCGTGACACTGCCGAGGGCAGGCAGTCAGCACTTGACATTATGGGCAAGGGTGCGGCAAAGGCTGTATCGGGGCAGATGTCCTTGCAGGAAGCAACAAGGAAAACCATACGGGAGCTTGCTCAAAAGGGCATTCCCGCTTTCGTTGACAAGCGTGGTCGTGAGTGGTCTCCCGAGGCGTATGTAATGATGGATATGCGGTCAACGCTGGGAAACACGGCGAGGGCTGCGCAGAATGCACGTTGTGATGAACATAATATTCAGCTCATCGAGGTTTCTTCTCATATGGGCGCACGTCCCTTGTGTGCGACCTATCAGGGCAGGATATTCAGCCGTGACGGTTCAAAGGGTGTGACTGTGGACGGAGCAGGCGGCAAGATATATTACACTCCCCTTTCGGAAACGAGCTACGGTCAGCCTGCGGGACTTTTCGGCATAAACTGCGGGCACGTTCAATATCCGTTCGTTCCGGGCATAAATTTCCAGCGGTATTTTCCTTATCCGAAAGAGGAAAACGACAGGCGGTATATGCAGTTTCAGCAGCAGAGAGCTATGGAACGGGGCATCAGAGCCGCCAAGCGGGAATGTATGATGCTGCAGGAGGTGGGCGACACTGAGGGCTTGCAGAAGGCTTCTTTACGGCTTCGCAATCAGAGGGAGAAATACAGGGCTTACTGCAAGGAGACGGGGCTTAAGCAGCACAATGACCGCACTCAGGTTTATGGGTATGACAGGAGCAAGAGCAGCAAGACGGTCTGGGCGGAGAGGAAGGCTTCAGGAAATGCCTTGACAAACGGCTCAAACAGCAGTATAATTAAGACAAGAGAACAGACAAAGGCGATTATCGCCAAAGCACAGGCACAGAGCAGACCTATCTTTGCTGTAGATGATGAGGTTAGGGGTGCGTTCGCAACAAATGTTAGCCGTGTCCTTCCAAAAGAGGGCTTCTATGATGTTGCATTGCACGGAACACCTAAAAATGTTGAATTTTTCGGTGAGCCCATTGATGCAAAAACACTTGCTAAAATCATCAGAAACAGAAAAGACTACTCCAAGGGAAGCAAGGTCAGACTTTTATCCTGTTCCACGGGTAAAATTACTGATACTGCCAATTGCTTTGCACAACAATTGGCAAACGCTTTGGGAGTTGAAATTGAAGCACCGACTGATGATATATTTGTTTATCCGAACGGCGATTTTATCATTGGAAAGAGAAATAACGGCGAAATGAAAATATTCTATCCTCGTTAGATAAGAGCAAAACCCCAATCTACCAAACGAAAAGGAGCACACAAGAGAACTTTTAAAAGATCAAAACAGGAAACAAGGCATAGCAAAGCAGACCTCAGCAAAAAAAGCTGAAATCGGCTGAAAAAATTCAGTTGAAACAGCTAAGCAGTACGTTTTACGGATTTAAGGCAGCGATAAGAGCTGTTTGATTTAGTGACGATCGCAGCCAGAGCTACTGCCAGCAGTGCGATATGTGCAGCAGAATTAAGGTTTTGTGCAGCATTGAAGCTGTGAACCCATAAACGTTCCTGTCCTGTTTGCTTGAAACGTGAATTGTAACGTTCAGCTTCGGTTCTTAGTGCATAAAGCTTTTTAAAGGAAATGCACTCACGGTCGATGGAAAGTCTGTAATCATCGGGAACGGTAACATATTTGGTACAGCCACGATGCTTTTTTCCATTGTTCCAGTTTTTGTGATCACATGGACAGGAGGCGCACTTAGAGCTTTTCAGCGGGCAGCAGTATTTCTGACGGGTTCTTCCGTTATCGGAAAACTTTCCGTCTTTGTGCATAGCAAGACCTGCTTCGCAGATAGAGTGACCGCTTGCAAGCTTCTTGTGATCTTTAGTGTTTCGCTTATTGAGAGGAATGATGCAATCACCGTGATACAGCTCTTTTACAGTGTTGTATATTGCTTTGACATCATAGCCCTTGTCGGCTAAGAAGGTACATTCATCAACAGAAAGAAAACTATTGGTTTGGCTTAGAATATCAAGAGCAACAGTGCTGTCAGAAACATTGGCAGAAGTTGTCAGCTCATAGATCGGTAAGCCTGTAATGCAGTCAACCAGAATGTGATTCTTGTAGCCCCAATAGTATTCAAAATTACGCTCATTATGCTGATTTGAAGCCGTGTGAACACCTAAACCGCAATCCTTGTCAGACTTAGGCTGATTATCCTTTGAAAACTTGTTTTTGGCAAATGACTTCGGATTATTCTGACGGGTATTTGCATTTACGGGAGTGGAGTCAAGAGCAATGAAAGAAGTATCAATGATGCCCATTTCGGAAAGCTTCAGAACCTGCGACTGCATAAGTTTTTTAAGAAAAGCGTTATCAAGTTTACGGATAAATCTGTCAAAGGTCCAGTATGACGGAAGCGGCTTCATAATGTTAAAACCGCAGTAATGAGCGATGATAAGATTATTGTTAAGATAATCGACCAGATCGGTAATGCAGGAAAAGCATTCGCATTTCATAATGATAAAAGCACAGAGCAAGGCTCTTTGTGAAAAACCGTTTCTTCCTGTTTTGGCAGTGGATTCGGGAAAATCTGACAAATCAAGGTTAAGAAAAAGCTTGTCATAAAACTGAGCCTTTGGTGCAGAAGTGAAAAATGTGATGTCCTGTAAAATTTCTTTGCGGTAGATAACAGCCAACCCCTTTCGTGTGGTTTTGTTCCAATTTAATTATACCAAAGTTGGTTGGCTGTTTCTATATTTTATAGTGATTTTTTGTTTTATTATGTCTTGCAATCCCGCTTTATTTCTTTGTTTGCGGTGTTTTGCTCAAGGCTATATCCTCGTGAATAAGGAGTTGATTATATGAAATATATTACCAAAGATGAGATATCTGAAATGAAAGCAAGTGAACTCAAAAATTGCTTCTCCATCGAGCCTGTTTCACATAAAGATAAAATATTATCATATATGAAAAACACTCCTGTTGTTGCAGCAACTACTGCTCTTGTAACTGACTATATTACAAAGGAACAGTTTTATAAAGCCAACAATGCCCACTCTGACGGTGTTTATCAGTGGTATGAAGATGAAATATACCACTTTGAAAAATACAACTTAAAGCTGAATGATGATTTTATTCAGCACGTTTTAAGCAATTCTTAATCACCTTACACACGTAGGGTGATTTTTTATACCCACACAAGCGTTTTGCAGTTGACTGCAAGGCGCTATTTTTATGCCAATCACGTTTTGTTGGCTCCACCAAAACATAACCCCTCGAAATTAAGGGGGGTTAAACAGTAAATCAGCAGCTTTACGGCTGCTTTTTTTATGCCCTAAACGTACTTACGGCGTTAAACTGAGGACGGAAAAACAAGCCGACAGGCTATAAACGGAGGTAATCATAATGGCAGAAACAAACACAACCGTAACCGAAACCAACAAGGCTGAAAATGGCTCCACGGGAGCCTACGGAGGTGATCCCACACAGGCTGTAAAGGGCGGAGCAAATCTCCCTGAAAAGGCTGTATCTACGTCTGAGCCTGAGCAGACGGCAAAAACATTTACCCAGGCAGAGCTTGACGCAATAGTCAAGCAGAGACTTGAAAGGCAGGCAAAGGGACATCCCTCAAAGGAAGAGATGGAAGCGTTCCGAAAGTGGCAGGACAGCCGGAAAACTGCCGAACAGCTTTCACAGGAAAAGATATCTGCTGCAGAAAATGGCAGGGCGGACGCTGAAAAGAAGCTTACCCTGCACAACAATGACCGCATCAGCACAGCAGCCAACACAACGCCCGCTGAGCAGT
>ENA-OPRX01001035-OPRX01001035.1-human-gut-metagenome-genome-assembly--contig:-NODE-1035-length-15358-cov-3.588577_pt1 | contig 15358 bp, 18 predicted proteins | sample MGYA00241450_ERZ501892 | MGnify/ENA primary metagenome ERZ501892 (study PRJEB25962, sample SAMEA2042223) | human gut metagenome | biome: human gut; feature: human-associated habitat; material: faeces...
CAATTGCCGAAACCTGATTGTCTTTTATCAGTTCCGGAAATATCAAACCGTCTGCATAATAAAACATCCCCGGCACAACCTTCTTCGGCGTTACAAACTTCTTGGACGGGATAAAATTCATATCCTGAAAAGTTGTTTTTTCACCAACAGGACACAATTGTTGCAAAAACTCTGCGCTGACTTGATTATCTTCATACCAGCTCTTAATCACTGCTTCCGCTGTTAAACCGCTTTCAGCCAATGCAGAATTTAAAATATCAATTTTTTCCATAATATATACGTTTTGATTAATAATTGACATCATTGTTTTATAAAGTGTTTCAAACCTATAGTATTACACCTCTCCTGTCAACGACAAATCAGACAACAAAGAAGCCCCGCCGAATTCGACGAGGCTTCTTTGTTGTTGCTAAAAAACCGATAACAACTTAAATCTTTTGCAAATTGCTTGCAGAAGTTTTTCCTTTTTCGCTAACCAGATCATAAGAATACTTGTCATTCTCGTTCAAACTTCTTAAACCGGCCTTTTCAACCGCACTGATATGAACAAACACATCAGCGCTGCCGTTGTCCGGCTGAATGAAACCATAACCTTTAGTCGCGTTAAACCATTTAACTGTACCTGTAGCCATTTTAATATTCCTTTTCTAAAAAAACAGGTAAACCGTGAGGCACTCTAGCCCCGTCTCAATAACGTAAAATTTTGTGGATGTTTCTTTAGATAAGGATTGGAAAAATCAATAGCAGGCAGAAATATTTTATACTCATAAACCACAGAGTTTAGTTATGGGTTACTTATACACGACTTTAATCAATTAAGCAAACACTATTTTACAAAAAAACAGGATTCCCCTGTGAGAACCCTGTTTTTTACAGCTTTTTCAGATATTTCTACATAAATTCGAAATACAGAAATACCGTTGCAATCAGAACGCTGAGCAGCATAACCGGTATCGACCACAACAGAAACTTCATAAAGTGAATATGCTGTCCGTTGCGGGAAGCCATACCGGCAACCACCACATTGGCCGATGCGCCGACTAACGTTCCGTTGCCGCCGAAGCATGCACCCAGAGACAAAGCCCACCATACCGGCATCATTGCCTCTCGGCCGCCGACGGAAGCTTCCATTGACTTAATCATCGGGATCATCGTTGCCACAAACGGAATGTTGTCAATGGCGCTGGACAGGATTGCCGAGCTCCACAAAATCAAATAAACCATCTTGTTAATGCTGCCGCCGGTCAGTTCGATAAACTTCTGTCCCAAGATGCTCAGAACACCGGTAACTTCCAGACCGTAAACAATAACAAACAAACCGACGAAGAAGAAAATCGTCGTCCAGTCGACCATACCGAAAATCTCTTCAACCTTGTCCTCGCGCTCATGCCCTTTAATGTCAAAAGTATAGAACAACAGCAAAACGGCAGCGCCGGTTAAAGCGATGGTTCCGTTGTCCAGATACAGTTCTTTGGCAAAAATAAAGCTGGTGATGACGCATGCCAAAACAAAAAGCGATTTGTACAGCAATGATTTGTCCGTAATGCTTTCTTTTTCGTTCATTTGCATAACCATTGCACGTTTTTTAAGGTCGGTAACCAGACGGTTTTTCCAAACCATGTCAAAAATAACAATCAAAACAACCATGGTCACGGCAACAATCGGGCTCAGAACCTTAACAAAGTCCATAAAAGTCAAATCCAAAGCGGAACCGATTAAGATGTTGGGAGGATCGCCGATTAAGGTTGCCGTACCGCCGATGTTAGAGGCAAAAATCTCAATCAAAAGATACGGATACGGGTTAATGCCGAGCTTTTTGGTAATCTGGAACGTTACCGGCACAATCAGCAAAACGGTGGTAACATTGTCCAGAAAACCGGAAAACACAGCCGTAACCACAGCCAAAACCATCAACAATCCGCGCGGACTGGCCTTAACTTTTTTAACGCCCCAAATTGCCACAAACTGAAACAATCCGGATTTTTCGGTAATCGCGACAATAATCATCATTCCGATTAACAGAGCCAGAGTGTTGAAATCAACTCCCGCCAAAGCCTGTTTTTGAGTGAGAATACCCGAAATAATCATTACCGCCGCACCCAGCAATGCCACGATGGCACGATTGACCTTTTCGGTAAAAATAATCAGATAGGCAATAGATACGATGATGATTGCCAACAATTTGGCATCCAGTCCCCATATCAGGTTTGCCGTCTCTAAAGCATGTGTTGCATCCATTGTAAAAAATCCTTTTTTAAACTAAAAAGTTATCCCCCTTTCAGGTTATGCAGAGTGTAATGCAACAATAGTTAAAGTTTGGTTATGTATACTTATTAATTTAGGGGCGGCCTCTTCATATCTTGATAATAAGACTTGAACCCGAAATGCTTTTCAACTATAAAAGGCATATCAGTCAAACCTAGTCACTTTCGGGAAATATTATGAAAATCATCAATACCTCTATTCAGGATGTTTACATTATCGAACCCGACGTTTTCAAAGACGCCCGCGGTTATTTTTTTGAAAGCTGGAATCAGGCCAGATTTGCCGAAGCCGGCCTGAACTACAATTTTATCCAGGATAATCAGTCGCAATCCGTTTACGGAACAACCCGCGGCCTCCATTTTCAAAAAGGAGAATATTCCCAGGCAAAACTGGTGCGGGTTTTGGAAGGAACAGTTCTGGACGTTGCCGTAGACCTCCGTCCGGAGTCGCCCACTTTCGGCAAACATATTGCCGTTGAGCTCTCTGCCGAAAACAATCGCCAGCTTATGATTCCGAGGCGGTTTGCCCACGGTTTTTCCGTACTGAGCCCCCGGGCAACTTTCGCCTATAAATGCGACAACGTTTATAACAAGGCCTCGGAAGGCGGTATCAGGTTTGACGACCCTGACCTCAATATCGATTGGAAAATAAAACCCGAAGATGCGATTCTCTCGGACAAAGATAAACTTCTACCCTTTTTGAAAGACCTAAAATGTATTTGGTAACCGGAGCCAACGGCCAGCTGGGCAATGAGCTGCGCCTGTTGTTGAAAGATAATGCCCTTTATGTCGACAAAGACCAGCTTGACATCACCGACGCCGAGGCCGTTAAAGGCTTTGTCTCGGCAAACCGGTTTGACGCAATCATCAACTGCGCCGCTTATACCGCTGTTGACAAGGCGGAAGCGGACGAAAAACTTGCCGGCGACATCAATGCCCGGGGCCCGGAAAATCTGGCCAAAACCGGCATTCCGTTGATTCACATCTCCACCGACTACGTCTTTGACGGTACAAACTGCCGTCCCTACATCGAAACTGACGCAGCCAATCCGCAATCCGTTTACGGCCGCACCAAACTGGCCGGCGAACAGGCAGTATTGGAAAACGCCTCTGCGGCGGTTATCATCCGCACCGCTTGGCTGTATTCGGAATTTGGCAATAACTTTGTAAAAACCATGCGCCGTCTGGGAGCCGAGAAAGCGCAGCTGAACGTTGTCTTCGACCAGGTCGGAACCCCGACATACGCGGCGGATTTGGCGGCAGCCGTTGTACACATCCTGCCCCGGCTTCGCCCCGGAATGAAAGAAATCTTCCACTTTTCAAACGAAGGCGTCTGCTCCTGGTATGATTTTGCCGTCGAGATTATGAAACTCTCAGGGCTCGACTGCCGGATTAACCCTATCGAAAGCAAAGACTACCCGACGCCAGCCCGGCGCCCGTTCTACTCGGTCCTGAACAAAACCAAAATCAAACAAACTTTTAACATTGAAATCAACCACTGGAAAGAAAGTCTCCAATCATGTCTGAAACATCTGTCTTAGTTACCGGTGGTGCCGGCTTCATCGGCGCCAATTTCGTCCCTTACTTTGCCGCCAAATACCCGAATTGCCGCGTCATTAATCTTGACAAACTGACCTATGCCGGCAATCCGGAAAATTTGAGCGAATGCGCCTCAATGCCGAACTACACTTTCGTTCAGGGCGATATCTGCGACCGCGCATTGGTGGAAAAACTGTTCCGTGAATATGACATCAAAGGCGTAATTCACTTTGCCGCCGAAAGCCATGTTGACAATTCCATCAGCGGCCCACAGGCTTTTATCGAAACCAACATTTTGGGAACATTCACTCTGTTGGACGTTGCCCGCAATCATTGGATGTCCGCGCCGCATCAGGTTAAACCGGGATACGAAAACGCCCGTTTCCACCATATTTCAACCGATGAGGTTTACGGCACTTTGGGGGAGACCGGTTTCTTCACCGAAACCACCGCTTATGCGCCAAACTCTCCTTATTCCGCCTCCAAAGCCAGCTCGGACATGATTGTCCGTTCCTACTTTCACACCTTTGGAATGAACGTCACCGTATCCAATTGTTCCAACAATTACGGCCCCAAACAGCATCCTGAAAAACTCATTCCCAAAATCATCTCCAATGCTCTGGAAGGCAAAAACATTCCCATTTACGGCGACGGCAAAAACGTCCGCGACTGGTTGTATGTTCTTGACCATTGCAAAGCGGTTGACCTTATCTTCCACCGCGGCAAAGCGGGTGAAACATATAACATCGGCGGCCATAACGAAAAAAACAATCTCGAAATTGTCGATGCCATCTGTTCTATTTTGGACCGGGAAGTTCCCGCGGCCGACGGCAAATCCTACAAAGAGCTCATCGTCTTTGTCAAAGACCGCCCCGGCCACGACAAACGCTATGCCATCGATGCCGCCAAGCTCACGACGGAACTCGGATGGAAAGCCGACGAAAACTTTGCCTCAGGCATTGTCAAAACCGTTGAGTGGTACCTTGGCAAGCTTAATAAAAAAGCGGCCTGACGCTATGCCCGATGCCGGTTCCCCAAGGAGCCGGCATTTTTATTTTTCCGAGCCACCCCGCCCTTTTATCTAATTTAAAATCCCCCGCTCAGACTTATATTTTAGATATCATCACAAATTATTTCTCAGGAGATTAAAAATGTTGTCACAAGCTATCTTTGCAGGAGGCTGTTTCTGGGGTATTCAGTCTGCGTTTGAAACGCTCCCCGGCGTCATGTCGACCATAGTCGGCTACATCGGCGGCGTCGTTCCCAATCCGACCTATATGGAAGTCTCGTCCGGCCGCACCGGACATGCGGAAGCTGTTGAAGTGACCTACGACCCCGAATTGATTTCCTATCAGCAGCTTTTAGACATTTTTTTTGAATCACACAACCCCACCACGCTTAACCGTCAGGGTCCCGATGTCGGACACCAATACCGCTCGGCCATATTTTATACCAATAACGATCAGAAAAAATTTGCCGTAAACAAAATTGCCGAAATAAATAAATCCGGCAAATACCAAAAACCGGTAGTTACCGAAATCGTCGCCGCCGGAACCTTTTATCCGGCAGAGGAATACCACCAGCACTACCTGCAAAAACGCGGTTCAACCAGTTGCAACATAAGGCATTGAAAATGACAGTAACCAAAAGCGAACAGCAGTGGAAACAGGAACTCTCGCCGTCCCGGTATCGGGTTCTGCGCGAAAAAGGAACCGAAACGCCTTTCTCGGGCGAATACACCGAATTTTTTGCCCCCGGATGCTATCGCTGCGGCGCCTGCGGACAGCAGCTGTTCGATTCGTCCGCCAAATTTGAATCCGGCTGCGGCTGGCCCAGCTTTGACACCGCCCTCAAGGGAGCGGTTAATTACATTGAAGACTACAGTCACGGAATGCATCGGCTGGAAGTCGTATGCTCAAACTGCGGCTCGCACCTCGGACACGTTTTTCCCGACGGCCCCACGGCAACCGGTCAGCGCTACTGCATCAACTCCCTCGCACTCGATTTTACGCCGCAGCAGAAATAACTTTACCATAATTTTACCTTTCTCGCCGATAATACCTCCATCAGCAAATCTTAACGAGGTTGGATAATTATGGATACAGCAATCTGCCTGCACAACGCCAATGTCCTGACCGGATTTTCGGTTATGCAGAATTGTGCGGTTTACATTAAAAACGACAAAATCGCCGACGTTTACAGCGAACAACGGTTTCAGCAAAAAAAATTTTCGCCCAAGGTAAAAATAATCAATGTCAACGGAGCCTACATCGCTCCCGGCTTTATTGACACCCACATCCACGGCATCGGCGGTTTCAGCGCAGACGACGCCGACAGCAAGTCAATCCTCAAAATGTCCGACATTCTGGCCTCTTACGGCGTAACCTCTTTCATTCCGACAATCGGCGCCACGCCGGAAAAACAACTGATGCCAAAAATTAAGGCTGTCTTAAAAGCCATGGGACGGGAAAAAGGCGCCCATATCTTGGGCATACACCTCGAAGGCCCGTTCCTGTCGCCCGAGCGCATCGGCGGACAGGAGCAAGAAGGCATCAGCCCGGTTGACCTCGCCTATATGGAACGCATTTACAAAACCGCCAAAGGAAAAATCATCAATATGACGGTCGCCCCCGAGCTTAAGGGAATGCGAGACTTGGCCCTGTACTGCATTGAAAAGGGAATCATCCTCCAGGCCGGCCATACCAATGCCACGTATGACCAGATGATAGAAGGTATGCAGGCCAACATTATGCACGTCACCCATATGTTCAACGCCATGCGGCCGCTGCACCACCGCGAACCGGGAACCGTCGGCGCCGCGCTGACTCATCCCGAAATTTCCTGCGAAATCATCGGCGACGGCGTCCATGTCAACCCTAACCTCATTCAGCTATTGATGAAGAGCAAGCCGCTGAGCCAGCTGGTCCTGATTACCGACAGCCTCAAATATGCCAAAGCGGAAATCCCCGCAGACGCGGACTTTTACTTCGACCAATGCTTCAAACGCAAAGCGGATAACGTTATCATCGGTTCCGGCATTACCATGCTGGACGGTTTCAAAAATCTGGTGTCCTACGGAATACCGCCCGAAAAAGCCATCCGTATGGCCTCGGTCAACCCGGCCAAAATTATGCAGCAGCCTCATAAGGGGCTCATTATTCCGGGATATGATGCCGATTTAGTTGTATTTAATCAGGATTTTGATATAATTCATACCATCATCGACGGTCAATTTCTGAAGGAGAAGTAAAATGAGACTGATAATCAAAGACAACTACGACGACTGCTCTCTCTGGGCTGCCAATTACATTGCGTACAAAATACAAACCTTTCGCCCCACTCCGAAAAAACCGTTCGTTTTGGGCCTGCCCACCGGATCAACCCCGCTCGGCACATACCGTGAACTGATTAAAATGCACAAGGAAGGCAAGCTCTCCTTTGCCAATGTCGTCACCTTCAATATGGACGAATATATCGGCCTCGACGGCAGACACCCGCAAAGCTATCGTCATTTTATGCACGAAAATTTCTTTAAGCATATTGATATTCCCCAAGCTAACGTCCATATGCTTAACGGAATGACCAAAGACTACGTCAAAGAATGCAATGCCTATGAAGAGACCATCAAAAGATACGGAAAGATACACCTTTTCCTCGGCGGCGTCGGAGAAGACGGCCACATCGCATTTAACGAACCCGGCTCCTCTCTCAGCTCCCGCACCCGGGTTAAGACGCTGACCAAAGATACCATTCAGGTCAATTCCCGCTTTTTTGACAACGACATCAGCAAAGTGCCCACAACCGTCTTGACCGTAGGTATCGGAACCATTATGGACGCGGAAGAAGTTATGATTTTGGTTACCGGCAACAAAAAAGCCCGTGCGTTGCACCATGCCATTGAGGGCAGCATCAATCATATGTGGCCCATCAGCGTCCTCCAGATGCACCAGCATGGCATTATCGTCTGTGACGACGAGGCCACCAACGAGCTTAAAGCCGATACCGTCAAATACTTTAAAGATATTGAACAACAAACCCTTAGCGCAATTAAGAAATAAAATATTTTTGACAATTAAGGTGAATAAAGGTATCATTAAATGTAATTTTTCAAAATTGCGAAACCTTCGAAAAGGAATAATATCATGTTGCAAACGATACTTTCTTCCTACAAAACATACCTGAAGAACTTTCCGGTCATTTTGCTTTTTGCGGTTCCGCTGTTGGTTCTCTCCGGTATTGAAATTTATTTTGAAGGGCTGACTTCAGCTAACCGCGGCGTTAAATATTTCATATCTTTGGCATTGTTTATCCTGCCGTTGATAAGCGCGGCTACCGACATCGCCGTTTATCAGCGCTTGTTCAAGTCTCCCCGGGTCAATCCTTTCTGTTCCCTTAAAACTCTCTTTGTCTACCTCTTTGTTCAACTGGGTTTGGGGCTGATTGCCATATTGCCGATTATCATTTTCCGGGCGCTGTTCCTAACCTTTATGAGTGCCGGATACGCCATGACTGCGGCACTGTTCGTCAATATGTTTGTCGGCATCTACTTTCTTGCCCGCTTTAACATTATTCTGCCGCTGATAGTCAGAGGACAGACGCCGAATTTAAAGGAGTTTTTGGCTTACACCGATGACTCCTACCGCAAATGGCTGGCCGTATCATTCCTGGTATATCTGCCCTACATCGTCTTAAACTACGTTATTCCCTGCCCGTACCTGCATATGGCGGTCACCAACCTGTTTATGCTGGTATTCGTTTCCTTTAACGCCGTTTACGTCATGGAACGCAAAACGCCGGCAATGAAACCGGTTTTGGTAAAGGAAGCTGAAACGGCAAAGGCTAAAACCACAGCGGCTCCCAAAGAAGCTCCGAAAGTCAAAAAACCGGCTGTAAAAAAACCGGCCAAACCAGCTCCGAAGGCTCCTAAACCGGAAACCAAAAAAGAACCGAAAAAGAAAATTGAAAAACCTAAAAAACCGGTTTTGAAGCCAGTTGAAGCTTAATAATGAAATCCCCGTTCTGCGGGGATTTTTTTTATTGTAATTTCACAAATAGCTTTTATAATCATTTCTGCAGTTCAGAGATGAGCTGCGGTGTCTGAAAAACATCTTGTAGGAAATCCACCTTGTGGTGGAGTCTGCGGAATAAGCTACCTTTGTAGTCGAAGAAGCAGGACTGATTTCTACACAGTTTTTCAGCTCCACCGCCTTTTCTTTTTAAGAAACGGCGGTTTTTGTTTTTAATCAACAAAAGGAGCTAAAAAAAATGATAATCGATAACATTGACCCCAAAACCGTCCGCGGCAGCGTCGGCCTGATGCTGCGGGAAGAACGCTTAGCGCGTGGCTTGAGCTTTGAACAAACCACCGACAGCGCCAGAATCCCCGCCCGTTATTTGCACCGGCTGGAAAGGGGAAAAGGATATTATTTTGTATTCTTTAAGCGTCTGCTGGCACTCTACGGCAAACAGGTCAACATCGAGCTCGTTGACCGCAAATAACAAAAAGCCCTGTTTGAACGGAGGGCTTTCTCAGCAGAAACAAAATTCCCTAAAAAAGAACTATCTACAAATGAATATCACACAATCCTTTTTTAAAAAGGCTGAAGAATGCTTTAGATAAAGCGGTTCTGAAAGTGAGAAAAATTTTAGTGTACACGCTAGTACATGAATTTTTCGAACCTTGATAGAACCGCTTTAGATGAAGTATTATACAACCTTTTTTATTTGTCGCGTAACTCCGCTCCCACCTTCTTATTTACTTCAACCGCTACTTTCTGCATCAAAACTTCAATATCTTTGTCGCTGAAAGTATTTTCATAGGGTTGGAAGGTTACGGCAAGAGCCAGAGATTTTTTGCCTGCGGGAAGATTCTCGCCCTCATAAACGTCAAAAACGCGAACTTCGGTAATATGATTGCGATCGGCATTACGAGCCGCGGCAATCACATCCGTCGCCTTAACGTCCTTGTTCATCACAAAGGCCATATCCTTGTCCACCGGCTGGAACTGTGACAACTCAAGTTTCTTGCGAGCTTTGTCGTTGCTGACACGCGGCAGCGGAATATTGTCAAGAATCACCTCAAACGCAACCACCCGCTGTTTAATTCCAAACATTTTGGTAACTACCGGATGCAGTTCGCCGAAATAGGCAATCACGTTTTTACCCAGACGGAGAGCCCCGCTGCGTCCGGGATGATAATATCCCGGAGCGTCCAAACTGATTTGGGCATTCTCAAACGGACCGTTGGCTGCGGCGATTGCGGACAAAGCATCAGCCTTGGCGTCAAACACGTCATAAGCCCGCTGCTCGCCAAACCAACTTTTTTTCGAAGTCATACCGGAACGAATGCCGCCGGCAACCAGATTCTGCTCCCCGGGTTTACGGCCGTAAAAAGCAGGCCCGACCTCAAACAGCGAAACATTGGCATAACCGCGGGCAATATTGTTCTTCAGTCCCAACAACAAATTGGGCAAAACCGACGGACGCATCTCATCCAGTTCCGCCGTAATCGGATTATACAGCTTAACCGCTTCCCTGCCGTTGCGGAAAACTTCTGCCAGCTTGGAATCTGTAAAACTCCAGGTCACGGTTTCCAACATTCCGCGGGCTGCCAGTTCATGCTTTACCGTAACCACACGACGTTGCGCCGGGGTTAGCGTCTGTTTCGGAAACTTGTCATGCGGCAAAGAAACTGCCGGAATATTGTCCAAACCAATCATCCGGACAACTTCCTCAACCAAGTCATGCTCACCCTCAATATCACCGCGCCAGGTCGGAGATACTGCTTTAATTTTCCCGTTTTCTTCAGAAGTTGCAAAACCAAGTTGATTCAATATCTCCATAATTTTTTCTTTGGAGACGTCCACGCCGGCAAAGTCTTTCATCCGCGACGGACGAATATAAGCAACCCTGGGCTCGCAGTCTTCGCTGCCGGCAATCATAATCTCCGAAGCCTCGCCGCCGCAAATATCCAAAATCATCTGCGTGGCATAATCCGACCCTAAAACATTGGATTTAGGGTCAACCCAGCGCTCATAACGATAGCGAGAGTCGGAATCAATCTGAAAATGACGACCGGTACGCGCAATGCATTCCGGTGTAAACAAGGCACATTCCAAAAAGACGTTTTTGGTATCTTCGCAACATCCTTTGGCCTGACCGCCCATAATGCCGCCCAGACACTGTACGCCCTCATCATCGCAAATGCCCAGAGACTTACTGTCCAGAGCATACTCTTTTTCTTCCAGAGAAACAAACTTTTCACCGTCTTTGGCCATCCGCACGGTAATGTCGCCTTTGAGCTTGTCTGCGTCAAAAACGTGCAGCGGACGTGCCATATCATAGTTAATATAGTTGGTGATGTCGACCAACGGCGAAATTGAACGCAGGCCAACGGCGGTCAAACGGTCTTTCATCCATTTCGGAGTTTCGGCTTTATTATTGACGCCTCTGATATACCGTCCGACATAAGTCGGGCAGGCCTTAAAATCTTCAACTTTTACATTAACCGGGCTCTTGAAGCTGCCGTTTTTCTTTAAAATATTAAGCGGTTTCAATTTTCCTAAACCGGCGGCGGCCAAATCCCGTGCAACGCCGCGTACGCCCAGACACTCGGCTCGGTTAGGCGTAATGGAAATTTCAATCACCGGATCAATATCCAGAACTTCTGCGGCAGGAACGCCGATTTGAGTATCTTCCGGCAATTCTATAATGCCGTTATGATCCTCGCCGATGCCCAGCTCTTTCTCCGAACACATCATGCCAAAACTCTCGACGCCGCGAATTTTGCCCACCGTCAGTTTCTCATTATACATCGGAATAACCGTACCTACCGGAGCAAAAACACCGACCATCCCCTGATGACAGTTTGGCGCCCCGCACACGACCTGAAGCTTTTGCTTGCCGTCATTCACGCATAGCAAACCAAGATGGTCGGAATCCGGATGGCGTTCATAAGTTTCAACTTTTGCTGTAACAAAACCGTCTAACTTGCTGGCAGGGTTGAAAACTTCTTCAACTTCCAGGCCGATTTTTGTTAATGTTTCCGCAATCTCTTCTACGGACGCGTTCGTATCCAAATGTTCTTTTAACCAAGATAATGTAAATTTCATCGTGCCAATCCTCCGTTATTGCTCAATCCCCCGGTCATTGAAGACTCGTCCAACGGAACAAATCCGTAATGCTTGAGCCATCTGACGTCAGATTCAAAAAAGGTACGCAAATCAGGAATACCGTATTTCAGCATCGCCAAACGGTCAATGCCGACGCCAAAGGCAAACCCCTGATACTCGTCAGGGTCAATACCGCCGGCGCGCAAAACGTTAGGATGAACCATACCGCAGCCCAAAATCTCCAGCCAGTCGGTTCCGGCACCGATTTTCAGTTCGGTCTTGCTCTTTTTACAGCCGATATCCATTTCTGCCGAAGGCTCGGTAAACGGAAAGTATGAAGGCCGGTAACGAACCGGAATCTCATCCAGCTCAAAAAAAGCTTTTACAAAATCATACAAGCAGCCCTTCAGGTGCGCCATCGTAATGTTCTTGTCAATCACCAAACCCTCGACCTGGTGGAACATCGGGGTATGGGTGGCATCATAATCCGAACGGTAAGTGCGTCCCGGCGCTATAATGCGGATAGGCGGCTTCTTATTTTCCATTGTGCGGATTTGCACCGGAGAGGTATGGGTTCTGACCACAAAACTGTCGTCAAAATCGGCGCTGTCCGGATTAGGAATGTAAAAAGTGTCCTGCATTTGACGAGCCGGATGGTTTGCCGGCATATTCAGCGCATTAAAGTTATGAAACTGGTCTTCAATGTCTGGCCCTTCGGCAACCTCAAATCCCATCTGCCCGAAAATGGCGACAACCTCTTCATAAATTTTGCTCACCGGATGAATACGTCCTTGGTTTTCCGGACGACACGGCAGGGTCACGTCAATTTTTTCCTGAGCCAGCTTGGCATTCAGCTCTTTTGCCTCCAGCTCGGCCTTGCGGTTTTCCAACGCGTTTTCAACCTCCGACTTGAGAATGTTCAGTCCCTTGCCCATTTCTTTTTTCTCTTCAATCGAAAGCGCTCCCAGTCCCTTCATCATTTCAGTAATGCGCCCCTTTTTGCCGAGAATGGCAACTCTGGCCTCTTCCAGCATCTTAATGTCCGACGCACCGTTAATCTGCGCCACCAATTCGTTTTTTAAATTTTCTAAATTTTCCATTTTTCCACCATATATAAATTCTGGACTGACTGTTTAAAACAGTAAAAGAGTCTAACCTGATTGCTCAAGTCGACTCTTTTACATAAACTTTCAGAATTTGTTACTTGCTTAAAGCAGCCTTAACTTGGTCAACCAATTTTGCAAAAGTTTCGGGCTCTTTAACAGCGATATCGGCCAATACTTTACGATCAAGCTCAATACCAGCTTTGGCGAGCCCGCTCATAAATCGGGAATAGGTCATATCGTGCAGACGAGAAGCTGCATTGATTCTCTGAATCCACAAACTGCGGAAGTTTCTTTTCTTGGTTCTTCTGTCGCGGTAAGCGTACTGTAAAGCCTTCTCTACTTTTTCAATGGCAACTCTGAAAACGTTTTTGGAACGGCCTCTGTAGCCTTTAGCCATAGAGAAAACTTTTTTGTGACGAGCGTGGGCTGTTACACCTCTTTTAATACGAGACATTCTTCATTCTCCCTACAAATATGGTAAAAACTTTTTGACAATCTGAACGTCAACACTGGCTAACAATGTTGTACCGCGAGCTTGTCTTTTCATTTTCTGGGTTTTGCAGAAGAGGCAGTGTCTCTTGAACGCAAAGTTTCTTTTCAGTTTGCCGGTACCGGTAACGCTAAAGCGTTTCTTAACCGCGCTTTTGGTTTTTAATTTAGGCATTTTAATCCCTTTCTATAAATTACATCATTGGATTCATAAGGAGTCGCCAGGCATGCCAATTAGCCCGCACCACTCTGTTCAGCCGCGTTTATACTATTTAAACATCCTGATTGCAAGCATTTTCTTACTTTAAACTTGCATTTTTTATCAAAAAGAGATAACGTCCGTTCCATCATATTTTTATTATTCTTAAATTAATGTCTAACTTTAAAATTTAAAAAAAAATGAAATTATTAAAATCAGTCCCCTTACTGTGGACTACCATCGTTCTTCTTGCAATCGCCTGCGGCGCCCTGCTTGTCCAAAACCGCAATCAGGCAACATCAATCCGACAGTTTGCCAAGGACAAAGTCAAAGTTGAAAAAAAGCTTGTGGTTCTTGACAGCCTGATAAAGCAAAACAACCAAAACTTATACAAAGTGTTGGATGCTGCGATTGATGCCAAAATGGAAGCTGCCGATGCCAAAGAAAAATTGAAAAACCAACTGAAAAAGTAGTTTTCATTCTTGCAACTCCCCTGCTAAGCCTTGCTTAACAGGGGATTTTTATTGCTCCAACGGATACGCCAGTCATAACAAAATCCCCTTGAATGCCTGTGCATCAAGGGGATTTTGTTATTTTTCCTTTTTTCCCGGCTTAAGCTCAAACTGCGGAAAAATATAACGCAATCCCCAGAACACCAGCAGACAGCCCACAACCAGATTCATAATGTTAACCACCATATCCGGCAGAAATTTTCCGCCCAGAGACCCCAGAACAACAACAAAAGTCATAAATATCGGCGTTGACAGCAAGGTCCCGAAACCAAATTGAAACAATCCGCGATTAGACATTTTCAAATCCATCACCTTCGCATTGAAAACCCCTGTATAACAAATGATTGTCACCGGATTGAGCATCGTCAACAACAAAACGCCGACAAACACGCTGCGGCTGCCCCAGTCATACATATCCAGATAAGAGACGCGGTCGGTAAAGCTCATCAACGCAAAGGACAATCCCAGATAAACAATAATCACGCCGTTGATTTTCTTAAAAAATTCCGACGTGCTCTTTACTTGTTTGATAATGCCGACTATTCCCAGCAACGAAATCAGGATATAAACCGCATCGGCCAGAGTTACCGCGGCAATGCCCGAAGCCACGCTTTTAAAAGGCAGGATTGCCGCCAACTGAAACAACAGCAGGCAAATCGGTCCCATTCCGCCAAATTGCAGCAGGATTCCAAGCTTTAGGCCGGACAAAACCGGATGCACGTTTTTTTTCTGCTCTTTTTCCATCATTCTGCTTCTCCCTAATAAAAGTTCTTGTCGCTGACAAACTTTGCCGCCCGCATATCAACCAACTTGCCTTCTTCCAGCCTGACCTTGCGGTCCATCTGGTCGGCCAAATCAAAGTTATGCGTCGCAATCAACGCCGACAGCCCGGTTTCCTTAACAATAGACAACAGCTCGCCAAAAACGATTTCAGCCGTCTTGGGATCCAGATTCCCGGTCGGTTCATCCGTAAACTGTACCCCTATCCCATTATGCCTTGAAAATAGGGGCTTTAACGGTATGTACATTTGTGTACTGTGTACACTTCTCTTCAGAAAAAGGCAGGGCTCTTATACCCTACCTTGATCTCCCTTAAATACTATGAAAAATTTTCTTTTATCCTTTGATTGCTTTTATC